>Ga0105098_10000591_pt1 | contig 12696 bp, 20 predicted proteins | sample PPLLak21cMay2015_FD_79137 | JGI IMG/M metagenome (GOLD analysis project Ga0105098, IMG submission 79137) | Freshwater sediment microbial communities from Prairie Pothole Lake near Jamestown, North Dakota, USA - PPLs Lake P7 Core (1) Depth... | ecosystem: Environmental > Aquatic > Freshwater >... | reverse complement strand
CGCTCGATCTGATCCGTAATTTTCTTACACTTACGGCATTCATATTTATATGTCGTCATTTAGGCCCTGCACTCTGCACACATCCATATTACGATTTCTTGGCCTACATCGCGCACTTGTAGCCCTCCTGAGCTTGATACCCACTCGTGGCACTGGTCGCACTGATCCATCTTTACTACGGTCATATCGCCATTGTCGTGGATCGTCGTGGCAAAGCCGTCCTTAATAAACGTTAATTCTCCCATTACAATTTAACCGCCTTATCAATATGTAAAAGCGTTACCTCTTTGTCAATAGCCGGAGCCTTGTTAAAGGTACTAGCTGGTAAACGCTTTGTAGTCCAAGTAACCGTAATTTTGCGTAGGTTAAACGCATATATGCCTTGAGGCGTTGAGTTAATATAAAACGGCGTATAGCCAAGCTTGTCGGCCTGTTGGATAAGGGACTCGTACTTATCCTTTTCCAAGATAAGCTCGTCATAATGCGTATGCCTGCACTTGAGCTCTATCTTGAGCCTATAGCCGTTACTGGTCGCATCGATGTACTCAAAGGCATCGCCTGATTTCTCTAGATCCTCAAGGTATTTTCCCTTGATGTAATCAAAGAGGCTCTGCTCGGTCATACTTGGGGCTTCCATTTTCCGTCCGATCCAAGTACGTGCCAATATGGATTACATTGGCTAGCTCTGTTTTTCTCGGTGCACTTGTAAGCTGCCCAAGGTTTACCTGTAGATTTAGCCGTACCCTCAGCCCAAACCATAGTGCCGTGCGAGCATCGAGGAGGTTCAGCTACTAAAGCTCCGCCTAAGCTCTGTTCGATCTCGCCGATAGCACTTGCCATAGTAGGCATATCTTCGATTGCTGCCTTTGTACTCCAAGGATCGCTATCGGCTGGCAGTGTCTCTACCTTTTGCATATCTTGAACCGTAGGCCTCGAGTTAAACTCTAGACTTGGCGTTAATAGCCCGATTACCCGTCCATAGCTGCTCGTGAGGGTATCCTCGATAAACCATTTTTTCATATTGTTAGGATAGGTTGAGACGTTGCCAAAAGCGTAATCTACGGCGCTTGGCTTCTCATCCTCGTACTCACGGTAGGCCTCAGCTCTTACTAGGATCGTCCCGGCCTGTATGTCTAAGTGCTCGATCGTGGCGCATAATCTACCGCTTGGGTATTCGGCTCTAAAGCGCTTAATACGCGCGTTTACATCCTCGTAGTTATCTAGAAAACCCATTAGATTAGCTCCTTATCTTTCAGAGCTTGAGCGATTGCACGACCGCGCACAAAGCCTTCGCCGTGTCCGTGCTTAAAGCCGATCGAGTATCCGATCACCATAAACATAAAGCCCATACCGCAGGCTGCTAAACCAATTAAAATGTCCATACTGTTCATTGTTCGCCCTTTGTTAAGGCCGAGCAGCTACCAAACCGAGTAGCCCTCCCGGCGTTTGTAGTATCAGTATGAGGCTAGCAACTGACATAAAGCAACTATTTAGCTTGGCGTGTCGGTCTTTGTTGCATCCTTAGGCTTAGATTTAAGGCCATTACCTGCCAATACTCCACCTAAAGCACCAGTTAAGAATATGGCCAAGGTCTGTAGTAACTGTATGAAGTCTCTATCGTTAGGAGCTTGAGCCCCTACAGGCTGAGTAACAAACACCAAGGCGTAGACGGCACCGCTTGTAATTACAAAAAAGGTTAAAGCTAGTACCGCACCGATTAAAAAGATTAACCGTGCGTGTATGTCCTCAGGCGTTAGCCGTTTATTTTCTTTACTCATCGATCGTAATAAGATCCTTAGTGCAGACTCCGGTAGCCTCGCATTGTGGCGAAGTGCACTCAGGCTTTTCCCAGTTCTCGTATTCTTGGCACTCATATCTGACCCAGCCATCATAACCGCACCCCGATAAGAGCAAAGTCCCCATCATTGCCCCTATCAGGGCCCGGATCATTTTGAGCCGAGGCCGTAGGCCTTCTCGCTAGGTTGAAGTGCCTTAGCAAGAGGGCCGATAAGGCCGGCGATAAAGGCGTTAGCCAATACCTTAGGATCTGTAATACCTGACATATATAGAGCTACTACTGAGGCTACCGCTGCACGTGCGTATGACTTTGCAGCTGCCTCTAATTGCTTTTTATTCATCTTTATCTCCTAGTCCCAATTTCTTTATTAACTCTTTTGCCTTTGCCGGTGTCACGTTTACCTCAAAGTGCATATCATCCGGCCTGCTCTTAAAGTCTCCGCCCCATTTCAGGCCGTACTTTTTAGCAAGGGCTCTAATCATCGGTATTTTCTCAGCCGGGAAAGTGTCGTACTTACCTAGTGGATGCTTAGTCGCGTTTAGATCGATAGCCGTCCCGGATGAGTGGCACGATAATTTTGTAGGGTTGCCTCTTACCATCCTGTACGCATAAGCCCAATCGTCAAACGTGCCCTCATCGATCGGCTCGATTAGCTCGTGAAACTCCGCAGCAAAGGCGGCCAAGAGAGGCCCAACACTCTCGGCGCACCTTAGCTTACGATCCGTACCCTTTACAGGGTAGGACTTTATTTTTATCTCGGCCGGATCTTTAGAGGCCGGGTAGCCATTGTAACTAGTTTCCATTACAAACCTAAAGCCTTTAGATCATCTCCCGTTAAACCTAGTGCAGCTAGTTTAGCTTCGGCCGCAGCCTTAGCAGCTATAAGGTTTGCATCCTTTTCGGCTTTCCAAGCATCATATTGAGCAAATCCTGCCGTAAATTGTGCCTTAGTAATTGGCTCACACTCTATAAATTGGATTCCTTCGTAGTCATATCCAGTTGCTACATAGCCTCCATTTGGAATTAACATACCTAAAACTTGACCAGATGTAGCCATTATGCACCTATTTCCATAAGAGTAATTGTTGAAGGTGATGAATAACTTTGAAAAGTGATTTGCCCACTATTTGCAGTAGTCGAAACACCGCCTTGTAATTTGTAGGTCGTTGCTGATGTTGTCGCTGGACTGTCTAAATATGTAATGCCAAGAAGGTTAGACTGTGAAACTTCGCCGGCATTGTTTGAGTAAGTATAACCAACGGATTCGGCTGGATAATCCACAATAGTAGTCGCACCGCGCAAAACGCGAGCTTTTCCTCCAATTTGTGTACTTGCTCTTACAATAAAATAGTTGGCAGAAATTAAAACTAAGATTTTTGATGTGCTTAATGTTGGTGTAATTGTTGCCGTAATAGTCGTATCGGTTAAAGTTGTGCTGGCGATTGCTGTTGATGTTGTTGTCACTGCACTTACAACCTGCAAAACTTTGCCGCCTCCACCTGCTGGAGTAGCCCAGCTCGGAGCACCGCCAGCTACAGTTAAAACCTGCCCAGTAGTGCCAATACCGAGGCGATCAAAAGTTCCTGATCCTGTTCCCTTAATTAAATCTCCAGCTGTAGTAATCGCTGTTGCCATTGAATTAGTCACTGTAACAGTGCCAGATGTGCCACCGCCTGAGATACCTGTACCGGCGGTTACTCCAGTAATATCACCGGCTGCATCTGTTACCCAAACAAAATCCATATCGGTATTAGAGTTTTTGCTTAATACCTGTCCCGTGGTACCACCTTTAAGATCGACTAGCGAGCCGTCGATAGAGTCTCCAAGAGCCTCAATAGCCGTAGCTCCATCTTTGACTAAGTCAGTTGATGTAGGTACAGGCCAGTTAAAATTAGGGGTAACTGTTGCCATTATGTCAAACCTCCAAATGCGTTTTCCCACTCAAGTGTAGCGTTTACACCTGTCCAAATTAGGCTAGGCGGGCTTACTGTGTCCCACTGTGGCGCGACCAGTGAGAAATCTGTAGGGCTTAAAGTAAGGGTAAGGTCTACAAACTGAGGTGTAGCCCTAATCGCAAAACCCTCTACAAAGCCGTTAAATGATCCGTTAAACATATTGATCGGTAGGTCGTTGAGTACTATCGGCTCACCAAAAAATACATCGATGAGCTTGTCCCGTTCAGCATCGGGTAGAGCTCCGTTATCTAATCTAAAAGTAACGCTTTGCAGCTGTTCCCGTGGGATGGCTCGGAGCCCTAGCTCACGATCCATAACATCCTCAACATCGGTTAAGTTATGTAGGTTAGAGCTCACGCTACGCTGATAGCGGCCATAATTGGCAACGGAATCCAGATCAATAGCCGTAGCTTGACTATTGTAATTATTACCATAGTTAAATACTAAAGAGTTACGGATCTTGCCTATTTGTAAAATTGATTTAACGCTTGAGGGTATGGCGTAGTTAGCCGATAGGGTCGTATAGCCGTTGGCCGAGAGATAAGCCGTACGGTGATCGGCATCGGCATAACATACCCGGCCCTCTTTATCCTCGTATATATTTCCGAGTGCACTTTGTGCTATCTGAGCACATAGGTTATAGCTACTAAAAGGATCGGCTGATCGGCTACTCATTTCGTAGAGTCCAGGCTGATCGATCTCGCCAAGGCCCACGTTTTCAGCATCGGCCCACGTAGTCGTAGGATCGTAATTAGCCCACTGTAAAGCCGGGGCCACCTCAAACCAAGAGTTAATAAGTAGCTCATTGAGTATGTCGTATATCTGATTGCCGTCCTCGGTCTTAGGCAAGGCATCCGGGAAAAGAGCTTTAGTCAATTTAGCCAAGGATCCGACGGCTAGAATATTACCAATTGTTATAAACCCTGTTTCCTCAGGCGAGCGTACGGATATGCCAAAATCCGACACCGTGCCGCCAAACACGGGTACATATACCCCGGCGCTATTTTTCAGCTCAAGGGTTAGGCTATCTGTTACATCGATATCAAAAGCCGTATTATTTACGTTTACAATTTCCATACGTGCGTACCCGGCGTTGCACTGTAGATCGATATCGTCGCGACCCGTCGCCATAGTTACGCTTAATACTGTGTCGTATACGGTGGTACCTATGATTATTTTCCACTCAGGTAACCAAGCGCTCATCCTACGTAAAGCCCTGACCCGCGATTAGTGGAAGTACCTCTATAGCCGGACTGATTAAGAGCATCCTCAATAGCTCGAGCTATAGCCTCGGGATCGCCCACCCCAGTATTGACCGTGATATTTATATCTCGATCATAAGCGCCAATACCGCCGCCTACGCTACCGTTTCCAGTTGCCATTAGAGCGGCAGCCTCGGCATTTTGGAAAGATTGGAAACCGTATTGAGGATTGCTTAAAGCGTTAGTCGTTAAAGCCTCCATAGCCGCATCGCTATAAGAGTTTAAGAGTGTGGCAATAGCATCGGCTCGTGCATTAGCGGCATCGGCATACTCTAAAGTAGAGGCAAGATCGGCACCGGCAGTAATAGACTCGATTACTTCGCCCATAATATCCGGGTCTGTGATACCTCGACCAGCTAAAGCTAGAGCTTTAGCAGCAGCATCACGAGCTGCTATTTCATTATTAAAAAACTCTAAGAGAGCTGCGTCTTGAGCTAATTGAGCCGCGCTTTTGCCCCCTAATACGCTACCGTCTCCGGTAGTTGCATTAGTACCCTTGGATCCACTAATAACACCGCTAACACCACCGGTACCAATTTTGCCTAATTCGGCTGCATAATCTTGTAACGCCTTTAGTCTTGCATCGTCGGCCGCCTTTTGTGCCTTAGCTACTCTATCAATCATCGATAGCTCTGCAGACTCGCGTAGCAAAGCTGCAGTATTGGCAGCGCTTGTAGTATTACTAAGAGAGGCTAAACGTGCTATCTCTGTAAGTTGAATCTGTACGCGTTCGCTATATTGCTCCTTGGCGGCTAATTGGCCAGCTGCACTAATAGCGGCGTTATATTTCTTAAACGCCTCCTCACGTGCCAGCTCCTTATCGCCCTCGGCCATTTTAGATTTATTGATAGCGTTAAGTTCATTAAGCAGCTGGGTGTTAATTGACAAAAGGGTAGCGTCGCTGATCTCCTTGATACCGGCCAGTTTGGCTAATTCTGAGTTCTTTTGGAGTGCGGCTAGTTGGCTGATTTTTTGGAGCGCTAGATCGCCGTTATCTTCCTCGATGGCCTGCAAAGCCTCAAGGCGTAATTTAGTCTCTTTATCGTAGGTAGCCTTAAGAGCTGCAGCTAGTGAGATACGAGTAGTATCAAAAACGGCAGCGGCCTTAGATAGTGAAAGCTTATTCTTTTCGGCTATTGCTTGCTTTTTTAATAAAGCTAATCTTTCTTTATCGCGCTTAGCAGCTGCGGCAGCTGCGGCAGCTCTGGCCTTATCTATCTTTACTTGAGCATCCGTAGAGCCCGATATCGTCATAGGTGTAGTAAAAGGCTTAGGTTTTAATCGATCGCCTTTACCTAATTTTTCTAATAGAGCTAAATACGAAATATCAAACAAAACACCAAAATCAGAATTAAAACCCGGGATACTCTTTATTTTTGCATTTAATACACCGATACCACGGATAACATCTGCCGTTCTCTCGGCTACTCTTTCCATTGATTTGGCTAGATTATCTGCAGAATCGTCATCGCCTAATTTAATTAAAGCATCTACTAAGCCTTTACCTATGATTTCTTGAGCGTTATCGGCCGCCTCTTTTAATACGCGCATTTTGCCGGCGTAAGTCTCAAGCTCTGCCGTACCTGCTCCTGCAAAAGTTTTAGTCAATAATTCGACGGCATCATTAAACTGTAAAGTCGATAGTTCACTTTGTGTAAGGCCTAGGTTATATTTTCTAAGGCCCTTATTGTTGCCTACATATACCGCGGCGAGATCCTGATTTACGGTTAGTAAATCCGCACCCGATCCAGCGGCGACATCGAGGGAAAGGTTAAGTAAATCTTGAGCCTTAGCGGTGTCGCCTGTAACGGTTACTAACTTTTGAAAAGACTCTCGGAGGACTTCGCCCTCATACCCAAACTTGGCAGAAATATCTCCAAGGTTTTTTTCTATAGCGGCAGTATCAAACCCTAAACCTATATTTTTTAAGACCATCTCTAAACGTTTTGCAGATTTCTCATTTTCTGCAAAAGCTTTAACGGCATTTTTACTATAAGACAACATAGCGGCAGCGCCAAAAGTGACCGCAAAAGTTTTACCCAGACTCCTAACGCGCTTGCCTAGCTTGTCCGAGGCCGTTTCGGCTAGCTTAAATCCTTTGCCGTCTAGCTTAGATCCAATATTAATTACAGGTAGTGCCATTATGCGGCCTTACTTAATGGGCCTTTAGATATAACCGCATTGAAAGTTCTAGTAGTTTTATCAATAGCGGTCATAGCTGCACCCTCGGCTCTACCTTGATCCGTTGCCCACGCTCTAAATATCAAACGACCTCTACCTTTGAGGCTGCTCGTAAGAGGAGGTAAGTTTGCGATAAATTGTTCACCGGCATTACGATTTCTAGATCGACTTACGTTCTTACTTGCCCCTCCAGCGTTAGGCCCGACCCAAGGTTGAGGCCCATTACGCCCGGCAGTTTCATAAATAGCACCGGCGGCAGATTTATTAGTAATAGTTGCCATAGAACTAAAGCCATAACGGTTTACCTTGCTTGGCGATGTAGAGTAAACGATCCCGGCTTTGATTGTGCTCTGGTTATAAAATGGAAATTTTCCCTCACTAAAGGAGCGAGGTTGCCATTGACTCATAACTTCACTATTAGCAGGTGCAAAGCCTCGAGCCTTGGCTACTACAGGTTTCATAGCAGCGGCTAAATCTTTGCGTAGTTGCTTTTCAAGATCAGGAGCAAAAGATCGTAATGCTTTGCGTAGATCAACGTTTCCGCGGATTTCTATTCTTGGCACTTTGCTCGGCCTCCTTAGCTTGATCGTTAAGTACTTTTATCAACATCCGGTACATTTCGCCTTCAAGCTCTAGTACCGCTTGAGGCGGGATCCCTAACCGTATAGATAGTTGCGCTACCTGATAGGTAAGGGAGTCCCGCCCTAGGCTAAAGGTAAGTCGTCTAAGACCTCTACCTTTACTAACGTATCGAGAAACTCAGCGCCAAAAGGTTTTACTGTTTCGCCGCTAGTGCGTAAGCACTCGTGCGCGAGCCAGTAGACGTCGGACTGTTTCTCGTCATCTCTAAAGGCTTTGTGAAAGCCTTTCTTTGCATACAATTCAAAGGCGTATTCAATTCTCGGCGTGATTTGATGCTCGGTAACCTCGCCGGTAGCCCTTGTTATTTTGAGTCGTGCCATTTGATTTGCCCCTTTGTTTATGTCTTAGACGGTAGTGTCTACGACGATTGGTGAGTTACACGTAAATGTAATCGATTGCGTTGAGATGTCCCCGACTGCGCCGTTAATATCGGTGGTGTTGTTTACAAGCACCGTAGTCTGATATTCCGGATTGGTTGCTGAGATAGTTGCGCTAGTCTGCTTAAGAGTTAGCGGTACTGTTGTACCCCAAGCTCCCTGCAAAGTTGCTAGGACCTCACCCGCTGCGGTGTCGTTCAGAAAATCTAGAGTTACGTTTGAGGTTTCTAGGCCTTTTGTGAAACGTCTAGAAGAATCGCCCATAGCCGTGATTTCCAGCTCCTCAAATACACGGTTGATAGTTGCGCTTGTTACGTGATCGGATAGGTCTACCGAGTTAAGGGTTACGACCACTCCATTTGATAAGAATACGGCCATTGACCTATTCCTCGCTTTCGGTTGTAGTTGGTGTTGGTTCGGACTTGGCTTTTGTTACTTTGATTGGAGCAGGCTCGTCTACGATCTGCCCGATCTTTCGCAAAAACTTTAGGTCATCCTCTGTATACGGCATTAGTTAGCTCCAGCTCGTGAGAATTGAGATATTAAAATCGGCGGTAAGTAAATCTCCACTTTGTACGCTAAGTACGCTAGGAGCCGACATACTGCCAATATTCATTACGATATTTGAGGCAGCTAGTTTATTAAATACTGCTACCGCTAAAGTTTCGATGCCGTTAAGGTTCCCGTGGTTATCCAGCATCGGCACAGTCATAATAATTTTTAGGTTCGCCAAAGGAGCAATACCGGCATTAGTGTTATTGCTCGGCGTAATGTAATTATCTGCCGGGGCTACGATCACGCTATTAGCCGTGATAGTTGGCGGTGGAAAACTGTAAGTATTCCAAACATTAGCGTTTGCTAAGGCTTGGGCTACTGTTGCTCGAAGTGTAGTAATCGCTGCAGGCATTAGCCGACCATACTGTTAGGGTTCATATACCCAGCTATAAGCCCGCGGATTTTGCCGATCATTGAATTACCCATCCTGTATGGGCTCGGGCTAAAACCATCGATCGTTACGCCGCCTGTCTGTGATACTTGGCGCGCTTGAAAAATGTCTGTAGCTAGGATCATCGCGGCCTCGCGGATCGCTGGGGTAGTTGCATAAGAATTAGTTTTTGTATCTGCTCCGACGGCTGAGCCGTAAGGGAGTATGCGCTGAAAATTAACATTAGCTGCGACTTTAGTAAACTGTATAAAGCTATAACCCTGAGGCCAGTTCCACGCTTGAGTATTCCACGCAATAGAGGGCAGCTGAGTCGAGGTGCCATTAGTCCAAGGCAAGGTACCCGTGATCGTGTAGGTACCGTTAAAGGTTGAGCCGCATCCACTCAAGGTTACGCTCTGCCCAGTGCTAAAGATTGCAGGGTTAGCGACCATAGCCGTACCTACATTATTTTGTAGAGTAACTCCGACTACTGGCACTGAGTCAAACCATAAAAATTGATTAAGGAGATCCTGAGCAGTTTGGCAGCACGTTTCGACAATATCCGAGCTATATAAAGCCTCGATGCCAAGATTGGCTCTAAGCTCTGCCTCGGTTACGTATGTGGCCGGCACTGTTATCTCCTTACTTAAAAAGGGCCGGTAGGGCTCAAAGGGCTAAGAGCCCTACCGACTATTAGTTTTTGCTTACGGTAGCTTTGCAAACTTGACAATACCGTTAGGCATTTTTGCGATAGTTGCCATAAAGCCATAGATCGCGACCTGAACCTGTAGGTTAGATACGACGTTTACGCTCATATATGCCTGTGGGCTACGGTAAACGGTAAACGCCTCAGGAGCCAAGATAATGGCTGAGCCGTCATCGACTGTAGTCTCTGTGAAGTTCTTGTCTACATATAGATCAAGGCCTAGTACGTTACCGCGAATAGAGCGAGGCCCTACCTGTCCGGCTGCGTTCATAGGTTGGATAGCGTTATAAATTGGTCGCTTTGTAGTATCGGTTGCGCCCATTAGCAAATTCCATTGTGCAGCGTTTCCGATGTAATTCTGTGCAAAGTAACCTGTATTTTTGTATACCGCTGCTGCAGCTTGTGAAGTATAAGCAATAATTCCATCGCTATCGCCTGTAGTAGCTGTGGCAAAAGTACCAGCTGCTAGTAGAGCGTTTACTACTGCAGTATCGATAGTAGTCAAGTAAGAATTTTGGAGCTGCTGTGTAAGCTCAGCATAAAAATTCGGATCTGACCTCTCGAGGAGCTCAATCGAAATCGTGCCCATTCCGGAGTACTTGGACACCGATCCCGTAAGATAGCTAGTCTGCATATCTGTATTAGATACTGCACCGTTTTCAGGTTCTACTGTAACGGTTGGCGCTACACCTGTACCGCCGCCTGCAGCCGTGACCAGTGAGGGCACGTTAATAGTCATACCGCTAGCTGGGAGGACTCCCTGAGAGCAGGCATCAATAGCAGGTGTACCAAAACGAGTATTAGTTACAAACTCTTGTAGGTACTGTGTTGGATTAAATGCAGGGTTTGTAGAGAAATCATCCGCTGCAGTTACGTAAAGTTTTGACTCATCGCTACCTAGTGCAGCTTTGATTTTGTGCTCTGTGTATGTCGCCATTGAGACGATTGGAGTACGTAAGCGCTGAGAGTCTAGTACTGAGGGACGGATAATCTTACGAGCAGCCTCGACTTTATCAGCCTCGGCCGGTACATCTACCGGGGTTTCCTCCGGTGTATTTTCTGGGGCTGTAGTCACAGCTTCCTCGCTTTCGGTTTCTGTTTCGGTTTCGATCTCTACGATAGTCGTAGAAATAGTAGTTGTTTTTTCTTTTGTGCTTGTAGCAGCTTCTAGCGCTGCACGTGCGGCCATAATCTCATCAACGGATGCGCTACTAAAAGCGGCGCTTTCGACAAGCGACACTTCTTTCAGGACGGCAGCCGTAACGAGCAAGTAATCACCCATCGGCTTAGAGGCGGTTACATCCACCCCAACGGATAGGCCGGATACGAGATTTTCTTGCGCTAATACAAGTGCATCCTGTCCTCGGGTGCTACTTGATAAACGAAAGGATCCATATACGCCTTCGGTAGAGTCGCTGAAAGAAATAGCGCGACCTACGGGCTTATCCTGTTGATGCTGCGATAGTAATTTTATTTTATTTGTATCCGGGATAGCGATTGAGCCGCGCTCGAACATTACACGGCCCGCGCTTGTATGGCCGATCTCGCCATATGGTGCAACAAGTCCGGACACGATACGGCGCTCTGTATCGGCGGCTTGGATCTCTTGGCTAAACGTTAGTAGCACTGGTATCTCCTAGCGGTGTTAGTTGTTCCATTTGTCGGGCTTGTTCTGTATTAATTAAATCTAGGTTTAACATTTTTTCAAGAATATCTAAACGATCTTTAGCATCGACTCGTAAAAAGGTATCGTCTACCGCGAACCGCACTTGATTTTGGCTATTAGTTATGTCGTTCATTGATAGACGATCCTCGATTGCAGAAATGTAAGGCTGCAAAGAATAAGCTACAAACTCTTTACGACCATCCAAAATATTTTGATAGGTCATTGAGTTATTCATATCCGCGCTAATGAGGTAGCTCGGCACGTTCATAGCGCGGCTGATTTCGGTAGCGAGGTACTGCGAAAATTCTGCGTACGCCATATCTTTAGGTGAAAATGAAGTAGGGACATACTCGAGAGTGCTCGTTAAATATGCAGTACTGCGGTTTTGTCTAGCGCTCTTGAAAGCTGCGAGTAAACCTTGTACTTGAGACTCCGGTAAATCTGCACCGTTATTTTTTAAGATACCTGTAGGCATTGGAGTAGCAGCGCTAACGGCTGCAGCTCTTTGTACATCGTATGCAGCTTTGATAGTAGTACCGGCACTTTGTAATACTCCAGGAATAAGAGATTGAAAAGTTACAAGAGATCCAATACCGGCCATAGGTACAAGGTTGCCGTCTACAAAGTAATCCTTGATCTCTGTACCGTATTGGTTTGTAGTGTATGTAACGCGGTTATTAGCAACCCACTCAAAGCCGCTAGGCCTGCCGTCATCTGCATATAATGATGTAACGCGCCAATATGCAACCGAGTAAAAAATTAAACTATCTACGGTAGCGCTAATAGTTACGCTTCGAGGTTGGCGAATATCAGGTTGCTCTAACCAAACCGGAGATCCTAATTTTTCGCCTGTAGTTTTTTTGTATAGCGCTAAATCAATAGAGCTAATAACTCCGGCAATTAAATTACGGCATCGTGCAACGCTAGCAACCTGCAGCGCGAAATTACGATCAATACCTAAACCGTTATAACCAAAAGCGCTATTAGTATTAAAGGATCCGTAACCGTATGTAGTATCCATAACGGCCGGTGCATACTGCGCCTCGATGGCAGGCTTAGTAGAGCTCTTAAGTCCTAGAGTTTGGAGTAATCCCATAAGTACCATTTTCCCATAATGTCAAGCATAAGTACGTTTATACTTAGCGTGTCTATACGTAAACTTTAGCCTCACCCATCGGTTGAGT
>Ga0105098_10000590_pt1 | contig 12697 bp, 18 predicted proteins | sample PPLLak21cMay2015_FD_79137 | JGI IMG/M metagenome (GOLD analysis project Ga0105098, IMG submission 79137) | Freshwater sediment microbial communities from Prairie Pothole Lake near Jamestown, North Dakota, USA - PPLs Lake P7 Core (1) Depth... | ecosystem: Environmental > Aquatic > Freshwater >... | reverse complement strand
TGTTGTCGTATTTGAAGCAAACTTTATGATATAATTTGCGTTCGGATACTTATCACTATCAATATTATTTCTTTTAATTACATTGATTAATTTTTGTTTTTTATAATCAATAACTAAACGACCTTTTTTAAAAATTTCAATATTAAAAAATCTATTGTATTCTACATCTGAAATTTCTAAATAATTTTTATGATTACTTACTTTAACAATATCATTTTTTATTAATTCATTAATCCATAATCTAACTTCTTTGTCATTAAAATCATTAATTGTTACAAATTTATCTTTAATCCTTTTTACTGTTTGTTGTTCTTGTAAGTTAGTCATTATCTACTCCAAATAAATTAATAAATTCTTTGCTTAATATTTCTTTTATTGCTTCTGCAATTATCCTATGCTCTTTTTGAGTGCTTTTATCTGCTCTTAATTCAATATAATGTAACCAACTTCTAAGGTTACCAGTCATATATAATGTAGTTTGTGTATTTTGGGGCAGTATAAAGCGTGCTACTTCCTTAGCAATACCAAACGTTAACATATCATTATATAATTGAACTGTGGTGCTTTGTAATGCTTCTATTGCGTGTTTAAAATTGATTAGTTTATAACTTTGTAAGTTGTTGTCAATTTCTATTGAATTTTGTCTATTTTTATCGTCTTGAAGTCTAAACTCAATCGGCTCAAATTCTAAATTAGATTTTGAATAACGACCTGAAAATTGTTGAAAGCAAAATGACCTATGTCTTAAAATCTGCGTTGCTATTGCTAAACTTGTTGTTATTTCAAAAGTCATATTAATATGTTCAAATACGCTCCAATGTTTATTTTTTATGCAATACTTTAATAATTTTGCACTTGTTAAAGTATTCATTTGATTTGACGGATTTGAAACCCTTGCAATGTAACTTAATAAGTCTTCAGAATTAAAGTTTGTAATTTCTGATAATACGGGTTTTGTTATTGATATAAATTTAATATTCATTTTAAGTCTCCAGTAAGTACAAATTCTTTTAATATTTTAATCAAGTCATTTGCAGTCTGTTGATTTATATTTAATAATATTCCATAATTGTAATCTGCAATAAATAAGTTTTTATTTAAACAACTTATTTCTAAATTTAATCTATTGTTATCTAAAAAATTGTAAATTGCTTTATTATTTTTAGTTGATTTTGTCATTTTGTTTTTTATTTAATTTATTTAAAATAATAGGTAAGTAATAAATTTTAAAAAGTAGTAAAAACAAAATTACTTACCTATTTTATGTTAAAGATTTGTATTGAAATTTGAATTTAATTGAAGTTTGCAATCTTATATTAAATTCAAATATTTTTTCATTTCATTTTATATCCCCTTAATAAATTCATTAATAAAAATTACACTCCAGCACCAAATTATAAATAATTGGTATAAAGTTAAACTTATTATTCCAACTAATGCTATTATAAATAATGGTGGATTAAAATCAAATAATTTGCATAAAATATTATCTATAAATTTAAATATTATATTCATTTTAAATTCTCCAATTCGTTAATTTTATTTTTCATATTTTGAATATCAATATTTAAAAAGTATTTATCTGCTGACGCTGAACCTTTATGTGAAAATTCCAAACTATCATATTCGCGTTGCATATAATATAACATATTTTTTAAGTTTTGTATTTTTATTTGTGTTTCAGTCATTTTACTAATTCCTTATAAAAAAATGTTTTTTGTAATCGTTCTTAATTACAAATACAATTTAAGAAATATTTTTGAATTTTCCAAATTATTATAAAAATAAATTGAAAATAAATTAAAAAAAGTTACAAAAAATATTTCTAATCTTTGTAACTCTTTGTATTATAAAGTATTTAAACTATTTAAAATAATTTTAAATAATTTGAATATAATTTTCAATCTTTAATAAAAAACTATTTTCTGTTATTGCATATCCTATTTTCTGTATTAAATCCTCCGTTCCACTTGCAGTTGTTAATAATGTTTGTGAGTAGTTAGGATTGCCACTTCTAATATAAAGTGGTGTGTCAGGATATAATGTCAAAGTTAGTGAAGTGTTAATTATTCCACTTAAAATTACAGTTGCTATGGCTCCACTTAGAACAGTGCTTTTAACTATCCCAACGGGTTGTAAATTATCTGCATTGTAATTAGTTGCTTTATATGCTTCACCGTCTTTAATTGCAACTAACCAACCAGCTGTTAAATTCATTCCTGCTTCAACTTCAATTTCTAAATTTTGAATTAATGTGGGTGTGTCATTATTTGATAATTCGACATATAAACTTGGATTATTTGTTTGCTGTTCATTAATCAAATTTCTTGTTGAAATAATGTTATTTTCAAATCTATTTAATGGCATTTATATTCCCCTGATAAATATTTTATTTTTAGAAATACCAGTTAATAAGTCAATTTCACAACTTACTAAAATATGATTATTACTAATAAACCAATCAGAAGGAAAATCACTTATTGTCTCAACATCTACATTTATCATTTGTCCTAAATCTTGAGGTCTTATTATGTAATCTGCTGTTTCAAATTCTAATAACATTGATTTGTCATTCATTATATTTGAATATGCTTTTGATTGTACATAATTCAAACCGCTTTTATTATACCTTATATTTGTCCACTCAATTAATTTTGCTCTATTGATTTCTTTATTTTGAGTGCTTTTGTTATCTGCGGGGTCTATCGTGTCCCCTGTGGTGCTTTCATTTGCTATTGTAATCGGTGTGCCTTCGTTCATTAAATTCACACTACAATTAGAGTGAATCATATAAATTTCGGCTGTTTCTCTAATATAAAATAATTGATTAATTATAATAAAAGGCAATTCACAATAAATAGCGTTTAAAAAATCATTTTGCTGACCAACTTGAATATTATTTGTAAATAATGCTTTATTATCATAACTATCTTGTTTTAAACTACCATATTTTTTATAAGTGTTTTTATTTTGATTTTCTTTGTAACTCTTATAACTTACGGTGCTTTCATTAATTGTAAAATAACCACGTTTAAGCGTTAAAACACCTATTATATTATCTGCTGTTATACTAATAGAACCACCGTCTATACTATCAAAAGGTGCATTAAATTGTAATACAATCCTTTCACTATTTAAAGTATCATTTCTATTATATTTAAATGTTAGTTTATTTATAAATTGTTCGCTTAAACTATTCAATAAATCATTAGTATTTTTAAATTGATGAAAGCCGTCGTTTGATTTTTTACTTGTTAATCCACCAATGGTTTGTTTATCTGAATTAGATATAATACCAATAAATTTTATTTCACTATTTGAATCTAAACCAGCACCTTGTTGTGTAGTCAAATCATATAATTGTTTATAAAAACTCCAATGCTGTAAAAACGTATTATCTATTGAAATAACCCCAGCATTTGCACTTGTAGTGTCTTTAATTAACCAATTCCTTAATTTATTGTCAATTATAACTGAAACAAAATCAATTAAATTCGTGTTAAATTTATTTACATCAAATATGACAAAACTATTATTGTTAAATGCTGAATAAGTTGCAAGTCTTACACTTTGACTGCCACTATTAACACCAGCAAAATTATGATAATTTACTACTTGGCTGGTTATTATGGTAGCATAATTATCAAAGAAAAAATCAGTTATATTATTCAAAATGTAATTCTCCAAACTTAAAACTTTTAATTCAAAAGTTTGTTTTTTACCAAATTCAAAAGAGTATTCTTGTTCAGGTATAACGTCTTGACAACCCCAAAACTCCACAATATCAAAAGTAGTATCACTTGCACCACGTCCATTATTAGATAATATTCTAAATTGATTTGGGTAAAATCTATTAGATATTACTTGACCACCATTCATTATCCAATCTTTTAAAACTAAAAAGTCCCCTTCCAAACTCGTAAAATCAATATCTAAACTTAACAAACTTGCCTTTGCTTTGCCGAAAGGTAGTTCATCAGGTAAATCACTCAATATACTAATATTTTCGCCAAATATTGCGGGTAAATAACTACTATCGTAAGTTCCTACTAAGCTAGTAGAACCACGTAAAAACTCTAATTGAAAATTCCAACTTTTATTACTTTTTGAAGTGAAATTATATCTATAAATATTGTTATTACTCAACGGCATTTTAAACTCCTATGTTAATGCAAATGCAGTTTCAAAATCTAAATTCCACTTGTTTAAATTTGTGCTTTGTTCTACTTGACCTTTCCCTAAAAATATAACTTGTAACCCGTGTGTTAAAACCGTTGTACTATTTAAAAACTCACTTAAATAAGGATAATCATAAATACCACTTGCATTATGAAAAAACAAAAAATGATATTTTTTCTTGAGTAAATCATAATTAAATCTATTCGCTTCAAAAGTAGGGCTTGTTGTTTGACTTTTAAAAGATTGATATTGTAACGATATCGTATAACTTTCATAACTAACATTTTTAGTTTTGATTTGCCTACCATTAAGATTTTTCATTACTTCAATATCCTCAATTTGTCGCATATACAAGCCCTCTACATCAAACGTTTTTACTACTTTGTCACCTAAAGCGTCTAATGTAGTTTTAACAACCGTGGAAGTTGTTATATTAGTATCTGTACCATAAATTGTTACTTTAAAACCTGTTGTCATTAACGCCCCCTTACAATACTTATATTTTTAGAACTAACATTAAATTTATTTACATTATTAATATTTGGATTAAAATTTTTGCTTTTTAATAATTCATTATTTGTATAAAGTAAATTTTCTATATTTTTTGTGTTCATATTCATACTAACCATTTTACTCATATCACCACCATTATTTATATACCTTAAATAAGGCTCATTCATTGCTGTTGAACGTGCATTAATTACACTTTCACCCTTAGATAGTCTTGCACTAATACTGTCGCTCCTGCCCGTTCCTGGACCTTGTAAATTTATTACTCCGTCTTTAAAACCTAAAGCAGCTCTTGCTGCTGAAACTGCACCTTGTATTAATATTGTCATTGCTGTCCATTGTGCTAAACCTGCACCACCTGCTGTAATAATAGATTGTGGAGTTGCTAAAGAGCCCGCTAATATTTGAGCACTCCAAATTGGTACCATTTTCTGAATAAAGTCAAATGCTAATCCAATTAAAGTATCAAATGCATTTTTACCTTGTAATATTGCATCTGTTAAACTTGCACCCATACTAATTGCCATTGTTGAATAAATACTATTCATTGCTTCACTTGCAGTTTGTGTGCTATCAATTATTGTTTTATTTGCACTATCTACTAATGCTTGTTTTTCTGCAATTAATTTTGTATCATTTGTTAATTTTGCTTGTTCTATATCATATAACGCTTGATTTTTATCTTTTTCTGCTTGTATAATCATTAAATTATTTTGTGTAGTTTTTGCCAAAGTTTCATCAAAATTATTATCATATTGTTGTTTTATTGATTGCAATAATTCGGAAGTACTTTTATTTATATTTGCAAATAAATTACTTTGATGTTCATTTTCAATTTGCATTTCTTTTTCTTTTGCATTTCGTAAAATATCTGCTTTTTGCTCTGAATATTCTTCATAACTTATATTTGCTGACAACAAAGTATTTGATAAATTATTTAATTCACTCTCAGTATTTTCATTTAATTCTTTTATTGCTTTTTTATAACTATCATTGTTAAAATTTAAAGTTGCACCACTTACAGATTTTTCAATTCTTGAACTTATATCTTTTTCTAAATTATCAAAAAATGTCGGTTCTAATTTAGCATTTTCTATTTCAATAGGTTTTATATTTTTTAATGCAAATGTTAATTCTTTTGGTCTTATATTAACTTCATTAACTTCTACATCATTTTTTAAATAATCATTAATTAATTTATTTCTATTGTCCCAAGTTATGCCACCCTGCAAATCAAAATCAACTTTTAATTTTAAAATATTATTACCCTCAATTTCCTCTTTTAATGCTTGTAATTTTTTTAAATTAGTTTGATATTCAATTTCAAATTTAGAGTTTCCTGCAATTTCTAAAGTCTTTTTATATAATTCATCGTATTGCTGTTGTAAAGTCTTAACTTCCTTTTTTTGTTTTACAACTGCTTCTGTTGTACCCTCAACAACTGGCGTTATTTGCTCGGCTGTTGTTTTAGTTTCTTTTAAATCTTTGTTTAAATCTTTTGTACTTTTATCTTTACTCAACAAACCAATACTTTGTAAAAAACCTTTTACTTTTTTTGTAGCGTCTAAAATCCACATACCAAGTTTTATAAATTTTTCCCCAAGAGATTGAATAAAATCCTGCATAAATTTATTATTTTTTACAAATTCATTAAATCTATCTCCCAAACCTTTGACAAATAAAATTACTTCTTTTATAATATACAAAAATGCTTGAAATATTTTTGCAAGTATTTGAAATGGTATAGTTACAAACGTGCCTACTATTTTCCCCAAAAACTCAAAAGTAGTTTTCAAAATACCAATTATATCAATGCCTTCCCCTGCTTCGCCAAATAAACTGCTAAAAGCATCAACAACATCGGTTATGCTTTTCCAAGTATCCATTAAAACATCTTTAATAATAGCAAATTGAGTACCAAATATATTGCTATAAAAAGTAATATAAGTAGCGTCAAATAAATCTGCCATTAAATTAAATAATGGACTTAAAAATTTTAATGTATCATCAGTAAATGTTACTATTGCTTTTCCCGCACTTGTTATTGCAACTTCAAAACTTTTACCAATACTATCCAAAGTTGTATATGAACCTACTGCTTTGCTTAAATTATCCCCTATTTGTTTTGCTTTATCTGCAACCATTTTGTCATCAATAGGTGCCCCAAAGATTTTTCCAAATAACTCTGTGCCAATATCCTCTGCTGGTGTTCCTGCTACTGCTACTTGTAATTGACTTGCTAAACTTTCGCTAATTTTGCCACCCTTAAACGCTTCATCAATTAATTTTGTACTTTTTTGTAACGTTTCTTGTATTGATAATTCTCCACGATTTCCCGCTTCTACAATAGCTTGTATTGGTGCTATTAATGCCTGTTCTGCCTTAGTTGCACCTGCTGAAATACCTTTAAAAGCATCTTTAAAGTCCCCTGCTTTAATTCTTATTTCTGCTTCCTTTATACTATCTGCAAGTTTATCAGTATTGAATATCCCCTCTTTTGTACCACGTGTTAAAATATCTGTAAATTGTTGTGCTGAGTAACCTGCATTTTTAGTTAATTGCGAATACTCTGCCAAACTATCTAATATGTCATCACTTGCTGTTGTACCCTCTTTCATAGACATTGCAACTAAATTAAATGCTTCTTCACCACTTAAACCAAATTGTTTAATAAATGGTGCTGATTTTTTCATAACTTCATTTACATCTAAGTCAAATTGTTTACCCAAAGCATTTGCTTTTTTAGTAAATTCAGTTAATTCCTTACCACTAAAAACATCTCCCAATCTTAATTGGGCTTCCCCCATTATCCTAGTTGCTTCGGCTACACTTTCACCAACTCCACCAATAAATAAGTCTTTTGCATTTTGTTCTAAAACTTTCATTTCTGAAGCAGTTGCACCCGTTTTTGCTTGTAAATCTAATAAAGCATTATTAAATTCGTTACCTTTTTCTATTGCACTTGAAAACCCTGCTACAATTCCACTAATTGCACCCTCAACTGCACCAGTAACCAAACCACCAGCACTAAAATTCATTATTGAACTTATATCAAAACTACTTGCTAAACTATCTTTAACGCTTGACGCTTGTTTTTTTACATTATCAAAAAATCCATCAATCTCTTTGGTATCAACATCAACTTTAAATGCATTGTCTAATTCTTTGCCAGTTGCTTTTGCTCCACTTTCAATTTTATTAAATGCTTTATTTACTTCGCTTGTATCAATATTTATTTTGGTACTTATCATAATATATGCCTTATCATAAAAAAGAGGCTTGACGCCCCTTAAAATGCTTAATTTTTATAGTTTAAAACTAACTTATATAAATATTTTGTATATAATTCAATAATTGAATATTTATTTAATATTTCATTCGCATAAAAATCATTATCTGAAACTAAATACATCGCTATTTTATAAATATTAAAGTCAATAGAATGTTTGTCAAATTCAATAGTAAATAATTGGTCTGTTTTAATTTCAACAAAATTATCAATTTTATACTTTGATTTATTTTTGATTTTATTATCTAATTCTTCTTTATTTTGAATTTTCTTATTATATAAATAAGTTTGATAATCGCCTTCCAAAATATAAAAGATTTCATTTTTTAAAATCTTACTTATTTCAAATTCTTGATAGTTTTTTAATTCTACGAAAGTAAGTAATAAATTGCTCTATTTTTTCTTTGTCTTGCTCTAACCAAAAGTCCTCAATATACTCTTGCTCTACTTCTAAATTATAATTAATTAATTTGCAAAAAACTAAATAATTATTTAATTCTACATCTACATCTATTTCTTTTTGTTGCAAAGCAAATAAATCTTTAATTAAATTAATATTTTCAGTTTCTTTATATTCTATTGCTTTTTGTGCCAATTCTATTTCAACTTCAGATTGTTTTAAATCTCTTAAAATTTTTAAACTTTCAGCATAGACTTTAGCAGTAAATATTCTTAATTTGTATTCTTTTATTTTACCATCTTTATACAATTCGATGCTTTTTAACTGTTCTAATTTTTCCATTATTACATTTTAAATATATTTTAAAAATAGGGTGCAATTAAGCACCCTTTTAAATTGTTAATTAAAGTGGTGTTGCACTTACCCATTCACCATAACTGCCTGGTGCTAAAACTAATGGAGTAGAATAAGTAACCCCTACTGCTGTAAATGCAGCTACTGGTACTGTAATTGTACTTTCAACTGCTATTGTTGTAAATTGCAATGGCGTTTCATTGAAAGCACCTTGTGCCGTTGTAACTGAGCCAGAGTCACCTGATACAATTGCCAAACCTACAAATACTCTTGTTGTTGCTTCTGATTGTGGCTTTTTTAATGGATATATAATTACATCACTTGTTACACTTCCACTCGCTTGTGACTCTTGTATTTGTGAGCCATCCTCAAATACAACCGAAACTGTTTCAGTTGAAGCAGTTGTAATTCTTGTGTCTAAAAATGTAGCCATTGCTGAAGAGTTATCTCTTGCAGTTAAATCAATAACTACCGCACCTTTGTTTGGATGTCCAGTAATTGCTACACCTTCCAAAGTGTTAATTGTAATTACTTCTGGTGTTACTGCTGTTGAACCTGTAACCCCAAAAACCCCAAAAGTGTTGGTACCACTAAAACCAACTTTTGATAAAACTGTTGTTGCACTCATTATGCTAACTCCTTATTAATTAATTGTTTCTTAATATTCTGTAATAAATCATTTGCAGTTAAATAGTCTTTTTGTACTTTTGATATTTTTTTTGATTGTTCATATAAGGCAATATGTTGGTATTCCTCAATTTTTTCAGCCATTCGTTCCTTTGTAACTTCATATCCAATGTGATGTATAATTAATGGCGTTGAATATATTATTTTATCTTTTGGTATTGATATATTTTCGTGTATATCACCTTGCCAAAAAGAGCCTGCAATAAACAACTTACATTGTGGCATAATTTCAGTATCATAAAGTCCATACTTATTTTGTGATATTGTTTTAACGCTAAAATTATAAAACATTGCACCGCCAAAGTTCTCTAATTTATCGTATTCTAAAATATGTAATCTAAGTTGTTCATGCTGGTGTTGTAATAATCTTTCATCTGCATCTAAACTTAAAATAAATTTATTTGTACTTAATTTTAATGCTTGATTTCTTGCGTAAGCAAAACTAAATGTTTCCGTATATTCTAAAATTGAATAACTATAATTTTCTTTATTTTCTAAAATAGTCAAAACATCTTTGTCACTTTGTTTAGTCATCACTAAAATTAATTTTGCATAATTTGGTATAGATTTTTTTAAATCAATCAAATAATGTTCGTCAATTTCTCTAAATATTACTACTACATCTAATATTTTCATTTTATAATCTTTCATATAAGCATTCAAAATTAATAGCAAATTCACTCACTCCAGAATTATCTGAAATAGTATAAGCAATACGTGGATTTATTAAATTCATTTTATATTTTAAAGTAGTGTCTTCAACTTCATATTCATAATTTGGTAAATCTATTGCTTCAATTACTCTTAATAATTGACTTGCAAATTTATATTTAATTGCGTCTATTTCTCTTGCCTTTGGATTAACTCCGTGCTTTGTTTTTGCATATAAAAATAAACCAATAGTTCCATTTAAAAAAGTATTTTGAGTGTTCTCAAATTCTGAGTAATTTGGATTATTATTTAATGCTGTTATGAATATATTACATTTATCATTTACTAATTTAAAGTTCGCAATATTATATTCAATAATAAAATTACTTTCAGATAAATCGTCAAATATTAAACGCTCACAAATGCTATCAATTATATGTAATTCAATAGGATTAGACATTAATAGTCACCTCATTAATAAATATGTTTAGTCTTTTTTCTACTTCGTTCCACCACTTAGGCAAGCCGTCTTTATTCATTTCGTTTATAAAAGGATTAAAATAAGGACGTGGAGGCATATTAATTCCACCATTTTTCATAACTGAAAAAGCCATTATTTTATATGCTTCGTCTCCAGTCTGCATAAATTTTTTCATTAACCCTTTTGCCATTATAAATACATCTCCGTCTTTTTTTGACTTAATAAAGCCACCGTATTCGTGTATATCTGCATAAGGCAAGTTACTACCTATATGACCGCTAAAAACTCCATTAGAGTAGTTTATATTAAAAGTTTGTTTGTCAAAAAAAGAATTTAATAAAGTACCAGTTCCAAACCTTAAATGTTTCGTATTATTTTTAGAAACTTCTAAACTTGCACTTGATTTTTCATTAGTTAAATATACATCTTTTATTTTTACATTTTCACCAAATTGAAAACTTAAATATTGATACATTAAAACCGATAATTCTTGCTCACTATCTTTTAATATTCTATGTAAATCTTTTGTTAAATCTGCCATTTTATATTATAGATTTATAAGTATATTTTTTTAAAATAGAACGCCAAACTGGTCGCATATCAATAAAACTTGTACCTATTGAAGTCCCTAAATTTGCTTCACTAATATTGCTTTTACCTAAAATATCTTTACTTTGATTTCTATACGAAATATATACCATTTCTTTTGCTACTTTTTGCAAGTCTGCGGGTACATCTGACAATGCTACACCTTGACTTGTTATTATTTCATATTCATAATCTTTTTTCAATACATCTTTAAAAACTATTGAATACATATTATTATTTGTTGTTAATATATATTCAGTATTTGCTAATGTAGTCCAATTATCAAATGCTGTTGCTCTATACTTAACACTTATAATACTATTTACTTTATAACAATTCAAATTATAAAATTTATATCCATCACCTTTGAATTGAATACTAACATTTGAAGTTAATAATTTAGTTCTGCATTCATATTCAATAATAGCAGTGCTATCATTAATAAATTGTTCTACTAAACTAACATCAGCCGTATTTGAAGCGTCAATATTTAAGTATTGTAATGCTGTATCTATATTAATCATTTTATAATTATATATTCGTTATTCAATTCATTATTAAATACAATTTCACTATCTTTAATAATCTCTAAAACATCTATTAATTTCAAATCACTTTCAATTAATAAAATACCATTTATTCTCAATTTATTATAAGCGTCTTCCAGTTCAAAATAATCTGATGTTTTGATTTTAATGCCTGTTTGATTTGCTTTCATATTTGAGTAATACCAAAGTATTTTTTGACCATTAGTAAAATATGCTCTATATATATCGGTTGCTATATTTATTAAGTTTTCCAAGTTACTTTCACTCCTCTAATATCATAATGAATAAAGTTTTTTGATTTATAAAAAGTAATACCACCCGCAGTAATTAATTCCATATCAATCATTTCTTTTATTAAAATATATAAATGATTTAACAAAGTTTTATCAGAAATAGTTATATCACTTGCCTTTGCTAATAAGTGTTGACTATTCTTTGCACCTTTTACCTTTGCATTGTGTTTTAATGACCTGTAACCGCTTAAAATGATTAAGGGCATATTAACACCTGTCTCCAAACAAAACTTGTCTCTAATGACTTGTAAATTGTTTGCTAATTCTTGAACATTATTTTCTAATTCTTCAGGTACATCAGTACCATCTTTACATCTAAATTCACTTATATTAAAGTTTTTCGTTAATTGCTTCTGTTTCACTTATAAAACCTATTTTGATTAAACTATTTAATAAAAATTCATAAGCAATGTTATCATAACTATTTTTAGTGTCTATTGCTTTTTGCTTTGCTATTTTCAACAAATAAATTGCTATTGCTTTTTTAGGTATTAACTCTAAAATTATTTTAAAGTAATTCATTTCTTATCCTATAATTTTATAAGCAACCAAACCAGCAATTTGACTAATTTCGTTATTATCTAAGTCATTAAATTCATTCATAATTGATTTGTAATTTCTAAATGAACTATAACCAAAACTAAATAAATCGGCATAATCAATGCTTTTAGTTTCAATTACACTTTTAACAATTTCAAATAAACTTTCAATAAATTT
>Ga0105098_10000588_pt1 | contig 12717 bp, 11 predicted proteins | sample PPLLak21cMay2015_FD_79137 | JGI IMG/M metagenome (GOLD analysis project Ga0105098, IMG submission 79137) | Freshwater sediment microbial communities from Prairie Pothole Lake near Jamestown, North Dakota, USA - PPLs Lake P7 Core (1) Depth... | ecosystem: Environmental > Aquatic > Freshwater >... | reverse complement strand
CTGGGATGCGCCGATGGAAAAGATCCTTGCGATTCAGCCCAAGGGATTCATCCTTTCGGGTGGACCCAAGTCTGTGTATGCGGCGGAGGCGCCCCATATCCAGGATTTTGTTTTCAAAACAGGCTTGCCCATCCTCGGGATCTGCTACGGGATGCAAGCGTTGACCTACGCTCTCGGCGGCCAGGTCGACCCGTCTGCACAGCGCGAATATGGCCATGCCGAGATCGAACCGGCCGTCAACGGTACCATGCTCGATACGCTCTCCAAAGTCTGGATGTCACATGGCGACCGGATCACGCGCCTGCCGGAGGGGTTCATCCCGCTGGCGCGCAGTGGTAATAGTCCCTTCGCAGCGATGGGTGATATGAAGCGCAAATATTTCGGTGTGCAGTTCCACCCGGAAGTGCATCACACGCCGAATGGAGAGAAGCTGCTCAAGCATTTCGTCATCGACATCTGCGGGGTCAAACCGACCTGGACGCCGGCCTCCATCATTGAAGACTCGGTCGAGCGTGTGCGCAGGCAGGTGGGCAGGGAACGCGTGCTCGCAGCCGTCAGCGGCGGTGTGGATTCTTCCGTCGCGGCCGCGCTCGTCCATAAAGCGATTGGCGATCAACTGGTCGCGGTGTTTGTGGATACGGGCCTCTTGCGCAAAAAGGAAGGGGAACAGGTCGCTACTGCATTTCGGCGGTACCTGGGCGCCGAACTTCTAACCATCGAGGCGTCTGACGAATTTTTCGCTGCGCTCAGCGGGGTGATGGAACCCGAAGCAAAAAGGAAAATTGTCGGCGAGAAGTTCATCCGTGTCTTCGAACGGGAGGCAAAGCAGCTGGGCCAGCCAAGGTTTCTGGTGCAAGGGACGATCTATCCCGATGTGGTTGAGTCGTCCGCGCCGGATCGGAACAAAGCTGAGCGGATCAAGACGCATCATAACGTCGGCGGGCTGCCTGAAGACATACAGTTCGAGCTGGTCGAGCCGCTGCGCTATCTGTTCAAGGATGAGGTCCGCGCGGTGGGCGAAGCGCTCGGGCTGCCGGAGTCGCTGGTTTGGCGGCAGCCATTCCCGGGTCCGGGCCTGACCGTGCGCTGTCTCGGGGAGGTGACGCGCGAGCGCGTGGCCCGTTTGCGGGCGGCGGATGCGATCCTGCTCGAGGAACTCTCCAAAGCGGGCCTGTTGAGTAAACGCTTCCCGGCGATCCGCCAGACCGGATCGTTGAACCCTGCCCAGCAGGCAATTTCGCAGGCTTTTGTCGTTTTGCTGCCTGTTCATTCGGTCGGTGTGATGGGCGACCAGCGCACCTATCAGGAGGCGGCGGCGATCCGTGCTGTGACGACCGAGGATTTCATGACCGCCGATTGGGCGCGTCTGCCCTATGACCTGCTGGCAAAGGTATCCAGCCGGATCGTCAATGAAGTAGACGGAATAAATCGGGTGGTGTATGATATTACGAGCAAGCCGCCCGCGACCATCGAATGGGAGTGAAACGATTTACGATTGATGATTTACGATTGACGATTTTTGATTTGACGATTTGCGATTTTCGGATTGCGAGGAACTGTGAACTTTGACTTTGGGGAAGTGTTAAGCCGTGCCTGGCAGATCACCTGGAAGCATAAGGTATTGTGGATCATTGGGATTCTCATTGGTTTTTTCACATCACTGATGTTTCCACTCATGATCTCTCCAATCGTTCTTCCTGCATTGATACAGAACGAAAGAATGGATTTGGCTCTGCCATTCCTGGCAGGTTTTGCCGTGGTATTTTTGCTTTTTATGCTGGCGTTGTACCCATTGAGTACGCTTGCGCAGACCTCCCTAACCCTGGGAGTCGTGGATGTTCAGCAGGGTGGTGAACGTCTTTCGGTGAGTGAATTGCTCAGGAGGAGTCTGCCTTTTTTCTGGCGCGCACTCGGGCTGATGCTTTTGTTTGCAGCCGGTCTGACACTGGTAATCATTATCATCCAGCTCATTGGATTGTTTTTGATGATTGTGACATTGGGGATGGGGGCAATCTGCATGGCACCTTTAAGCTTTTTAATGTATCCGATCATCTATGGTTCCACGGTCTGGATGGAACAGGCTATGAATGGGATCATCATTGACAACATGAACGTAATGGAGGCTGCCAGGCATGGATGGAATCTGCTTCGGAACAATTTTATGTCTCTTGGCTTAATGGCGCTGATCATCTATTTTGGTGTGGGGATGATTACAGGTATTGTCCTGGTGCCCATGCTGATCCCAGTCTTCATGCTGCCACTTGGTTTTCTGGAGCATGAAGTCAATTGGGCGATCGTGTCCATTTCAGTAGTATGCGCTGCTGTTTCTATCCCGTTGTTTGCCATTCTCAGCGGCTTGTCCCTGGTCTTCACGAAATCTGCCTGGGTATTGGCTTACCTGCGTCTGACGCGCAAAACCGGGTCACAGCCGCTTCCGAAAGAAGCTATGGCCTAAAGGAGTCGTGATGAATTTCAATTTTGGAGAAGTCCTGGCGCGCGCCTGGCAGATCACGTGGCGATACAAAAGCCTGTGGCTGGCGGGCATTGTGATCAGCCTGATCGGTTTCCTGTCTGTGCCGATCAACATGACCCTCAATCCGTCTTTCGGTTCATTCGCCGATCCCTCTGAAGTGAGCAGGCAGCTGCCGGCAATTTTGCTGGTCAACGGTTTGATCATTTTGTTGAGTATCCTGTCCATACCGGTCTATGCGATCGGAATGTCCGTTCCTTCGCTGGGTACGCTCCAGGTGGAGAAGGGAAATGAAAAAGTAGGTTTTGGCGAATTGGTCAGAGCGAGCTTTCCCTATTTTTGGCGAGTTCTGGGAATCTTCCTGCTTGTTTCGGCAGCTGTGTTCAGCGTGGCGATGGTGTTTACGGCGTGTATTGCTTTCGCAGGGGTACTCACGTTTGGGGTGGGTGCGATACTATGTGCCATACCGGGACTCCTGATTTCCATCCCGTTGTGGATCCTCGTGTATGCGGTTATGGAACAGGGGATCGCGGCGGTTTTGGTGGATGACCTGGGATTTTCGGGCGCCCTGCAGCGTGCCTGGGAACTGGTCAGGAAGAATTTTGGGGCGATGATCCTCATGAGCCTGATCATCTACCTGGGATCGATGATCGTAGGTATGCTCGTTTCCATACCCATGCTAATTCCCGCATTTGGGTTTATGACCGACATGCTGAGGACGGGGGCGGCATCCGAGCCTGATCCTGAATTGATGCAGGCGTACCTCCGCAACATGATGTGGTGGATGCTGGCATTTTCACCTTTGTATGCAGTCCTTCAGGGCATCCTGTTGTCCTTCATGCAATCCGCATGGACGTTGACCTACCTGCGCTTGACCCGCAATCCGAAATTACAGCCGCTTCCGGAAGAAGCGACAGCCTAAAGGAGTCACAATGAATTTCAATTTTGGGGAAGTCCTCTCGCGTGCGTAGCAGATCGTATGGAAACACAAAATACTGTGGATTTTTGGCATCATGGCCGGGTGCGGCCGTGGAGGCGGTGGCGGGAATAGCGGCGGTGGAGGTGGAGGCAACAATGGCTTCGAAGGTCAAGGTCCCGACCTCCCGCCTCAAGCCCAGCAATGGTTCCAAAGCATCGAAGAGAATCTGACTACCATCATAGTAGTCGGAATTGCTCTGGTGTGTTTGATCTGGATTATCACCATTTTCCTCAACACGGTCGGTCGTATCGGTCTGATACGCGGCGCGTCCCAGGCGGATGGCGGTACCGAGAGACTGAACTTCGGCCAGTTGTTCAGCGAAAGCCTGCCCTATTTCTGGCGAGTGTTTGCTTTGTCGCTCATTATTGCACTTCCGATCCTGTTTGTGCTTGGGGCACTCTTCGCGGGATTGATCGTATTTGCCATTTCGGCAAGCGGAGGCAGTGACGCGTCTGTGGTGGGCCTCGTGACAATGGTCCCTCTTTTCATCGGCTGTATCTGTATCCTGATCCCGGTGGGATTTGTGGTCGGTATGATCATCCGCCAGGCAGAGAGAGCGATTGTGCTCGAAGACATGCGTGTCATGCCGGCTCTCAGCCGCGGCTGGGATGTGTTCCGCGCCAATCTGGGTCCGATCATTTTGGTGGCGATCATCCTGGTTGTCATCGGCCTGGTCGTGGGTTTCATCGTTGCCCTGCCGATCCTCATCGTTGTGGTACCGGCCATGATGAGCTTTATGGTGAGTCAGGGAGAAAGCTCTGCGCCTCTGATCTTCATGGGTGTTTGCATATGTTTGTATATTCCGGTCTCGCTGCTGCTAAACGGAATTGCGACCGCGTACAGCGAATCCGTGTGGACGTTGACGTACCTGCGCCTGACCAGGCCGCAGAGTAATGCTCCTGTGATCCTCGAGGCGAATGCGTAGAATTTTTGCGGTCTTGCTAAGCTTTAGCCTGCTTGCCTGGCCCTCGGCTTTCGCGCGCGCTCAGACGGCTGCCTATGCCGGGATCGTGTCCGTGGAGGCGCGGGAATTCCCCGAAATTACCGCGCTCGTGGATATTTATGATGCCAATGGCGGGTTCATGGATGGCCTCAAACCTGCCAGTCTGACAGCCTACGAAGACGGCGAGCCGCGGCCCGTGGATACGCTCACCAAATCTGATGTGCCTGTACAGCTTGTGGTGGCGGTCAACCCGGGGCCGGGTCTGGCTGTGCGGGACGGACTGGCAATTCAACGTTTCACGCGGGTGGTCGAGGCCCTGGGTCAATGGGTGAATCTGCAGCCTGCTGAGTCGGCGGATGATTTGAGCCTGGTCTCGCTGTCCGGTTCATTGATCACCCATGCCAATGCCAGGGACTGGTTTGTCAGCCTGGATTCGTTCAAGCCCGATTTCCGCCATACCACCCCCAATTTGCAGACCTTTTCCATTGCACTCGATACGGTCAGCGCGTCGACGCCTCGGCCCGGCATGAAGCGTGCCATCCTCTTCATCACGCCGCACATGGACGACCCGAACATCGACAACACCATCGCGCCGCTTATCCAAAGTGCGATCGAATCGCGAGTGCGCGTCTTTGTCTGGTTTGTGGATGCGGAGGCGTATTTTTCGACGGCCAGCGCCAACGCGTTTAAATCACTTGCACTGCAGACAGGCGGGTCGTTCTTCGCGTTTTCAGGCCGGGAGGTTTTCCCCGACCTCGATACCTATCTCGCTCCTTTGCGCCAGGTCTATACGCTGACCTATGCTTCCTCACTCACCACCTCGGGTGAGCATACGCTTGGCATCCAGGTAGAGCACTCCCAGGGGACGATCCGGGCATTGGAAGAAACCTTCAGCGTGGATATCCAGCCGCCCAATCCGATCTTCGTCTCTCCGCCGCTGCAGATCTTACGTCAGCCGCCCGCGGACGATCCGTATAACGCGGAAATGGTGCTTCCCAAGCGACAAGGCATCGAGATCATTGTCGAGTTCCCGGATGGCCACCCTCGCGAGCTGGAACGCACCACTTTGTATGTGGATGGCCAGGTCGTTGATGAAAACACTTCCGAGCCATTTGAAACGTTCATCTGGGATCTGAGTCTTTACGAGGTTGGCGGTCAGCATGAGATCATTGTCGAAGCAGAGGACGTGCTGGGTCTGCAAAAATCCAGCATGGGGATTCCGGTTACGCTGACAGTCATCCAGCCGCCCCGAGGAATACAGGCTTTGCTGGCGCGTTATCGATCTTACCTTGTTCTTGGGTCGATCGGGTTTGCAGGGATCGCATTGGTGGTCATCCTTTTGGTGGGTAGATCAGGAGGAGACTTATTCAAGAAGCGCCGGGAGAAGCGCAAGCGTTTTGAAGACCCGCTCACCCAACCTGTGGTGGCATTGACCGAGCCGCCCGCCGCGCCTGCCAAACGGTCGAAGACGATCCCGCGCCGGGGCGCCTGGCTGCATGCTCCGCAAAGGGCGCCGCGCCTGCCGGAGGCGCCGGCGTATCTCTATCGGTTGACCAACGGCGGCGAGCCGGCCAGCATCCTGCCCATCCCTGTGCTGGAAAAGGATCTGACATTTGGTACAGACCCGGTACAATGTACACATGTACTGGATGACCCATCCATTTCATCGCTGCATGCCCGCATTAAGCAGACGCCGGACGGCGACTTCATCATTTACGATCATGGTTCCGTGGCGGGCACCTGGGTGAACTATGAACCGGTTACGCGCGAAGGCCGTCGCCTCGCGCATGGGGACCGGATCCATTTTGGGCAGTTGATGTATCGTTTTGATCTGAATCATCCTGCGGCTGTGTCTGAGCCGCAGGTGATCTCAAAGAAGTCCATTTCATGATCCGTATTGCGCGCGCTCATCTGAACGTCGAGGCACAAACCCACGCTGGCATGGCGGGCAAGAATAATGAAGACCGCTATGCGGTTGCTTCGTTCGTCCTGGATGAACAGGACCGGATGCCGGTTTTGTTCGCGATACTTTCAGATGGCATTGGCGGACATCGGGCGGGTGAAGTGGCCGCGGAGCTGGCCGTCAATCACGTGATGCAGGCTGTCGCCCACAGCGATGGCCTGCAAATCAAGCGCACAATCACGGATGCGATCCATGAGGCCAGTGAGGCCATTGCCGCGCACTCTGCTGCGAACCAAAATTTGAAAGGCATGGGAGCAACTTGTGCCACGGCCTGGATCGTCGGCGATAAGCTTCATACCGCTTATGTGGGGGATTCGCGTATCTATCTGATGCGCGGCGGTCTTATTCAGCAATTGACGGTCGATCACACCTGGGTGCAGGAGGCAATCGATCGCGGTGTCCTGACTCCTGAGATGGCGCGCGAACACCCGAACGTGCATGTGATCCGTCGCTATCTTGGTTCCCCCACTCCGCCTGAACCTGATTTCCGCTTGAAGCTATTCAACGATCAGGGTGATGAACATGCCGAAAACAATCAGGGACTTCAACTTCTGCCCGGTGACACTTTACTGCTCTGCAGTGACGGCTTGACTGACCTGGTCTGGAATGATGAGATCCTGGAGATTGTGCGTTCAAAAGCCAATTTGAAGGAAGCTGCGCGTGCGTTGATCGAACTTGCGAACTCGCGCGGCGGGCACGATAACATAACGGTCATTTTAATTTCCGTACCTTCCGACTTTAAGTTAACCCTCGGGAAAAAAGCGAACTGGCTTCCATGGATCATCGGCGGCGTGGCCGGTGCCATTGTCCTGCTGGTGGTCGCCTCCGTCCTGACCTTCAGCCTGCTGAGGCGGACCGCGGACGCGACTCCCACCCCAACCCTCACCGCAACCCTCACCCCGACGGCGACGCCCTCCCCGACCGTTACCCCGCTGCCCAGCATAACAGTTGTGCCCACGCTTTCACTGCCGATCGCGCCAACGTATACCCCCTGGCCCACGAATACAGTGACACCATAAAGTTATGTCGTTGCGAGGTGCCGCCTCACGCTGAGCGCTATGCAAATGAAGCGAGGCGACGAAGCAACCTTCTCGTTTGACTGGAGATTGCTTCGCCTGCGGCTCGCAATGACATGAACATGAATATGAAGGAGATCTAATTATGCCGATCAAACATTCAAACGATGTCGAGGCGAAAAACGTCGCGGCAGGGAAAGACACGACCATCCAGGTCCTGATCTCCTCGCAGGAAGGTCCCAACTTTGCCCTGCGGAAATTCTCCATGCAAAAGGGCGGCGGGATGCCGCGCCACACAAATACTGTGGAACATGAGCAATATGTCCTGCGCGGTCAGGCGGCGATCACCATTGGTGAAGAGACCCATCATGTCAAAACAGGCGATGTCGTCTTTATCCCGGATGGCGTGGTGCATTCCTATCAAAACACCGGCGAAGAACCGTTTGAGTTCCTGTGCATTATTCCTAACAAAGAAGATAAGATCACAATTGTGGAGGAGACTTGTTAGGGGCGGGGTAATCCCGCCCTTACGATCAAAGCGGCTGTTTCATGGGGATGCCCGGCTTGCGTGGATACTTCGGCGGGGTCGCCGCGACCTTCTCCACCACGACCAGATAGCGGTCATCTGCCACGCCCGGCAAACTGACCGGGATCAATTGTTTCAACTTTCCGCCCAATAATTCCATTGCCTTTTCCGCGGACTGCGCTTCGGCGGGTCCGGTTTCGCCTTTTTGCGCGAGCGCCCTCCCGCCCATTTTCACCAGTGGGAGCAAATACTCGCCCAGCACGCTGAGGTTTGCCACGGCGCGCGCCACTGCCCAGTCATATTTTTCGCGGTGCTGTGAGGTTTGTCCCAGGGTTTCCGCCCGTGTCTGGATGACATTGACATGTTCCAACCCAAGCACGCGGACGATGTGCTGGCAGAACATGGCTTTTTTGCCAACTGATTCGACCAGAGTCAATCGCAGGTTCGGGTAGAGGATCTTCAGCGGAACGCCCGGGAAGCCCGCGCCCGTGCCGACGTCAATGAGATGCTCCGGCGGCGAAGCCTTCCAGGCCAGGATACAGGAAAACGAATCCAGGAAATGTTTTGTGCGGATGGATTCCGAATCACGGATGGCTGTGAGATTGAACTTGTGATTCCACTCGAGCAATTCTTTTTCGTAGGTGATCAATGCCATCACCTGACGCCCTGTGATGTGAACATTGAACAGTGCCTGTGCGTCGCGAACGAGTTTGTCCATGGCGAAAAATTATAACCCTTGTTGCTCCAATTGCCGGAGGTGGCATGGAAAAGATGAGAAGAAAGAAGAAAGAAGAAAGACCGCCGAGTTAGGCGGTCTTTCATGAGCTTTATTGAGATTATCCTTTTATCTCTTCACTTTTTGTTTCTTCCACTTCGACCTTCGGTCGGCTGAACCTGCGATAGACTGCCCGCCCACCAAGATAAACAAGGTACAGAGGAATGGCAATCAGGATCAGGGAGGGCAGGATCTGCAGCACGAGCGTGATCAGGAAATCCACAAAGTTCTGGAAGAAGAAGATCAGGTTCTGGATGGCTTCGCGCGCCGCACCTTCGGGTCTCCAGGGACCGATCTCGATCGGCTGGTTGCTTTCTTCCGTCATCAATTGAACATTGACCGCGGAAAGGGCGGCAGATTCTTCCAAATATTGGATCTGGCCTTTCAGGCGCTCGATCTCTGTCTGAACGTTCTGCACCTGCAAATAGATGGCGAGTACGTCTTCGGCGCGCGTAGCCCGGTCCATGATCTCGAGCAGTTTTTCTTCTGCAGCCTGCTTGGCTTTCAGCTGGGCCTGCAGGTCTACATACTGGTTGGTTACATCCTCGCCAGAGCGATTTTCACGGGGGACATCGAGGGCGCCTTTCTTGATCTCTGCCAGCGCCTCATCCAACCTTTCCGATGGCACGCGGATGACAATGTTTCCCTGTGGAAGCTCACGGCCTGTGGAGGTATCCTGATAGAAACTGGAGGAGACAACAAATCCGCCCATTTCCTTCGCCAGATTGCCGATTTCTGCCATGCGTGCTTCGGGGTCTTCCACCACGATGGCAAGCTCGGCGTTCTCGATGACGAGGCGTTCCTGTGTTCCTTGTTGAGTAATCTCCCTCTCGACAGATGACCTGCCACCTTCCTCCGGGGCGTAACTGTCAACAACCGCCGCCATGGGAGGTACCGCCATGTCAGCCTCACCGCCGCCATAGCCAAAAGACACAGCACTCGGACTAAGGAATAGACCTCTTTGCGTTGCGCCGCCGCCAAATGCAAACCCGATCACAAGAAAAACGGCTATTACAGCCAGGATAATTAACAGGACGCGTTTCATTTTTTCTCCTTCACGAATGTAGCGTGATTTCACCCGAAGGACGATATGTACCTCTAGAAAGTTCCCACTGATTACTGAATACTGCCCACTGAATTACCATCCCTCCGCAATTCGCACCGCGTGCTTTTCCGGCAGGCCCGCCTCGCGGATGCGTTGCTGCACTTCAGGGATGTTGTACTTCACGCGGCGCGGTTCCCAGGTCTTGGCGCTGCTGTCATAAATGGCATAGGCGGCGCGCGGGTCACGGTCGCGCGGCTGGCCGACCGAGCCGGGGTTGGCGATCAGCTTGGGTTCCAGGCGAACGGGTACGCCCACTTTGATGGGCCTCAGGTTTACGCGGTCCGTCTTTTCGTCCAACTGGAAGATGCATTGGATATGTGAATGCCCTACAAAACACCAGGGCGTGGTGAAATGATCAAAGTTCAAGCGTGCCGACAGCGTGTTCAAAATATATTCCCAAACCGAATCGCGCGGGCTGCCATGTACGAGGCTGGCATCCTCGCGCACCTTCAGGTTCGATTGCAGCGACCGCAAAAAATCCATGTTGTCAGCGGTTAACACTTTCTCATGATAGACGAGCGTGCGGCGTGCATCCCCGTTGAAGGCTTCAAATGGAATCTTGCCGATCAGGGCAACATCGTGATTTCCCAGCAGGCAGGTCAGGTTTGGGATCTCGCGTACCAGTTCCATGACTGCATTCGGGTCAGGGCCATATCCTACCAGATCACCCAGGCACCAGGTCTCATCCACGACGCCGGCGTCGGCGAGGACCGCCTCGAGCGCAGGGTAATTCGCATGAAGATCAGAAATAACAAGGACGCGCATATCACTCCAATAATTTTGAAACCCGACCCAAAATCACTTCGGCCACCTCAGCCTTGCTCATCAGCGACAAAGCTTCCTGGTGACCGTCCGCAAACAAAAGTGTAACGCGGTTCGTTTCGACGGCAAAGCCCGCATCGCTTGCAGAGATGTCATTTGCGGCAAAGAGATCCGCACCTTTGGATTCTAACTTATGTGCCGCATTTTCGAGGAGATCCCGTGACTCTGCGGCGAACCCCACCACGACACGCGGACGCTTCGCCTCCCGCCTTTGGCCGGCTACCGTTTTCAGGATGTCTTCCGTCGCTTCGAGTTCGATCTGCGGAACCCCGGCCGCTTTCTTGATCTTGTCCTTTGCAATGTCCCTGGGGCGGAAGTCCGCCACCGCCGCTGCCATGACGAGTGCGTCGCTGTCAGCAGATTCTTTCAGGACTGCCTCGAGCATTTGCTTTGCCGTTTCAACGGCCACCACACGCGCCCCGGTCGGCGGAGTCAGAGCTGTCGGTGTCGTGATCAGTGTGACTTGCGCGCCCAGGTCCAGCGCGGCTTGTGCGAGGGCATAGCCCTGTTTGCCTGAGGATCGATTCGTCAAGACACGCACGGGATCGAGCGGCTCCTGAGTCCCTCCGGCCGTGACGACGATTTTTTTACCGGTGAGCAGGCCGTTACGTCCGAGAATGAGGCGAATGTGCCCGATGATCTCAGCCGTCTCGATCATGCGGCCTACCCCGGCGCGTCCGGACGCCAGGTGCCCCTCCGCCGGACCGATGAAGGCTGCTCCACGCTTTTTCAGGATCTCGATATTCTCCTGCGTGGCGGGATGCTCGTACATGCCGGCTTCCATGGCGGGTGCGAGCAGGAGCGGGGCCCGCATTGCCAGAGCCGTGACAGTCAACAGGCTGTCCGCCTGACCGTGGGCAAGCCTGGCAATTGTATTTCCCGTACATGGTGCGATGGCGAAAGATCAGCAGCATGTCCCAGTCCAACGTGCAGGATATGGGCTTCATTGCCCCATAAATCGTCGTCGGTATAGGCGCGCCGGCCTGTGACGGATTGAAAAGTAAGCGGTGTGACAAATTTCTCTGCGGCGCCAGTGAGGATGACATCCACCTGCGCGCCGGCCTGTGTCAGTTTGGACGCCAGGTCGGCAGCTTTGTAGACGGCGATGGACCCTGTGACCCCGAGTACGATGCGTTTGTTGGAGAGGATGGACATATGGGTTTATTATACTTCGCGAAAAGTGACAGTCACACTCTGCAGCCTTCCAGAAGCGTGACTGTCAGCGACTGTGCATTCACAGTGTCTTCGTATAAGGACAACTAATAGGGTGCCTCGCCCGGCGAGCCGTTGGTGACTTCGCGCCAGTTGTCGAACTGATCGGCGCCTGCCGGCAAAATACGCTCTGCCGATGTACATTCATGCAAATTGAGCGGCAGGTTGTCACGGTTGTCGTCGCGGATGCTCATGACGTACTGATCCAGTTTTGGAGTTCCGTACGTCGAAATGACCTGCTGGATCACGCTGGTGCCGCCCTTATAAAGAACAAGGACATCCAGGCTTTGACCATCTCCAATAATATTGAAGAAATCATCGCCAAGTGAACGACTGCTGGCGATGGTCAGGATATGGATATTCTCCGGAAAATGATAGGGCATTGTGTATGGGAACGCACCCTGCGTATAGATCGGTGAAAGGATCAGTGCAAATCCATGAGCCGGGATGACTGTCGAATTCAAAACGACATTGTTCGCCGGGATTTCATTTGGATTGCGCTGCGACCATGAAACCAGTTGATCGGGCGTTCCGGCATCGCCGATATCTGCCAGCCACCAGCCGCCGACATCCACAGGCTGATCCCCATAGTTATACAGCTCAACATATTCATTCCACTTGCGAACCTCCACGGGGCCGCACGGGTTCGCCATGACTTCACTGATAACAATGGTGGTTTGCAGATCTTGAATACCTATGGATATTTCAGGTGCCTCTTGCGGCACTGGCGATGCAATCGTCACCTGCAATACGGTTGATGAGGCTACTACTCCACTACCGGTCGTCGGGACTGGCGGTGGCGCCGGATTATCCAGCGATGTGACGATGCATTGCCGCTCGATAGGGATCTCCATGCTTGGGGTGCCGGAGGCAATGGAAGCCGAGATGGTCACCATGGCAGGTTCT
>Ga0105098_10000587_pt1 | contig 12725 bp, 7 predicted proteins | sample PPLLak21cMay2015_FD_79137 | JGI IMG/M metagenome (GOLD analysis project Ga0105098, IMG submission 79137) | Freshwater sediment microbial communities from Prairie Pothole Lake near Jamestown, North Dakota, USA - PPLs Lake P7 Core (1) Depth... | ecosystem: Environmental > Aquatic > Freshwater >... | reverse complement strand
TTTGCCAGGCTGCGCGCCAGCATGGTCTTCCCCACCCCGGGCACATCCTCGATCAAAATGTGTCCCTGGCACAACAAGCCAATTACCACCAGTTCCACAGACTGGGCCTTCCCCACGATCACTTGCCCCAGGTTATTCGCAATACTCTCGCCGAAACTTTGTAGGTCGGTCATGCTCGTTGCTCTCCCAATTCTATGTTTCCCCGGCACTGAACCACCGGGGCGGTGTGGAGGGGCGACCCTTCGAAGCCCTCTTTCTCAAATTGTGCCAGACCGTGACACAACTCATTTTTCTAATGCTTGAGACGGGTCGCCCCTGCTTAATTACCGCCCTGATTGTACCCCGCACGCTTCGCAAAGAAAAGATAGGTAGCGTGCGAGGTTGTACGAGCAGTGCTGGGCAAGTGCATAGAACCCCTCCGTGGAGGGGTATGCTTATGCCTGCACAGGCATCTGAAAACCTGGTGTAACCACGGACCCTGGCGGGCGATGCCAGGGTCCGCGTTTACACGCCCCGGGGTTCGGTGCCGGGGTCTATGGCGAGAAAGACCTTCAGATACTTTCTAAACCACTATGCCTGATACAACCCGCGCTGTGGTCCGTCCGTCTCGCCGCGCGCCTGTTCGCGCCGCAGGGTGAATCGGGCCAGGACAAATCCCAGGATGACAGCAATGCCGATCGTGAGTAACGATCCTATCAAATCCGGCTTGAGGGTCATCAGGAAAACGATTCCCAAAGCAAGAGCCACCCGTATCTGCGTGACGATCCAGAGAAGCGGCTGGCGCAACAATGGATGGAGCGAGACAGAGATCGACTCGGTCGTCGCTTCTTCCATGGACCGCCCAATCACGGCCACACGCCGCTGGGTGACAGTCACTGCCAACACAGCCAGCACGATGAGGACCGCAAATGCCACAACCAGCCACGCTACATGCATACGAGCCACCGCCATCATGTAAAATCCACTGACGACGGTTGCAGCCATCGATGGAGCGCCCAGCCTCTGGATTCCACGGACAATCCGTGTCCACTCACGGACCTCTGCGGGACTTGTGGCATGTCGCAAATTTCTCAGACTCAACCACTCTATCCCAAGGGCAATGAATAACCCTAGTGCACCAACAATATGTACAAACTTCGCAATTAAATAGTAGTTCATCGTTTTTTCCTTTTCACCAATAAATATTCCTACATTGTTTCTAGGCTGACATCTTGAATGAGGCAGCCAGCCATTCTCCGGCGCGGCGTGCCGCCGTAAAGCTTGACCAGGCAGTTGCCGCAATCAATTGAGCATCCTCCGGATATTGCGACTGAAACGCCTCGATGACACCCGCATCCACCTGATAAGATGCGAACGCTGTAAGGAGAGTCAGGCGCGCGGCTGCCTGATGCTCAGTCTCGATCCCGGCAATCGCCTCCTCCACCCAGTGCCTGCTCATCCCCATTGCTTCACCCTTCCATGCCTGAACCCGCTCATGGACCAGCAAGCGTACTGACTCGGGTAATACCTGTCTGCCAGCCTCTTCGATCACCCTGGCGAACCCGGCGAAGGCACCTGCAACAGATGGATCTTCGGCTGCCCAGGACAGATCATCGGGCAGCTGCGCCTGAGGCAGAAAGTTCAGCGACTTCCCCGATGGGAGGCGCCGCACGATTTGTTTACCTTCTGTGGCTGCATATAGACGATAAGTGAGCTTCGTGAGCGCTGACGGCAACTGGAACGGGAGAAGAGTGTCTCCCAGAAAGACATTCGCCATCCGGTTAATATAGTGAAATGCTATTGCAGTGCCGATGACCTCAGGCGCCTCACTCTGAGAAAATGGCAGCGGCTGCACAATGTCCGGATTCGCTATCCGGTTCGTCCAGATCCACTGCACGAGGGCATGCATCTGTGGGTCATGGATGCCGTTGTGGTCATCCTGAAGGATCGCATCGGCCACATCATCATCAGAGGTTGCACGGAGCATCACAGTATGCGCGTCAACGCAGAAGGGACATTCATTTGCCTTGGAGACCGTCGCCGCGACCGCTTCTTTGTACGAGCGATCCACTTTGCCAGCCATCAGCGTTTCCCGCAGGATGCTCCATACTCCAGCCATCACCTCGGGGACGGGAGAATGAAGGATCACCAGAGGTGCGGGCATAAAATCTGCCTGCAATTGATCGTAGATCCGGGCAGTTAACCCTTTGGCGGCATCATACCGGATCGGTTTGATGTACCTGATATTCTTCGCGAGCGGCTCTCGCATCATTTTCGTAAACATCTTTTACTCCTAAAGTTCCAAATCGGTAAATTGATAAGTAAAGGGATGGTCGTGGTTTGTTTATGTCCTCTGAGCCGGTTCCACCGGATACTGGATCTCCGCGACGGCGTCGCTCCAATCGGCTTTCTGCGGCAGCTGCAGAGAGACTTCCCGGGGGACCCCCACCAGTCGATACCCGTTGGTCTCCGCCCATGTGCCGATCACACTGTAACCAATGAGCAGGTTTGCAAAAGGTCCCGTCACAACAAAGGTCGCCATCTCGGGGACAGCCGGTAATTCACGAAAGCGAAGCTGTTGACCGCCATGCAGTGGTACAGGAGCATGAGTTTTCGCAGTGATCGTGCGACCCGCTTCCACATCCAGATTGCCTTCGTCGATGCCGTCGCTGTGCAGCATGGCAAAGAACAGACCTTCGCCGCTTTTCGCCGGCAGGGCAGACATCATCTGTGCGAACAGCCCGATCCCATCTTCAAACGATGCAAGCACCGTTCGCAGGCTCAATACCGGTTGGGCTGGAATTTGCTTGATCACCACGTCGAATGGTCCATCTGCCTCTGCGCTGCGCAGGAACTGCAGGCGGGCTTCGATATTGCGGACGCGCTGGATCTCTTCCTGGACCTGCTGCTCGATCTCGGCTTTCTTCAGCAGCAGCATCCCCTGCATTTCATCGGTGGAGATCTGATCGCTCAGCATCCGTTGGATCTGGTCCAGGGATAAGCCCAAATCCTTGAGGGCCAGGATCCGATTTAGCCGCGGCATTTGCTCGGCACTGTAATAGCGGTACCCGGTGAGCTTGTCGATGTGAGCGGGCCTCAACAAGCCGATCTCATCGTAATAGCGCAACAGCCGCTTGGAGACACGTGCAAGTCGTGAAAATTCGCCAACTGTAAACATAATGGTCATATCCTTTCCAATGGTCGCCAGTGTAAATGTTACCGTTACGTGAATGTCAAGTGCTTCTGCCTGGCTCGGCAATTCTTCTAATGGAATGCTCATTTTCCCACGCTACCTTCTACTACTACAGCAATATGTTCAAGTGCGCGAGAGTGTGATCATTTGAAGAACAGGCGACACGCTGCGCAGCGTGTCGCCTGTTGTCATTTTAATCATTTAATCGCTTTTGGTACGGTCCTTACTCGATGTTTACCGTTGCAGTCATGTTCCACAGGAAGCGCGGATCAGCTTCATCCAGTGTGAGGGTGACTTTGTAGGTCATATCACCGAGATACTCGCGCCCAACCGGATCGATTTCCGTAACCGTACCTCTGAACTCCTCGCCCGGAAAAGCATCCAATTCGACAATGGCCGGGTCACCCAGCGTGACTTTCGCCACGTCAATTTCGGCGAGGTCTTTTGTCTCCACCGTCCAGAGGGAGGTGTCGGCAAGGAAGGCGATGGGCAGAGTCGGCGCGACCGATTCGCCAGCCGCCAGGTCGAGGCTAAGCAGGGCCCCGTCGAAGGGCGCGCGTAATTCATAGAGTTCCAGCGCGGCTTGCGTCGCAGTGACATTGGCATGCGCCGCGTTCAGCCGCGCCTCCAGCACGGGCAGCTGCTCGGCATCCACGCCGCCTTTCAGGCGATCGTAGGTACGTTGGAGTTCTTCCATTTTTGCCTTGTCAAGAGCCACATCATTTTCGGCTTCGATGATCCAATCCTGAGGCGCAGGTCCTTTGAAATGTTTCGTCTTGGTCCGATAGAAATAGCCCTTCCAGCTTTGCATGAGGACCCTGCGGGTTTCGGTTTGAGGCACTTTCTTTGAATCCAGGAGGTAGTCCAGATAATCAACAGCCTCGTCGTATTCTTCCCTGGCATCCTTCAGATCCACGACAGTTTGGGCCAGCCCGATACCTCCCGCGTTCTGCAAATCGTTCAAGGCCTTCTTTGCGCTGGCCAGTTCCAGTTGGGCGGCGGCGAGTTCCGCCTGCACGGTCTCCAGCCCGACCAGTTGGGCAATGACATCGCCGGCAGATAGAGACTCCCCGGCTTCAGCAAGGATCTCCGAAACCACCCCGCCCTGGGCAAAGGCGAGTTCCACAGACGGCGCGGGCAGCAACGTCCCTTCGGCCGTGGCAGTCGAGAGTATGGCCGGGTCAACTTCGGGTTCTGGTGTGGGTGCGGGAGTGGATCCCGTGCCGCAAGCGGCAGTGAAGAGAGCGACCAGGAGGAAAAGAGGAAGAAAAGTTTTTTTCATGATGTACTCCTATTTACAGATTATTCAGGAACATAGGGGCGACCCACCCGGCGAGAGCAACGGATCTGGATGATGACATGATAGGGTCGCCCTTACTCATATGCCAGCACTTGCGTCACAGTCAGGCGGACGGCGCGCAAGGCGGGCAGGAAACTGGCAACGATCGAGATCACGAGGACAAGCAGCGCCCAGGCGAGGATCCCGCCCATCGAAAAGGAAGCGGGCATCGGGTAGTCCATGAACGAGAGTCCAATCTCGCGGGCAAGGCCCATGCTGATCGGCACGGAAAAGCCGATCGCCAGGACCCAGCTCATTATCCCGATCAAAAGACCTTCGATGATGACAATCCGGAATACCGCCGCGCTGGAGGCGCCAAAGGCGCGCATCACGCCGATCTCGCGCGTGCGTTCGATCACGTTGAGACTCATCGTGCCCATCAAGCCCAGCCCACCGACGGTGGCAAGCACGACCGTCATGACCATGAGCAGGGCAACGATGATCGCAAAGGCGGAGTCGATTTCTTCGCGCTCCTCGGTGATGAGAAAATTCGAGAGCACACGGATGCCCGACCGGTCATATTCCTTTTCGACGGCGCTGGCGATCTGGCGCTGGGTTTCAATGTCACGCGCATGGATAGTGAAGATAATGGCGTTGGCACGGTTGGGTTCACGCACATGGCGGGTATATGCGGTGTAGTCCATCACAGTGAAGTAGCCAATGGTGCTGTTGCCCATCATCTGCATGACGCCCGCCACGCGGTAGGCTGCTTCGCGGCCCTCGATCTTGACAGTGATAAGATTGCCGAGCTGGATGGTCGGTTCGTTGGCAAGCAACCCGGGGCTGACAAGGATCGAATTGGTGTTGCCAGGTGCAATCGCATGCCCCTCGACTATGGGCGGGTCAAGAAGATCGCTTCCGGCAGGAGGCGCCATCAGGTAGAGATTGTCACTCTCGGAACCATCCGGGCGAACATAACGGCCAATGGTGAAACCCCATGCCTCGGTCCGCCCCACACCGGGAACTGATTCCGCTATATTGACCAGTTTCTGCGCCGGGACATGTCCATCCACGACCAGCCAGGCATCGTAATTCCAAAAGCCAAGCATCTCGTCGAGCGCGTCGTTGAGCGAGGCTTGCAGGTTGACGATGCCCATGAAGATCGCGCCTGCAAACGTGAGCGTGACCAGTGAAAGGATCAAGCGGCCGCGTTTGCGGAAGGGATTGCGGAGGGCAAACAGGAGGTCACGGGTGAAGCGCGGGAAACGGTTGAGGATGGCATCCATGAAACCCGCGCCGCGCCAGACCTGACTGATCCCATATTCGCTGAGGACGCGCGCCGGTGAGATCCTTGTCCCGTTAAAAATGGAGGGCGCCGCGGCGATCAGTGGAACGATCAAACCAACCCCGAACTGGACCAGCAAAGCCGACAGGGTGTACTCCACCCGGGGAGGGTTGAAGTTGATCAGCTCCGCCACAAACTTTGTGAGTGCGTTTGCGCCCAGCTTGCTGAATGGGATGGCAAGCATACAGGCGGCGAGGCCGAGGATCAGGACCAGTCCAAAGTACAAGCCGATGATCTGCCAGGCACGCGCCCCGATTGCTTTCATAATGCCGATCTGTCTTTCCTGCTGGGCAATCAGGGCGGAGATGACGTTGACCACGAGCAATCCGCTCAGGAACATGGCGAGGCCGGCGATGATCCCAAGCAATATCAGTACAGTCTCGATGATAAAGTTCAGCGGGTGGGCGCCCTGGTCAGGCATGGTCTTTTGGTAAACAGGCAATCCTTCGCCTTCGATGCGGTCTTCGGCTTCATTCGCCAGGGCGCGGATCTCTGTGTCGGCAGTGGCACCGGCGTCGAGATAGAGTTGGTTGTAGCCTTCGGGCTGTCCCATCCAGCGGAGGGTATCCATGCTGACGTAGCCGTAGACCCAGCCTTCGATCACGGGCGGTATGCGGTACAGGTCATGAACGATGCCCGCCACGCGCAAGGTATATTTCCTGCCTTCTGGAGTCTTGACCAGGATTTCATCACCAGGCGCGAGGCCGAGGTACGCAATGGTGGCGCGCTCGAGCAAGACTTCCTTTTTTTCCGGCGGCCAGTTCCCACTTTGTTCCCAAACACGGAGCAGACGCTGGTCGTCATAATCCGGGAGTGCATAAAGTGTCAGGTCACGCCAGGTGTCACCTTTGCCATCGAGAGAAATTCGCAAAGCAAGGGAACGACGTCCTTCGACTTCGTCCACGCCGCGCATGTTGCGCATCGAAGCGACGAAGTCATCATCCAGCATGGGCTCGGTCTCGAGGATGACATCCGCGGGGCGGATGCCGGCATATTGTTTGGCAAGGGATGCAGTCAACGCCTGCTGGGTAGAGACGATCATGCCAAGCGCGAAGACGCCCACAGCGATGGAGAGAATGACCAGTATCGTCCGCGAGCGGTTGATCCACAGGTCACGATAAACTTTTTTCCAGCGTGTCATGGTTTCCTTTCAGGAATTGGGAGTTGGTAGCTTGGGACTTGGTAAGCTGGTTTTCCCGATTCCCAATCACCGATTCCCATTCACATCATCCACGATCACCCCGTCCGCGATGTGGAGCTGGCGGCCGGCGCGGCGGGCAAGGTCGGCATCGTGCGTCACCATCAGGACAGTCTTGCCGAGGCTGATGAGGCGCTCGAAGAGCGAGAAGACCGCCGCGGCCGTTTTCGAGTCGAGGTTGCCGGTGGGTTCATCGGCGGCCAGGATGGGCGGATCGGTGGCGAGGGCGCGAGCAATGGCTACACGCTGCTGCTGCCCACCGGAGAGTTTGGCGGGAAGCTTATTGGCTTGCTCCTCGATCTCCATCAGGCGGAGCAATTCCATGGCGCGGTCGCGGCGTTCTGAAAAGGCAGGCGTGGCGCAGAAATCCATGGGCAGCATCACGTTTTCGAGCGTGGTCAGCGTAGGAAGCAGTTGAAAGAATTGAAAGACCACCCCGATGGTACGCCCGCGCCAGATGGCGAGCTGGTTCTCGCCAAGCTTCTCGACCTTCTCCCCGCCGACGAGGATCTCGCCCTCGGTGGGACGGTCCAGCCCGGTGATCATGTTGATGAGGGTCGTCTTGCCGCTGCCCGACTTGCCGACGATCGCCACGAACTCACCCGCGTGGATGTGCAGGTCGATGCCCTTCAATGCCATGAAGAGGCCCGCATCGGTTTGATAGGCTTTGGTAACGTCGTTGAGATCGATGAGTAGTGGCAAATTGGAAGTAGTCATAAGGTTCCTTTTGGAGAAATGCTTTCACCACAAAGCGGCACCCTTCGACTGTGCTCAGGGCAAGCTCCGGAACACGAAGGGTAAAGAAGTTCTTTGTGATCTTTACGGTTTGCCAAAGCAAACTCCCCGGATGTATCTTTTTGTTTAAGATACTCTCCGGGGAGCAGTTTGTCGGCGCTCAAAAGGAGTAAAAAAGAGGTATTTTTAATTTATACATGTCATTGCGAGGAGCGAAGCGACGAAGCAATCTCGGGTTTTATAGTGTACTCTCAATAGAGAGAAGATTGCTTCGTCGGGACGCTTCGCGCGACGCTAACGCGTCTCAAACCCTCCTCGCAACGACATTCTTTTTATTCTATCCACCCCAGCTTCTTTGCCAGCATCACCGCCTGGGTGCGGTTGGCAACGCCCATCTTGGACAAGATGTTTCCCACGTGCTTCTTGACAGTGTTCAGGGTCAGCACACGTTCCTCCGCGATCTCCTGGTTGCTTTTTCCGGCGGCCAGGAGCTGCAGGATGTCGAGCTCGCGGCGGGTCAGCGGGATCAGGCCTTCAGAGCTTGATGGAGCAACGGGCTCAGGGCCTGTGGCTTCTTGCCGGAGAATTTTTAGTATGCTTTCCACGTACTGGCGCGGGGCATGGATCTGATTGTGATATTGTTCGAGCAGGTGCAGCAACGGTTTGCCTTCGTCCGCAAAGATGCGGACGTATCCACTTTGCGCACCAAGCGTCAATGCATGGGATAGACTCTCGGCGGCGCGGGCATGTCCTGCAAGCGCATGCTGAGCATAGGCGTTCAGGATGGAAGCTTCGATCACAGGCGTCACGCGCTCGCGGCGTTCCGATTCCGCCTTCAGCGTGGATAACGCTTCGAGAATAACAGGCGCCGGCTGAGGGTCGGTTGCGAGCGCCTGCACGTCGGCGCGCAACAGCACCAGCTGCGCCATCTCCCGCAGGTGGAAGTACATCCCCTCAACGGCTTTTTCCAGATCGTATACTTTGATCAGATGCCGGGCTTTCGGCAGGTCGCCGCGCAACAGCATCAGGCGAACCGTCTGAATGGCGATGAAGACATCGTCGAGCACGGAGATACTATTCTCAGCGACCTGCATGGCGCGTTCCAGGCGGACAAAGGCATCCTCCCAGCGACCCTGCGCGGCGTTGAGGCGGGCAAGCGCGATCTGACCATCCATGCTGGCGACAGGCTGCCAGATCTGACAATAAGCAACCCCTTGTTCGGCATAACGGACAGCCTCGTCGAAACGGTTTTGTTCACGCAACAGGTCCGCGTAACTGATGAACGGCATGCCGAGTAAAAAGGTATGTTCACCAAGGGTTTCACGTGTGTATTGGATCAACTGCTGGAAGACACGTTCGGACAATCCCAGTGCGCCGCGCATCTGGCGGACCTCCCCCATTTGCACCTGGGCGACAATGGACACCAGCGGGTTATTAAGGTTTTTTGTCAGGCGCAGGGTTTCGGTAAAAGCATCCAGGGCCGGTCCCGTATTGCCAAGCATCACATGGTGCAGACCCAGATTGAAATGCAGGAGACTGTGCAGGAAATCATCCTGTTCGGCAAGCAGGATGAACGCATCGGAGATCTCATCGGCCGCGGCGACCTTGCCCGCAAAAATCCCTGCCAGGATACGCAGCGACTTCACTTCGCCCCTCAGCCTGTCTCCCGTTTCATCGGCGGGGAGCAGCGCCTCGGCCTTTTCCGTGCACATCTCCGCCTCGGCGGAGTTGAGCGAGATGATACTGCTCCAGCCCTTCGCCAGCCACAGCCGCGGACGACCCTCCCTCCATTCGGGCGGCAGGGTCGAGAGCCATTCCAGCAAGGCGGATTGCGCGCCGCGCTGAATGATATCGAGGTAATGATCCTCAAGCAGCTTGGCTGCACGCTCATAATCGGCGCCGTGCGTGGCATAATGGATGGCTTCATCCAGCAGGTTATTCTCTTCGAACCAGTGACTGGCGGCGTGATGGTATTGTTCTGCCTCTTCAGGCGGAAGCTGCCGGCGCAGGAATTCGGCAAATAAGGCATGATAGCGAAACCATGTACCTGACGAATCGAGCGGGACGAGGAAGAGGTTGGCACGTTCGACGTGAGCCAGCAAATCAGCGACCGGTTGGGTGAATATGCAATCTATCCCTTCGCCTGCCGCTTCAACACGTGCCCCCCCAGCGCCGCAGTCAGCACGGCTCAGGGTAAGATTGCGCGATATGTAATCCACCGTGGATGCACAAAACCGGTCGAACAGCGCGGAGATTTTGAGGAACTCCTGCACTTCGGGTGGCTGGCGGCTCAGGATTTCCTCAGCGAGATAATCGAAGATATGCGCCTGCCCTGCAGGGAGGTTCCAATCAAAAGGCTGTCGCGCCAGGGCAAGACCCGCGAGCTGCAATCCCACCGCCCAGCCCTCCGTGGATTGATTCAAGTGAGCCAGTTGTTCCGGCGTGAGCGAGGCGCCCATCTGCTCTAGAAAAGCTTTAACCTCAGCATCGTTAAAACGCAAATCCGTCGCATTGATTTCCACCACCTCGTCGAGGGCACGCAAGCGGGCAAGCGACAGTCCCGGCATGGTGCGCGTGACGATGGCAAGGTGCATCTGCTCGGGATGATGTTCGAGCAAGGATTGGATTATGTCATTGACTTCAGTTCCATCCACATGATGGTAGTCATCCAGAACGATGGCGAAGTCCTGCGGGATCTCACTCAAGTCGTTGAGCAGGGAAAACAGAGTCGCATCCTCGGTGAGAGCCTGGCCGCTGTGCAACATGGCAAGCGCGGTCTGTCCCGTTTTCGGGGAGAGCTGTTGAAGTGTGTGAATCAGGCAGGAGAGAAACCGGTCCGGGGTATGGTCGGTGCGTTCGAGCGAAAGCCAGGCAACGGGCATGGCCGCGGTCCGCGCCCAATCGGCGATCAAGGTTGTTTTTCCAAAGCCTGCAGGCGCCACCACCAATGTCAGGGCGCGCTGCGTCCCGGCGTTGATCCGTTCCATGAGACGAGTCCGCTCCACTCGATTCGATCGCGGAGCCGGGATGGAAATCTTGGTGCGCAGGAACGGGAGCATTAAATGATTATACATCCCTTGCCGTTTTGTTTCCTGATAGTAGAATTACCTGGCATGGCTTTCTCAAAACTCACTCTCTTTACCCTGATATATTCGCAAATGATACAATTCCGGAAGTAATTGGTTGAGAATGCAGATCACCCACCGGCCGACGATTGGCTTCATCTCCACCTGGCCCGTCTATCAGGGGACGACGATAGACCGGTACGCCCATTCTTTAATCCAGGGCATCAGCGCGGCCGCACATGAACAGGGATGTAATCTTCTCGTGGGCTGCGGGTTCAACGTCAGCGGCAGCGGCCCGCCGAACCGAAGTTTCTGGCCCGTGCCGGGCCCGGATGTGAATTTTGTGCCGGTGGGTCCCTGGAACACAGATGGATTGATCATCGTCCCTGATGAATTGACCAAGCAACAATCCCGATATGTTTGCGACCTCCTGGATTCGGGTTTCCCGGTCATCTTTACCACGCCCGAGGGACCCGGTCCCGTTGTGGCAGTGGACAACACCCTTGGCATCCGGCAAGCCTTCGAGCATTTATATCAGCATGGACACAGACGAATAGCCTTCATCGCGGGCAACACTGGGCGCGGCGGCGACAGCGAAGAACGTTTGCAGGCTTATCGCCTCGCGCTGAAAGAGGCGGGCCTGGCTGAAGATCCCGGGCTGGTTGCCTTTGGTGAACATCGCCGGGACGGCGGCGCCAGGGCAATGCAACAAATCCTCGATCACGGATCGCCCTTCACCGCGCTGATCGCCAGCAACGACCTCTCCTGCCTTGGAGCCATCCAATGCCTGGAGAAAGCGGGACGCGTCATTCCTGACGATGTGGCTGTGATCGGTTTCGATGACATTCTCGACGCTCGCTCTCTTTCCCCCTCCCTGACAACGATCCGCCACCCCACGTTTTCTCTGGGCAGACAGGCAGTCCTCACTTTGCTGGAACATGTCCGCGGCAGTGCAGACCGCGCCACGCGGGTGGTCGTCACGCCACGCCTCATTATCCGCCAATCCTGTGGCTGTCCGCCAGCAGGAACCAGCCTGTTGTTTCCACCAGCGGCTTCCCTCGAACCTGCCCTGAAGCTGGATGATCTCTCCCGCCTCATGGCAGAGGCATCCCTGGTCGAAGCGCGCAATAGTTTGCTGGAAGACCTGGAGGCCCAATGGGCATCCTTTCTGGATGCCTTTCTTTATAGCTTGAGACTTCAGGATGCAAATCTCATCCTGAGTGAGATCAAGCGGGTGCTTGCGTGGACAGACGCGCGCGACGAGGATCCCCACATCTGGCAGACAGGGATTGCAGTCCTGTATCAAAAGATGAATACGCTGTTCCATCTCGTCCCCGAAGCAGATCCGGGATTCGTTACCAGTCTGATCGACCGTGTCCACCTGGAGGTCAGCGACCAGATCCAGCGCAGGACGACGCGTTCCATGATCCAGCACCTGGACATGATGTCGCAGCTTGGATTGATGACAGCCGAATTGCTGGCCGCGATGAACATCTCTGAGAGCGCGGAAATTCTTGCCCGTCACATTCGCAATGTGGGCATCAAAAACCTGCTGGTTGCGTTATATGATAATGAGGGAGAAGACCGCACGGCGCAGGCGACGGCCCTGTTCACGGCCGGATTACCGGCCACGGTCAATGGACAAAGATTCGAAACACGCAAATTCCACACCCTTGAAATCTATCCAAAGGATGAACCGATCCAGCTAACCATTCTTCCATTGAATATGGAGGACACAGCCTTTGGGTTCGCAGCCTTCAACGCGCCCAACCCGGAACTGTGCGCGGCGATCGTGCACAACCTGAGCGCGGCCTTACGAACCAGCCAGTTGTATAACGATGCCGTGGAAGCCCGGCGAATGGCAGAGGAGGCGAGCCACCTGAAAAGCCGTTTCCTCTCGATGGTCAGCCATGAACTGCGCACGCCCCTCA
>Ga0105098_10000585_pt1 | contig 12746 bp, 15 predicted proteins | sample PPLLak21cMay2015_FD_79137 | JGI IMG/M metagenome (GOLD analysis project Ga0105098, IMG submission 79137) | Freshwater sediment microbial communities from Prairie Pothole Lake near Jamestown, North Dakota, USA - PPLs Lake P7 Core (1) Depth... | ecosystem: Environmental > Aquatic > Freshwater >... | reverse complement strand
TGGCGCGCTGTGGCTTCCTTCTTAATTGAGGAGGGATGCCACAGCGCTGGGTTTATTGCTACTATCCATTTGAGACATCACCTCCTCCTTTCTATAGGATTGCGGTTCAATTTGTTTGCCCCCGGGCAGTGCCAGAAGTATGGCATATTTCATTTCGGATGTCAATGGGGGAAATTAGACTCTTATAAAACTGTAATCCAACTCCAATTTGGTGAAATGTGATACCTTTTGATAGCCACCGCAAGTCGAAACAGGCTACTCTTTGACGAAACTTTGATGGAGGCCCGCATGAAAGCCAATCCCTACCGTTTTTGGACCGTTGTCATCCTGCTTGGATGGGTATTCGACTTCCTCTTCTGGAAAAAGCCCCTGGGCGTCAATTTTGCCATTTTTGTGCTGCTCTGCCTGCTGACAGGCATCCTGCTCCTGCGAGCGGATGGGCTTCGCCTCGCGCGGGGCTCGGGCCTGCTCCTGCTCCCGGTCGCGTTCCTCGCAGCGATGACCTTCATCCGCCTCGAGCCGCTGACGGTGTTCCTGTCCATTGTCATGGTTCTGTTCCTGATGGGTGTCTTTGCCCTGACCTGCCTCAATGGGGCATGGATCCGTTACAGCCTGCTCGACTACGTCTTTGGTTACCTGCGTCTGTTTGGCAGCCTGATCGCCCGTCCGCTTGGATTCGCGGCGGAGAACCGCCGTATCCCTTCGGGGGAGCCATCTCCGGCTGAGAAGCGCAGCGCTCAGGTCTGGCCGGTGCTGCGCGGGGTTGTGATCGCACTGCCGGTCGTTGCCATCTTTGCGGCCTTGCTTTCGTCGGCTGACCCGATCTTTGCGGAACGGTTCGATGATTTCATCGCCCTGTTCAGGATTGAAAACCTGCCGGAGTATATTTTCAGGCTCGTCTACATCCTGATCCTTGCCTATGCCCTGGCAGGGACGTTCCTGCATGCTGCCCAAACGTCTGGCGAAAAAGTGGAAGAGAAAACCTGGTTCCCACCCTTTCTGGGCTTTACGGAGTCGACGATTGTGCTTGGCAGTGTGGTGATCCTGTTCGTGGCCTTCGTCGTCGTTCAGTTCCAGTATTTCTTTGGCGGGCAGGCAAATATTAGTATCGAAGGCTATACCTATTCGGAATATGCACGCAAGGGTTTTGGCGAGCTTGTCACGGTGGCGTTCTTCAGTCTGCTCCTGCTGCTCGGACTGGGCGCGATCACGCGCCGCGAGACGGAAAACCAGCGGCGTACCTTCTCGACCCTGGGCGTTGCGCTGGTGGGACTAGTGATCGTGATGTTGGTCGCGGCGTTCCAACGGCTGGTGCTGTATGAGATGGCTTATGGATTCTCCCGCCTGCGCACGTATACCCATGTCTTCATGATCTGGCTCGGATTGCTGCTGATCGTGGTGGTGCTCCTCGAAGTTCTGCACCGGGAACGCGCCGCCGCTCTGGCAATGGTCCTGGCTGCGCTCGGTTTTGTGATCTCCCTCAGCGCATTGAACGTGGATGCCTTTATCGTCAGGCAGAATATTCAGCGTGAACTCCGCGGCGCAGGCAGTCAGTCAGCCTCGCAGAACCGCGTCGACCTGGATGCCCTCTATTTTGTGAGTTTGTCCGAGGATGCCATTCCGCCGCTTGTCGATGCATTTCGCTCGAAGTCCCTGCCTGTTGCGGTGAAAGAAAAAATTGGCGCCGCCCTGACCTGCAAGCGCTACGAATACAAACAGAATAAGACGGAATACCCCTGGCAATCCTTCCACTTCTCGCTCTGGAATGCAGGCCGCGCCTTCGAGGAAGCAAACAAGGAGCTGGAAGCTTACCAGGTTCGCGATGTGGACCGGCGAGTGGAAGTCGAGACGCCGGCGGGGGAGACGTTCCCCTGTTATCAATATTATGATGATTAGTTAATCTAAATAATAATTAACTCAAGTTGCTACCATGTCATGCTGAGCGAAGCGAAGCATCCCTCCTCACGGGAAAAGAGACCCTTCGGTCGCGAAAGAGCGCTCCCTCAGGGTGACATATCCTTTCTTTTTGTAAAGGTGGCAACTCGGGTTAATTAACAGGAAGATGCCTGATGTTCAGGCATCTCTCACTATTGATCAGGAGACGCCATCGAAGTGTCACGGCAATGGATGGATCTTCGGGATGCTCCTGATCCCACAGGGCAAAGACCTCCTCTACGGTGGAGCCGGTGTTAGCCCGTCAGCCACTTGAATAAACCTTTTTTGGTTGGCGGATTTACCCTGGCAATCGCTTGCTTGACTTCCCCACAAAACTTCTGCGCAGCTGCGTCTGTCCCCATCCCGACGTATCCCCGAACGTGAGATTTGGCGTCCCCGATGTGTCCGACGATTTCCAGTCCGGCATCCTTCGTGAGTGGGGAGGTATAAAATCCGGCTCGAATTTCTTTCAGATTGGCCGCGTTCAATAGAGTTCCAGATTGGTCTCCATGGTGGACCCAGATCAGCCACTCAGACGTGAGCAGCATTCCCGTGTTGATTGTCGTATCCGACTTGCCGCTCAGCCATGAAACCGTTTTCCCGGCGCTTTTCCTGGTGGAGATGGTCTCACAGCACATGATGGTTTCCGCCTCCAGGGCTCCCAACTTATGGTCCTGGAAATAGCTCCAAATCGCCTGGCGTAGCTCAGGGTGGAGTTGCCTCACGGAACATTCTCGTGTAGTGCGGGTATATTCACTCATGTTTCACTCTTTCCAGTCATAGGAATAGCATGTAGAGTCTGATGCCAATACTACCGCAGAATCTTAAAGTGAATGCTATGGCATTGGCGGCCCAACGGTTTGACCGTTCCCCGCCGCCGGGACCGGACCCAGCCGCTTTGACGGAACCAGCTTGAGTGTAGTGTACTCCTTTTTCGCGCGGCGAGTCTCGCCAGCATGACCCCGACACTCACCCGGGGATCGGGTGCACGTCGCAGACTGCCGCAATAGCGGCGTGGTGGCGAGGCTGTGTTGGGTGCGTTTATGAACAACAACGACTTATGTGATGAATGGCGGATCCATGAAGATGTAATTTTCATATTGACCCAACGGTTCATCACTCATGAAATGCTCCAGCAATGGAGATGTTTGGAAGCCACGCTGTAGCACATATTCTACAGCGGCTGTGTTGGTCATCGGGACGGGTAGATACATATTTTTCCACACATCGTCAACATATTTTGTCATCTCGCTTTCCATATGCGCCAGGGCAGTGTGGAAGTCATGATTATAGAGCATGGCGACGGGACCCGCTCGATGGCTCACGTAACTGTATCCAACCACTTGTCCATTGCGGCGATAAAAATGACCATGCCGGTTTTTGCTCAACCAAACGTGGTCAACTTCCCGTGTATACCCTAAGATGATCTGGTCAATGGAGTTCAGAATTGCTAAATTCTCGGGCGTAGGAGTGAACGGCTCAATGGATAGATCCGTTTCAAAGGGAACGATCTCCGGTTTGCGCGACCAGTCATAGATCGTGAAACGGAATTTCACTCCCGATTTTAGATAGCGGGTGATCGCACGGACATCTGAAGTTCCAATGACGACTCGATTGCGCACGCCATCCGATGAAAACGCCGCTGCCAGCAGGCGTTTTCCGACTCCTTGCGCCTGCTTATCGGGGTGTACAAAGAGTTCTGATAATTGCCGTATGCCATCCCGTACCATCGAACGGGAGAAACCAATTATCTCTCCTTCATCTTCTGCTACCCAGAAATGTTCGGCGGTTTGCGTGAAGTATTCTGTAAACATTCGAAAATACTCAAAGGCTGACGAAAGGTCTTCAGGGTTTGGCTTATCTTCGGGCGAAGCCTGTCCCACACTTTGATAGAGACCGTGCAGAGCAAACTGGAAGACAATAAAAACGCCAAATAAGTCTCCTCGTGTTCCGGGGCGAATTACAATAGTCATGGTCGTTGCCTCTAAAGTTGATTTTTAATTTGACGATTGAAAGACAAGCGCCTAATGGTATGGCTCAGCGGTGGAACACCCGGGACTCGTTTGCATTATCGCGCCATAGCTGGAAACGCGTTGGATCTCTTCGGCGGCGTAGCTGCTGCCCGCTCGAGCCGGCGTTAGTTGTATCATAAAGACATCCTTGTTCTTACGGCAGGTCTTTCACCAACTGAATGGCTCCCGACTCCCATAATTCCTCGAACCTGCGTGTGATTCTGAACCCATGCTTTTGATAGAAACTCAGGGTTGCCGAGTAAGCTGGCTTCCTGTCTGGTGGAACGGTATATACCATAATCCGGTTGAAGCCGATGCTCTTGATATGCTCGCAAAACTTATTTATGAGTATCGAACCCAAGCCTTTTCCCCTTGATTCTAATCGCGTTCCCATCAGGGACAATTGTATCGTACCATCCAGACACGTAAACATGATAAAAGAGGCAATTCTTCCGGCCTCTTTGAGTATCATAACATCTTGAAAGCCCAGGTCATAATATGTGTCGTTTGGGACATTCAAAGTGAACCAGCTTGACGTAAGTTCCTGAGCGATACTGACGATTTCGTCTCGGATCGCGCCGGATGGTCTTTGATGTATTTGTATTTCGTAGTCTGTGTTCAAAGGGATTCCATCCAGTCCGTAGGCAGATCGCATGCTCTGAGAAACTTCTCAGCTTTGCTCTGAATGAGCATAACTAATAATGCTGAAGGCCTAACGGCTTGCGTAAGCCCCGCATGCTCTTTGCGGGGTACCCGCGGGTGGTGTCGACACAGCTCGACCCGGCGGGGTGGGACGAGATAACGCCATTTTGTCGGAATCAACTTCAAGCCACGCAAACTGCCCGAAAACGCGGCGCGCTTCGCAGCCACCATCATGACCCCGGCGCACCCTGCCCCGGCTGCTTGGTGCCAGGGTTGCCGGGGGTCGGGGGCACGTCGAAGACTGCCGCAATAGCGGCGTGCAAGGCGGGGCTGTGTTGGGCAGCCGTTTCTATGTAGCCCGTTTGCGGTTGCGACGCTCACAAACACATACTGCTACAAGTATCGCCGGACACGACCCATATACTCACGATATTCCTCGCCAAATTTCTGCTCCAGCTCCTGCTCCTCTTGATGAACGACTATGTAATGCGTGAAAGCGATGACCACGGGGAAGAGAATAAGTAGCCACCAGGTATTCACTAACATAGCCGTACCGAGATAGAGCATCGTCCAGGCGACGTACATAGGATTTCGACTGAACTGATATGGCCCCGAATCAATGATTGCGGTGGGCTGACTGAACTCCATCGCTTTGAAAGTCATGACTGCCCAGGCCGCGAGGAGACTGCCCAATAACAAGAGGGGCCATCCGAGCATATGCTTCAGCCACAGAAGGTCAACAATCTTGAGCGGGAACCACACGTCAAGTGCCACACCCACAACGAGGGGGATTACGTGCCCTTCTGGTATTGGGATGTTACTCCATCTGAAGCTACTCATTAGGGATCCAACTCATCCGACTGCCCAACGCTGTGTTGGTCCGGTGGCACTAATGATTCTATACTGATTTAATAGATTACTGCACCCTGTTAGCGCTCGCTGGGCTGGGGCATGCGCACTCTTCTCCAGGCGCGGATACCCAGGACCAGCATAGCAACGGCAGAGGCTTCATTCACGATAAATGCAATAGCCTGCGCCACGTTAAATCCGCCCGGACTCAATAGCCGCAGAACAATGGGTTCTCCCGCCTGGGCTAAAGTGTAAAAAAGACCCACAAACGTCAGGGCTGCAACGCCGATTAAGCGAGACCGACCAGGTCTCAATGCCAATAAAGTGATCATAAGCTGGATCAGCATGAATGGTAAGGGGGCGGAGAGAGCCGTTCCCTTGAAACCTAGAAAATCTCGCAAGACATCCTGACCATTGAGAGAACCGCCCCAATCAGCCGCCAAGTTTTGTTGGAAGGCAATGACCGTTCCAAAGCTGTTTCCAACAAGGTTTGTGATGGATGCCAGCACGAGCCACTTTAGCGCAGTATTCATAAGAGAGTTCCTTTGGGTAAGTTATTTAATGCGTCTGAGCTTGTGTGCCGTCAGCGCACCTCCTCAGAGAATCGATGAGGATTGGTATGAGCGGCCCAACGGTGTGCGTTCCCCGCCGCCGGGACCCCTGCCCAGCCGCTTTGACGGATCTGGCTTGAGCGTAGTGTACTCCTTTTCGCGGGGTACGCTGTGTTGGGCGGCGATACCGGATTGAAACCACCACGGATTGCATAATCTAAGCTGTCATACCGATATGGCCTCGTGCTCTATTTGTTCGCTTGTTTCTCTATTTTTTCGATTTCGGAGAATGCATTATCTCGGAACTGCGTGTATATGTTCAGCTGTCTTATGTAGGCAATGAAAAAGCTAATATCCAACAATAACGCTAAAATCACTACAGATGGTGCGAATTGTTTGGCACTGGTGCCATACAACCATAGTGCAAAACTAATACCGAACAGCAGTATTCCAACAACAAGGGATTCAAGGAGCACCAAATGGTTAAACTGAATATCCCTCTCCTTAATCAGACGATCTGAACCAAATTGAAAAAATTTGATCCATAAGATCTTTGGATTACTGTGAGTTTCGCTCATGGGTGTGTATTTGTGCCTACTGAAGCGCTTTATCAAAGCATCTCCTAATGGGTACAAAAGTGGAATGAGACGGCGAGCAAGCAGACCAAACATGTATGAGACTACAACAATCCCAATAGTTAGTGGAACTAGATAATCTTTAGAATTCTCAAGAAACGCCAGGTTATCTACCTTGAGCAGTTTTAAAATCAAGAAGAATACGGCCAAGACATAGAAGAAGCCGGCCATTATTGCTTCTGTCCAAAGGTTTGATGTATCCATAGAAAGTAATTTCCTTTCTCGACTTCTTCACCGCCCGACGGCTTACGTTCCCCGCCGGGACCGGACCCAGCCGCTTTGACGGAACTAGCTTAATATAATGGAAGATATAACATAGCCGCGGCGATTAGAAGAAAGGCGATAACGGCAGAGACAGTAGCTATCGTTCCGATCCTTTTTGAATAAATCCATCCAATTAGCGCTACTCCTAACAAGAAAAGCATTACACCGAGAACAAAAGTAAGCATTTCTAGGTAATAGACAGTGCTAAATCGTTCAATCAAATGAAAAGGTATAGGCTCTGATGTGAATATCGTGATTACGCTTCCAATGCCAGTTGATGCGAACAAAATGGATGTAGCAACAGCCAATGTGCCTATTGCCCAGGAAATGGTTTTCCCAGTGTTTTTCAATGAGATAAGCTGTAGCACTCCAGCCAAGGCAAATCCTGCCAGCACACTTGATAAGAGGGTAGCTTGGTTTACGAATTCTTTTACCACTATTATCTCCTTTCATTGCTCAAATTCTAGATCCGTCGCCGCCCAACGGCTTGACCTTCCTCGCCGCCAGGGACCACTGGCCAGCCGCTTTGACGGAATTGGCTTGAGCGGAGTGTACTCTTTTTAGCGGGTGCACGTCGAAGATCCCGCGCAGCGGGGCTGTGTTGAGCGCTTTTTTGACTACCGTATCAGCCACCAATTTCAAGTTAGCAAATCTTGTTTGAGCACAAAATAACAACCTGCCACTCTGCCATAATGTACCTGTAAGTCATTCATTATTGTGTCCAAGAGTTCGGTTATCTGGTCTTTTCTGTGACCTTGTTTTTTTCGAGATATTTCTAAATAGGCAGTTCCCATTGCTTGATTAACACCTGTTATATAACCATTTTTAATCGCCGATATTTCGATTTTTTGGGCTTTACCTTTCTGGGTTTTGATCGAATTATTCGTAGCCTTCTCTGAACTTCTAATGTGTTTTAGTACATCAAAGTAATCTCCCAGGGCAACAAGAAAATCCGATAGGCTCCGTTCTTTAGTTTTGAATTTGCTTGAAGGGATAATTTGAGCCAAATTCTTAAGTTGGACTCTCAAATCCTGAGAATAGATAAAATCACGTCTGATCATTTCTAATAAAGTATCGACCTGAGCATCGTCTTTCTGGATGAAATTTGTATATTCTCGAAATGATGTTTTATATAATTCGTGTATCTTTTCAAATGATTCCCAAGTGGGTTGAATGAAATTCTCGAAGTAGCTCTTGTCTAATTCACCTTTTTTACTGACAAGTTCTCTGAGTATTCCCAAAAGCCCAAGCAGCTCTGTTTCTATCATCTTTAGTTCTCCTTGATTATTACATTGCTGAAGTTCGATTAGCGCCCAACGGCTTGACCGTTCCTCGCCGCCGGGACCCCTGCCCAGCCGCTTTGACGGAATTGGCTTGAGCGTAGTGCACTCCTTTGGGACAGGCGCACGCTGTGGGGCAGTGTTTTTGTGACTAAGAGTGCTGAATATTTCCTGATGACTCAAGCCTTTGCTTTTTTCTTTTCTCAAATTCTATGACAATTTCTTGAAATTCACTGTACGCGCTGGGCTGTTTTTGTTGTATGTTTTTGATGTAAGCATAGAACCGACGATAGATTCTTATTAAGAATGAGGCTGACATTCGATACCATAAATCTTTATCAAAAACACCTGTGTTCATACCTACGGATGTGTGTTCAAGAATTGAGAGTAAATCTTTCAAGCTCTCTCTCGTGTCGAAGTCTTTTTCTAATTCGTCAACATCAGACTCGGAAAGCACCCGCTCTCCAAATTTCCTGTCAACCTTATTTTTTGCCTCTCTATAAAGCGGTCTAATTGCTCTTACATATTCAATAGTGGCTTGTTTCTTTTGGCGTTCATGCTCTGCTTTATATGCCCGAACTGCAATATAGATCTGGAATATTACAAATACTCCGCCAATTATTCCAAGAGCCAGGGTTAGAATTTCATATGTGTTCATATTTGTTTTCCCTTTACTGTTTTAGGCAGCCGTCCAACGCTTTGACTATTCCTCGCCGCCTGGACCCATGCCCAGCCGTTTTGACGGAACGGGCTTAAGACAAGCTGTGCACATGACGAAGTAAAAAGGATTTGGTTGCATTGCAGGGCAATTGCAACTTGCTATTTTTCCCTACAAATTGCCCAACGGCTTGACCTTCCCCGCCGCCGGGACCCCTGCCCGGCCGCTTTGACAGAACTGGCTTGAGCGTAGTGTACTCCTCTTTCAGCGGGTACACGCTATATTAGCCGTCGCCCCATTTACACCGAACCTTTTTGTTTTGGCTTTGACTCTTTTGGGAAACTTATCAAAGATTTATAGATGCCCATAACTCTGAACCAGTATGCTTTTTCAAGCCGCCAATAGATAAATGATGTAATGCCAACAAGCAATAAACCAATAATACCAACTACCCAGTTAATTCTGCTAACGGGATAATTCGCAGATGATATTTGATTATTGACGAATAACAATGCGCCAATCCCAATCAAGCCGAAGTTGAAAATAGACGAGCGCATTATTCTGACACGAGTTCGGATGTAGCCAAGTTGTTCGGTCGCTTCCTTTGACTTGCCAAAAATGTATGCTTGCATATCCCACATTTTCGGCAGACCTTTTTCGTGGATACTGAATTTTATGCGATTTGACCACCATCCTGTTACGGAGTCAAAAAGTTCATCTAAAAGAATTCCGGTGAGATAGGCAAACCCAACAAGGACAATAGTTATAAATAAACCAGCCTTCTCGAAAACATTGATTAGACCAAGTAGCCAGTCAATTCCAAAGAAAGCACTGAGAAACAAGGAAATCCAAACCAGTGATTCAAGTCCAACAATTAACAATTCCACGAACAAGGCAGTTGTACTCATGAAAGTTTATTTCCTTTGGAAGACAGGCGGCTAACGACCTGATCTTCCCGCCGCCAGGGACCCTGCCCAGCCGCTTTGACGGAACCGGCTTGAGCCCAGTGTACTCCTCTTTCAGCGGACATTTCCCGCCACCTGGACCCATGCCCAGCCGCTTTGATGGAACCGGCTCGAGCGTAGTGTACTCCTTTTCACGGATGCACGTCGAAGACTGCCGCAATAGTGGCGTGCGCAGCGGGGCTGTGCTGGGCGCTAACTGATGGGCCACACACTTTATTTCAAAACCACTGACGATCAAAAGAATTTTGATCGTCAGTCTTATCCTACGGGTCCTTTTGTAGTAAAGCTAAACATTCTTGAATAAGATCTTCAAACATGAACGGAACTGCACAAACAGTAATTGTCGTTGGTAAGGGGTGATCTTCTGAATCATCTGAGTAAGTTTCCCATGCTTCTAGCTCACTGACCTCAAAAAGAGTCTCTTTTTTGTCATTGATCAACCTGTACAAACTTTCTCTACTACCACCAGATCCCCATTCATGATTGGTTGGACCCTGAATTATCTCAAGAGCTATACTTTTGGTATACCTGCTCGCATACCGCCTTAATAGCGCTTCAATACCATAAGCATCAATTGTGTTTTTCCATTTTTTGGAAACTCTGAAAATGTCCTCTAATTTGTTTCCACGAGCTTCTTGCATTTCTACTACTCCTTTTTTCGGGACCCCTGCCCAGCCGCTTTGACTGAATTGGCTTGAGCGGAGTGTACACCTTTTTCGTGGGCGATTGGGTGAGGGAGCAGTCAGTTGCTGATCAGTGGATTGGTCCTGACGCATGCCGCCACTATCGCGGCGGTAGGAATCTACGATCGAGCCAGGCGGGAAAGAAGAAGGAGGAGGAAGGTAGGACATAACTCTTATCTAAGTTCAAAACAAAATTATTCTGCAAGTGCTGGGAAGTAAATTGGCTTGAGCGTAGTGTACCCTCTTTTTAGTGCGGCAAGTCCCATCAGTTGGGTGCCGAGATTTGAACCTGAAACATCTTGGTGTGCACAGTACTTCGTGAAACACGTCGCTTTTTTGTTCTGTGCTCCAGGAACAAGCAGGATGCGTATATCTTTGTTGCCTCTCTAGCCTAACGGTCTGCGTTCCTCACCGCCGGGCTTAAGCCCAGTGTACTCCTTTTTCACGCGGCGAGTCCCACCACTATAGCCCCAACACACTTTGCTGAGCGGCGGGTGCACGCTTTGTTAGCCCGCATCTGTAGAGTATAACTACTTATCTTGCGTTACGCGGTTTATCTTATCGGCCATTATACTTTTCCCACAACTCAAGCACGCCTTCTGTCGACTCCAGCATCGCTAGAGCTGCGCGCGCACTGGCGACACGATGCGCGAGAGAAGGATGCAACATCTCTTTGACAATCAAATCAAAGAAATCTGGAAAACTCCCTGGGGACCTTTTGGATGGCGGAGGAAATTCCCCAACCTTGATAATCTCGTAAAGCCCAATGTATGTGTCGGACCAGAATGGAAATTTGCCAGTCAGAAGTCTGTAAAGCATTACACCGACGGAGAATATGTCCGAGGCTGGCCCTGCTTTCGAGGAGTCCAGCCACTTCTCTGGCGCACAGTGGCTCATGGCACCAACAGGTTTGAAGGTCTTATAATATTCGAGACCATATTCATCCCTGGCAAGTCCAAAATCGACAACCACAATTCCGTTTTTGGTTTTGATCAAATTACCCAGATGAAGATCACGGTGGATAATTCCCTTTTGGTGGACGACATCAAGAACACGGAGCGTCTCGCGAATTGTCTCATAAGCTAGGCGTGGATTTACAGGAAGCTCCAAGTCCGAGAGGGTATTTCCTTCGACGAACTCCATCTGCAAGACTAGAAGGCCGCCTATCTCCTGAATGCCGTCTACCAGTTTGGCGGCACCCGGACAATCTGTTGTTTTCTTAAGTGCGTGCGCTTCTTTCTCGAAGCGTCTGCGCCATTCGTCGTTGTAAGGCGGCCTGAGAATCTTCAGGACGGCGTCTTGTGGTGACTTACTCCGGGTAACGCGAAATACGTGGCCCCACCCTCCGCTTCCCAAATAGGAATGTATACTGATCCCGGCATTGGTGAGTTGAGCAATCAGCGCTTCGAAGTTAGTGGCTCCGCCAAGTTCGTCGATCGCTCCTTTCAAGAGATCCAGTTTCGCGGGCGATAGTGCTTCGACCGATCTTAGTGGAATTATGCCGTCCGGAATTCCAAACTTTTGCAAGATAAATCTAAAGTGTTCATCCTCTATTGGTAAGGGGTTAAGTAAATAGGGATCTGTATATGACTCGATCTCAACCCCCCAATAGTTTTTTCCCCAGATGATGTAGACCGGAATGAAATTACCTTCATCTAGATCATCTTCTATTTCCTTATATACGAAAAGGCTGCGATCTTTTCTAGGGAACATATTTCCTTTCACAATGATCCTGAACATGAACGCGGGCTAACGGCTTGACGCTCCCTCCGCCAGGGACCCATGCCCAGCCGCTTTGACGGAACTGCTTGAGCCTGGTGTACTCCTTTTTCGCGGGGGGCACGCTGTGTTGGGCAACATCTATTTGGAAATAGGGGTTTTCTTAGCATTCTGTGAATATTCAAGAGATTGATTAAAGAACTGATCAGCATCATTGCTCTCACGAAATGCGCTTTTAGGAATTAAAAAAGCCGCTATGTCTGAAAGATATAGCAAAATGTAGTTGGCCGACTGGTGAACCTTGACGATGCCCGACCATTTGATTTGTCTAAGGTCAGACGGCGATTTACACATCACGCCAGATTCAGAGATTGAGAGATGACTGTTTTGTCCGGTTCTTTGATAACGAATTTTGCGGTAGATATAGGCAATAACAAGGGTGATGAAACTCAATGCTGCAATTCCACAGAACATCGGTATCACAATAGCGATATATGTAAGAGTTCTGACAAGCAAGGGGTACTCAGAACCACTCAAAAAACCGAATACGATC
>Ga0105098_10000583_pt1 | contig 12753 bp, 7 predicted proteins | sample PPLLak21cMay2015_FD_79137 | JGI IMG/M metagenome (GOLD analysis project Ga0105098, IMG submission 79137) | Freshwater sediment microbial communities from Prairie Pothole Lake near Jamestown, North Dakota, USA - PPLs Lake P7 Core (1) Depth... | ecosystem: Environmental > Aquatic > Freshwater >... | reverse complement strand
TGATCCACCTCGTGATTCCGGCACTGCCGGTGCACACGCCCGTGCTCTACGCGGTCCTCGCCATCGTGCTGGCGTCGATGATCGGGCTGGCGGCCGGGGTGCTGCCCGCGCGCCGCGCGTCGAAGCTCGATCCGGTCGAGTCGCTGCGCGCCGAATAGCACGCCCGGGCGGTCGGCCGTTCGCCGCGCTCCCGCGCGTCGGGGTTTGTCCCCGCCGTGGTCAGGTTGCGGTGTTGACCGCTCTCAACGCGAGCGGGCATCCGCTGCGCCAGACTCGTCGCGAGGCTGGATGCGTGTTCCGGCGACGCGCGCACAATCCTGGCGCGCGCGCAGCGCCCGAGCGCGGCGAAGGGCCCGAGGCACGACCGGGCAACATGCCGGAGCTGCATGGGCAGTCGGAGGGTCGATGACGGTCGCCAGCGCAGGCCCGGGTCGACCTGCCCGTGTCGTCCAGACCGGGGGGGACATGCACGCATCGGCCTTCGCAATCCGCGTCCGCGCCGCGCGCCGCCCGGCGCGTTCGTCCCGTACGCCAGTGTTGAGCAGCTTCGTGGCGATGCGCACGTTCGTCGCCGCCGCACTGATGACCGCCGGCGCGGTCGGGCTGTGTCCATACGACTCCGCGCCGCGCGCCGCGGCCGACCGGCAGGCCCGCCATGGCTGACGCGGCCGCCGTGCCCGACGACCGCCCCCGGACCGAGCCGGCGGCAGAGCGGCTGCTCGCTGTGGTCGATGCCCTGGCTCACGAGCTCGATCCGGCGCGCGAACTGCGCGCCGAGTTGGCCTCGTCGATCGAGCGCGACCTCGGCATCGACAGCCTGGCTCGGGTCGAGCTGCTGCTCCGCATCGAGCAGGCCTTCGGCGTGCACCTCCCGGAACGGACGCTCGCCGATGCGGAGACATTGGCCGACCTGCTCGTGGCGCTGCACGCCGCGCCGCGGGAACAGACCATCGTGCCTGCCGTGGCCGCGCCGCGTGCCGCCGCGCCCGCAGCCGAAGCCCGCCCGGAGGAAGCGGAGACGCTCGCCGGCGTGCTCGCCTGGCATGTGGCGCGCCATGCCGACCGCGTGCACATCCGCCTCCTCGGCGAGGACGACAGCGAACAGACGCTCACCTACGGCGGCCTGTACGAGATGGCCAAGCGCGTGGCTTCGGCGCTGCAGCCGCACGACGTGGCCGGCGCCGCGGTTGCGCTGATGCTGCCAACCGGCTTCGAGTTCTTCGGTTGCTTTCTCGGCGCGCAACTGGCCGGCGCGGTGCCGGTGCCGCTGTATCCGCCAGCGCGCCCTTCGCAGATCGGGGACCACATGCGCAGGCACGCAGCGATCCTGGCCAACTGCAAGGCCCGGGTCCTGATCACCGTGCCGGCGATCAGGCCGCTGGCGCGGCTGATCCAGCCGACGGTGCCGACGCTGGCGGCCGTGCTCGTCGCCGAGGATCTGCTGCGCGCCACGCCGAGCGCCGCCTTTGTCCGCGCCCGCGCCACCGACCTGGCGCTCTTGCAGTACACGTCGGGCAGCACCGGCAACCCCAAGGGCGTGCTGCTCACGCACGCGAACGTGATGGCCAACATCCGCGCCTGGAGCGAGCGCGTCGAACTGGAGTCGACCGACGTGTGCGTGAGCTGGCTTCCGCTGTATCACGACATGGGACTGATCGGCACGTGGATGGGCAGCCTTTTCAACGCCTGCCCGCTGGTGCTGATGTCGCCGCTGTCATTCCTGGCGCGGCCGACGCGATGGCTGTGGGCGATCCACCGGCATCGAGGCACGGTGACCGCGGCGCCCAACTTCGCCTTCGAACTGCTGCTGCGCCACTACGATGCGGAGCAGCTGGCCGGACTCGACCTGTCGTCGTGGCGGCTGTGCGCCAACGGCGCCGAGCCGGTCAGCCCCGACACGATCGAACGCTTCGCGCGGCGCTTCGCCGCGCACGGCTTCGCTGCGCGCGCGATGTCGCCGGTGTATGGCCTGGCCGAATGCGCGGTCGGCCTGACCGTGCCGCGGCCTGGCCGCGGACCACGCATCGACCGCGTCAACCGCGCCGCGCTGGCGCGCGACGGCCGGGCCGAGCCGGCCGCCGACGACGACGCCCAGCCGCTGCGCCTCGCGATGTGCGGCCCGCCGTTGCCGGGGCACGAGGTTCGCATCGTCGACGAGCGGGGCGGCGTGCTGCCGGAGCGGCGCGTGGGCCGCATCGAGTTCCGCGGACCGTCGGCCACTGCCGGCTACTTCCGCAATCCCGAGGCCACGGCGGCGCTCGTGCGCGACGGCTGGCTCGACACCGGCGATCTCGGCTACATCGCCGACGGTGATCTGGTGCCGACCAGCCGCGTCAAGGACATGATCATCCGCGGCGGGCACAACCTGTATCCATACGAGCTGGAGGAGGCCGTCGGCGAGCTGCCCGGCGTGCGCAGGGGCTGCGTGGCGGTGTTCGGCAGCCGCGATCCGTTCACCGCCACCGAGCGGCTGGTGGTCATCGCGGAGAGCCGGCTGACGGATGCCGCGGCGCGCCGCGCTCTGACCCGCTCGATCAACGAACGCGCGCTGGCGCTGCTCGGCACGCCGGTCGACGAGATCGTGCTGGCGCCGCCGCACAGCGTGCTGAAGACTTCGAGCGGCAAGATCCGCCGCGCCGCGACTCGCACGGCCTGGGAGGCGGGCCGCCTGGGCGCCGCCGGACGTCCCGCCTGGCTGCAACTGGCGCGGCTGGCAACCGGCACCGCGACCGGCTGGCTGCGCCGCGCCGGCGCCGAGGTGGTGCACACGAGTTACGCGGTCTACGCCTGGAGCGTCTTTGCCCTGGTCACCGCGGCGCTGCTTCCGGCGCTGCTGGTCACCCCCGCCGGTGCGTCGAGCTGGCGCGTCTGCCGGGCGGCGATGCGCACGCTACTGGCGGTCACCGGCGTGCGTCTGGAGGTCCAGGGACGCGAGCATGCCGCGACACCCGCCCCGGCGGTATTCGTCGCCAACCACGCCAGCTTCGTCGACGGCCTGATCCTCGCCGCCGCGCTGCCGCAGCCGGTCGCCTTTGTGGCCAAGCGCGAGTTGCGCCGCGCCTCGCCGATCCGCTTCGTCCTCGACCGCCTGCGCACGCACTACGTCGAGCGCTTCGAGGTCCGCGCCAGCGTCGCCGATGCGCAACGGCTGGTCGACGCGGTGCGCGCCGGCACGCGCCTGTTCGTGTTCGCCGAAGGCACCTTCGTGCGCGCGCCGGGGCTGCAACCGTTCCACCTGGGCGCCTTTGCCGCGGCCGCGGGCGGCGGGGCCGCGGTCGTTCCTGTCGCGCTGCGCGGCACGCGCACCGTGTGGCCGGCGGACACCTGGCGACCACGGCGCGCGCCGGTCACGGTGGTGTTCGGCACCCCGCTCGCGCCCGCGGGGCAGGACTGGGATGCCGCCGTCCGGCTGCGCGATGCCGCGCGGCTGCACATCGCCGCGCATTGCGGCGAACCCGACCTGGCGGCGCGCGCCGGCACGGCCGCCAGAGCATGATCCACCGGCACGACCACTTGCCGCGTGACAGCGCCCGGCCGTTCCGAAGTGCTCATTCGGCGCGCGGCGCGAGGGTAGTCCGGTGAGCCACCATGAGCGGCGCAACGTCGAGGCAGCGGAAGGCGCTGCGACGGCCCCTCCCACGCCGGCTCGCCGCTGGCCGTTGGCGCTGCTGGCGACACTGGTCGCGGTTGGGCTGGGGGCGCACGCGCTCGGACTGGCCGACGCGGGCCCCGCGCTGGCCTGGGCGCGCGTCCACGCGGCGCAGTGGTGGTTCCCCGCGGCCCTGGTGGCACTGCAGGTGCTCCTGTTCACTTTCGGCCTGCCCGGCAGCGCCGTGCTGTGGCTCGCCGCGCCGCTGTATGCGCCCCCGGTGGCCGCGGCGATCCTGACCGCCGGCGGCTGTCTCGGCGCGCTCGCCGCGCATGCGTTCGCACTCCGGCTCACGGGCGCATCGCTGCAGCGGCTGCAGGGCAGCCGCGGCTTTCGCATCCTGCAGCGCCAGAGCGACTTCCTCGTCCTGTGCGCGCTTCGGCTCGCACCCGGGTTTCCCCACTCGGTGATCAACTACGCCGCCGGCACGCTGCGGGTGCGCCGGGCGCCGTTCCTGGCGTCGGCCGCGTTCGGCTTCGGCATCAAGACCTGGCTCTATGCGATCGTCGTTCACCGCGCCGTGGCTGCCGACCGACCGGCCGACCTGCTGGCCCCGGACGCACTGTGGCCGCTCATCGCGCTGGTGGCGCTGATACTCTTCGCGCGCTGGCTGGTGCGGCACTGACGGCGCGGGAAGCGGGGTGCGCGCGGCCCTGCTCCTGCACGATCGCGATGCAGGCGGACCCGATGACGCGGCGTGGGCGTCATTCATCCGGTCCGCGCGACCACGGCCCCCGCGGCTTCGACGATGCCGAGGTCGACCGCAGCTGGCGCCGCGTCACTCCGCGACTCCGCGATGCAGCGGAGGTCCTTGTCGGTGCAGTCAGGTCGCCGGGCGGATGCTCGCCGCGTCGACGATCTGCACCGGCACAGGCGCCGCGGTCGACAGGTGCACGTCTCTCTGCGGGAACGGAATCGAGATTCCGGCTTCCGTGAACGCCTCGTCGATCATCAGCAGCAGGTCGCTCTTCACCCGCCGCGTGTCGCCCATCTCTGTCATCTCGACCCAGTAGGTGATCGAGAAGTTGATCGAGTTGTCCGCATACTCGTCGAGGTACACCTGCGGCGTCGGATCCTTCAGCACCTGGCGATGCCGCTCGAGCACGCCGGCGAGGATCCCTGACACCTTGCGCAGCGGCGAACCGTAGGCCACGCCAATCGCGATGGTCTGCCGTGCCTGCGGGCTGGAGTACGTCCAGTTCGTCATGTTGCCTTCGAGGAACCGGCTGTTCGGGATCATCGACTCGATGCCGTCGGCGCTGCGGATCGTCGACGCGCGGATGCCGATCTCGGTGACCCGCCCGCGGATGCCGTCGACCTCGACCAGATCACCGAGCCGCAGCGGCCGCTCGATCAGCAGCATCACGCCGGACACCAGGTTCTTCAGCAGCGTCTGCAGGCCGAAGCCCGCGGCGATCGCCAGCGCGCCGCCGAGGAACGCGAATGCGGTCAGGGGAATGCTCGCGCTGACCAGCGCCACCAGGCCGAGGATGGCGGCGACGATGAACAGGATCCACTTGCGCACGAGCGCCGCGCCCTGCGCCGTCGCGCGCCCCGCGGCGACTGCCTTGCGCTCGATCCGGCGCACCACGAAACGGCTCAGCCAGTAGCCGATCAACACGATCAGCGCCGCGCCGAACGTCTTCCCGACCGTGACGCTGCGCGACACGGCCAGCTTGCGGCCTTCGGCCGTCTCGAACGAGTCGTCGATCGCGAACAGCTCGTAGTTCCAGACGTCGCGCGCGGCGAGGCCGGCCTCCGCCCACCGATCCTGCAGGCGCGCCGTGAGCGACGCCGCCCGGCGGTCCTCGAAGTCGGCCCGGAAGTTCCCGACGAGTCGCTCCAGCGGCGAGGCGTCGTCGAGCGCCTTGCGCAGGTCGCGCTGCCGTTGCCTCAGCGTGTCGATCAGCAGGCGCGAGGCCGGCGTATCGGTGTGCGTCGCCGCGCGCTGCCGCGCCTCCTCGTCGCTCAGGCGGCTTTCGGCGTTCGCGAGCTGACGCTCCAGGTACTGCTTGGTCGCACGCAGGCCGGCCAGCGACTCCGTCAGACGGTCATACGCCGCCCGCGCCCGTACCGGATCCTGGAGACCGATGGCGGTCGCCCGCGCTTCCCAGGCGGCCTTCTCGCCATCCAGCTGGAGCAGGTACTCGCGCAGCAGGAACACGCGCTGCGAGGCCGTCGCCGCCGCCTCGCGCGCCGCGGCGAGATCGCGCTCCAGTTCGGCGGTTCGCGATGCGGCGTCCGACGGCGTAGCTGCCGTCCCCGCCGCGGGGCTGCGCTCGGTGGCGACCTGAAGCTCCGCCTTGGACGCGGCGTCCGACGCCGCCGCGGACGCCTTCACCGCGCGCTCGAGATCACGCTCGGCGCTTCGGTGCCGCGCCTCGATCTCGGCGAGCATCTTGTCGAGATCAGCCCGCGGCAAGTCGATCGCCGTGCCGACCGCACTCAGCTTGCGCGTGGCCAGCTCGGCCGTCGCGTTCGCGGCATCGACCTCGGCCTGCGAGGCGCGCCGCCCGATCTGCAGCAACCCCTGGACCGCGCCATCGACGGCTGCCCGCAGCACCGCGATGCCATGTTCCCACTCGCGTTTCCGGAACTCCGGCGTGCCGCGCGCGCGATCCGCCGCTTCGGCTGCCAGCCGTGCCGCGCCCTGCGCGGCTTTCAGCTTGGCCGCGTAGTCGGTTTCCAGGCGATCGAACATCGCGCTGGTCGACTTCGCGTTGGCGAGCGCATTGCGCGCGGCCAGGAGTTCGTTGCGCAAGTCGTCGACGACGAGGACCGAGTAAGGCGGCGGCTGCTCGAAGCCGCGCCAGTTCTCGATCGCGCGCTGCTGCTCGGCCTGCCGTTTCCGCGCCGCCTCGGCCTTCTCGAGCGAGTTGAGCTGCTTTTCGTAGGTGCTGGCCAGCGTTCGCGCGAGCGTCAGTCGCTGGAGGATCTCGGCGAGCGGCGTGCCCGGAGGCGCGTCCGTCGGTGCTTCGCCGGCCGCCTCGATCGCCTCGAGCGACTTCCTGGCCGCGGCGAGCGCTGCACGGACGTCGTCGATGGAGTAGCTCGGCGCCGCGGGTGCCGCGACGGGTTCGCTCTTCGGGGTCCCGGGCAGCACCGTCTGCGCTGACACCGGAAGCAGTGTGCTGCACCCGAAGGCCAGCGCCATCAACGCGTGACGGGCCGTGCTGGACACACGCAACATGGTTGGAGTGGGAGATTCGCGGAAGTACGTATTCTCGCCGAAGCGCCGCGCCTACGTATTCAGCAGCATCTTCACCAGGTTCGGCAGTCCCCTGCCCTGGATGTACGGATCGCGCCCGAGGTCGGTGGCGTGGTCGAGCAGGATCGTCTTCACGCGGTTCGGGTAGCCGGCGAACTCCCGCCGCACCGAGAGGAAGCCCGCGAGCAGGCCGGACACGTGCGGAACCGCCTGGCTCGTGCCGCTCATCTCGACGTACAGGTCCTTCTCCGCGGTGGCATCCGCCGGCGCGGTGTGGGCCGCCGACAGGATGCGTTCGCCCGGCGCGACCAGGTCCGGTTTCATGCGGCCGTCGGCGGTGGGCCCGCGCGACGAGAAGAACGAAACGCCGTAGGTGTGCGGGTTGAGCTTGTGCACCGAGCCGACCGTGATGCCTTCCTCCAGGTTGGCCGGGTCTCCGATCGACAGGTCCAGGTTCGACTGGATCGGGCCGTCGGCGCCCTCGAGCACCGCGTAGCCCTCGTTGCCCGCCGCGATGCAGACCAGCACGCCCTGGTTCCACAAGCGCCGCAGTTCCTGGCACAGCGGGGTGTGGCCGCAGTTGTACGACATCGGATCGAACGCGCCGCCGAGCGACAGGTTGAGGCCGTGGATCACGAGCCGCCCCGCCTGCTCGTTGATCTCCGCCACCTTGTCGAGCGCCTTGATGATGAACGCGTCCTCGCCCGCCCCGCTGTCCTTCAGCACCTTGAAGCCCATCAGCTGCGCGTCGGGCGCCATCCCCTGGTACTCGCTGCCCGCGACGCCGCCCGCGATGATGGCGGCCACGTGCGTGCCGTGCCCGTTGCCGTCGAGCGTGTCGAACGCGGCCTGCCCCGGCTTGTGCAGCACTGGCGCGCCGCGCTGGGTGCAGTCCCATTGCTCGAGCACCGTGTTCTTGCCGTCCGCGCGCCGGAAGTGCGGATGGCGCGCGGCGATGCCGGTGTCGAGCACGGCCCACGTGATGCCCTTGCCCTTGGCACCGTAGCCGAGGTGCGCTGGCCGCGCCTGCACGATGCCGCTCGACTGCGCGATCAGCGCGCGCTTCGACAGGTTCTTCCAGAGGCGCTGGATCTGCAGCTGCCTGAACTCCGTGCGCAGTGTCTCGATGTCGTCGCGCGTCAGGTCGGCCGCGACGAAGCGGCGCATCACCTGCAGGCGCACGAGTTCCTCGGAGGCGTCGCGCGCCGCGGCGAGTTCCCCGATCCGCCGCACGAGACGCTCGCGCCGTTCGTCGATCGATGCCTCCTGCGGTTCGCCGTCCGGGATGTCGATCTGGATCAACGTCGGGAAGCGCTGCTCGGCGTGCCCGTTCTCGATGTCGCGCACGAGGTCGCGCACGATGATGGCGCGCGCGATGACCTGCGTGAATGCCGTGCCCGCCACCTCGCGAACGACCGCGCGCACGGCTTCCGTGCCGAGGTAGCCGGTGGACGAATGGGGATTGGTCTGCCAGTCCGGATTGCGGACGGAGACGTCCTCGACCTGCACCCCGCGGCCGTTGCGCGCGTACTCGCCTTTCAGCTCCGGGTCGAGCGCCACAGGATCGAGCCGCTCGGCGACGTTGACCCACCGGGCGACGCACTCCGGCACGCGCAGCGGGCCGCCGATGGTCTTCAGCACGTCCTGCACCTCGTCCATGCCGAGCGGCGAGCCGATCGTCACGAAGAGGCGCACGTCGGCTTCCTCGCGCTTCAGCGCGCGCAGCACGTCGTAGGCGATCATCGATCCCTGGCTGTGCGCGATCACGATGAACGGGCCGCCGCCGGCCGCGATGCGACGGCGCAACGTGTCCGCCATTTGCGCGCGCTTGCCGGCGTCGAACAGGAAATCGCGCACGTCGTGCAGGAACAGGCGCGTGATCAGGCGCGTCACGATCGCGCGCACCGGCCTGAACGGCAGCACCTTGGCGCGCTTGTCGCCCGCCTTCGGCGGCGCGCCGGCGGCGAGCATCTTCGCCGCGATGGCGTCGAGCTGGCGCTGGTCGGCGGGCCGCAGCGGCGCGTCCCCGCGCACCGACTTGACCGACGCGCCGCCGATCTCGGTCCACTCCGGCTCGGGCAGCTGCAGCCGCTCGCCGTCGGCGCAGGTGGCGTCCTCCGGGCTCGGATAGCGCTCGCGATCGACCCAGTACGCGAGCCGCGTGCGGTCGCCCATCTCGGCGCCGAAGAGCGCGCGATCCCACTGGCACTTGAGGATCGAAGCCTCGGGCTTGTTGCCGATGCCGTGGATGTAGATGACGGTGCCGACGCCCGGCGGCTGGCCCACGTCGACGAGGCTGTCGGCGAACGTCGCGGTCGTCTTCGGCGGGTTCTTCACCAGCGCCAGCCGTGCGGCGGAGCGGCGCGCGGCCACGGACTTCGCCGCGGACGTCTTCGAGCCGGCTGCTGCCTTCGGCTTCGCCGCGGGTCGCTTCTTCGTCGCCATCGCTCGCCTCCCTCCGGATTCCGGTGGCGGCAGTGTATGGAGCCGACCTGCGGTGGCAATCCGCCGGACAGATTCGCGGGATGGGAAAGCGACAGGACGAACCGTCTCCCGGTGCGCGAGGTGCTCTGCTATGTTGACTCGCCGGACCCTGCAGGAGCCCGCCCATGCACTTCCAGAACGATCCCGACGGCCGCCGCCTGCCGGTCAAGCTCGATACGTCGACGAACGGCGAGTACGCGCCCATCCCGCTCGCGCGCGAGCATCACGAAGCGAAGCGGATCGCGCACGAGGCGGCGGGCGCGCACGCCAAGAAGCTCGGGCTGTCGCGTCGCGGCTTCCTCGTGTCCGCGGCCGGTGCCGCGTCCACGCTGCTGGCGATGAACACGGCCTACGCCAGGGTCGGCCGCACCGGCGGCTTCTTCGACGTGCCGAAGGACGCCGCGCTCGACCTGCAGCTCGCGCGCTCGTCGATGGACGGCAAGGAGTTCATCTTCGACGTGCAGGGCCACTTCGTGAACCCGACCGGCGCGTGGCTGAAGCGCCTGCCGCCCGGCGCGCGGCCGTTCGCCGCCATGGCGGGCGACGCGCGCTGCGCGCCGCACCGGGGGCCGGGCGAGCTCGACTTCCTGAACTGCATCGGCCCCGACCAGTTCGTGAAGGACGTCTTCATGGACTCGGACACCGACCTGATGGTGCTGTCCTTCGTGCCGTCGACGCGCGAAGGCGAGCCGCTGACGATCGAGGAAGCAGCCGCCACCGCCCGCATCGTCGAGCAGCTGAACGGCACGCATCGCCTGCTGCTGCACGGCCGCGTCAACCCGAACCAGCCAGGCGACCTCGACGGCATGGACGAACTGGCGTCGAGATACCGGATCTCGGCGTGGAAGACGTACACGCAGTGGGGACCGGGCGGCGCCAGCGGCTTCTACATGGACGACGCCCCGGGCATCGCGATGATCGAGAAGGCGCGCAAGCTGGGGATCCGAAACATCGCGATCCACAAGGGCCTGTCGTTCGGGCCGCGCTCGTACGAGCACTCGACCTGCGTCGACATCGGCCGCGTCGCGAAGCGTTACCCGGACGTCAACTTCCTCGTCTACCACTCGGGCTTCGTCGCCAACCAGCCGGAAGGCCCGTACGACCCGGCGCGCAAGGAAGGCGTCGACGCGCTCGTCACCAGCCTGCTCGACAACGGCATCAGGCCCGGGGCCAACGTGTACCCGGAGCTCGGATCGACGTGGCGGCTGGCGATGCGCGATCCCACCACGGCCGCGCACCTGATCGGCAAGCTGGTGAAGTACTGCGGCGAGGACAACGTGCTGTGGGGCACGGACTCGATCTGGTACGGCTCGCCGCAGGACCAGATCCAGGCGTTCCGCACCTTCCAGATCGCGCCGGAACTGCGCGAGCGGCACGGCTATGCCGAGATCACGCCGGAGCTGCGCGCGAAGATCTTCGGGCTCAACGCGCTGAAGATCTACCCGGTCGAGCCCGGGGTCGTGAAGAAGCACGTCCGCCAGGACAAGGTGGCGCGGAGCCGCGAGGAGTACCGCGAACGGCCGGATCCGGCGTTCGCGACCTACGGGCCGAAGACGGCGGCGCAGTTGCGGTGGCTGCTGCGCTGGGGCGCGTAGAGGACCACCAATCCCGGCGAGGCGAGACCCCCGGCCGCTCACGCCTGATGCGAGTCGCATGGAATACCCACTCGAGACGAAGCAGCACGAAACGCTGGTCAGCGGACTGCTGAACCCCGCCGCGTATCCCCATCCGGTCGAGCGCGTCGAACGGATCGACACGCACATTTCGACCGTGCTGCTGGCCGGCGACTTCGCCTACAAGATCAAGAAGCCCGTCGACCTGGGCTTCCTCGACTTCTCCTCGCTCGCGAAGCGGCACCGCAGCTGCCTGGAGGAAGTGCGCCTGAACCGGCGCACCGCGCCGCGGCTGTACCTCGACGTTGTTCCGATCGTCGCGACGCCCACCGGACCTCGCGTCGGCATCGTTGGCGGCGACCCCGTCGAGTACGCGGTCCGGATGCATCGCTTCGACCCGGGCTGCACGCTGGATCACGTGGCGGCCCGCGGCGAGCTGACCGGCGAACTGATCGATCGCCTGGCCGACGTCGTCGCACGCCTGCACGCCGAAGCGGTCGTCGCGCCACCGGGCTTCGGCACGTCCGAAGTGGCGCAGCGGCTCGCCGACGCCGGCATCGGCGCGATTCGCGACCAGGTCCAGTCGGCGGCCGACCGTGCGCGACTCGATGCGCTGGCGGCGTGGTCGACGGCCGAGTGGCGGGCGCGCGCCGCGCAGATGGACGCGCGCGCTGCCGCGGGATTCGTCCGGGAGTGCCACGGCGACCTGCACCTCGCCAACATCGTGCTGCTCGACGACGCGCCGGTGCCCTTCGACGGCATCGAGTTCAACGACGAGTTGCGGTTCATCGACGTGATCTGCGATGTCGCGTTCACCTTCATGGACCTGGTGGACCACGGCGTGCCGCACTTCGCATGGCGGTTCGTCAGCCGCTACCTCGAGCAGACCGGCGACTACGAAGGCCTGTCCGTGCTCCGTTACTACGCCGTGTACCGCGCGCTCGTTCGCGCCGAAGTCGCCCTGATCCGGCATCGGCAGCCGCAGCTGAAACGCCAGGTGCGCCTGCGCGAACACGCCTCTTTCGAGCAATACCTCGCATTGGCCGAACGCCTCGGCCGTCCGGGAGCGCATGCGCTCGTAGTGATGACCGGGCTCTCCGGCTCGGGCAAGTCGACCGTCGCGCTCGAACTCGCCCAGCGCCTCGGCGGCGTGCGCGTCCGATCGGATGTCGAGCGCAAGCGGCTGTTCGGCTTTGCGCCGAAGGACCGCACGGACGGGCGCGTCTACTCTCGTGAGGCCACCGCGAGGACGTACGACCGGATGGCCCAGGTCGCGCGTGCGACGTTTCTGGCCGGCGTCCCGGCGATCGTCGACGGCGCCTTCCTGAAGCGCGCGGAGCGTGACCGCTTCCGCGCGCTGGCGCGGGAACTGGGCGCCCGCTTCACGCTGGTCTCGTGCGAAGCGCCGGAGGAAATCCTGCGCGCCCGGGTGGTGGCGCGGAATCGCACGGGCCGCGACGCCTCCGAGGCGGATGTCGATGTCCTGGAGCGCCAGATGGAGTGGCAGGAACGCCCGGGGCCCGACGAGGAGGCCGACAGCATCCGCGTCGACACGCGGGCGCAGTGGGCCACCCTGGAGGAGCGCCTCGGCACGCTTGCCAAGGCATTGACTGGCGACCGCCGATAGTGCGAAGTTGCACCCGCAGACGCGCTCGGCAACCCCGGGAGGCTTCGATGAACCCCAGTACGGCAAGTTCGGCTGGGTAATCGACCCGGAGGGCAACAAGGTCGAGCTGTGGGAGCCGCCGCCAGGACAGTAGTCAGGCCACGCGACGAAGGACACCGGTGCTTCAAGCCGG
>Ga0105098_10000582_pt1 | contig 12764 bp, 13 predicted proteins | sample PPLLak21cMay2015_FD_79137 | JGI IMG/M metagenome (GOLD analysis project Ga0105098, IMG submission 79137) | Freshwater sediment microbial communities from Prairie Pothole Lake near Jamestown, North Dakota, USA - PPLs Lake P7 Core (1) Depth... | ecosystem: Environmental > Aquatic > Freshwater >... | reverse complement strand
GGGGGCTCATGCCCTGGCGCCCGAGTTCCGAAACGATCGGGCGGCCTACGTAGACCTCCTGATCGAGGAGATGCTGCCCGCCGCCGCCCCGCTTGCCGACTACTGCGACGTCTTCGTCGAGGACGGGGCCTTCTCGGTCGACGAGGCAAGACGCATCTTCGCCGCTGCCAAAGGGCACGGCCTGGGAGCGCGAATTCATGCCGAGCAATTGACCCATTCCGGTGGAGCAGCGCTGGCGGCCGAGATCGGCGCCGTCAGCGCCGACCATCTCGATCACGTCACTGAGGGTGACGCCATGGCCCTCGCCGACGCCGGCGTCATCGCAGTCTTGGTCCCTGGCGCCTCCTACATGATGTGCTCATCTCAGGCACCGGGACCAATGCTGATCGAGCGTGGCGCCACCATCGCCCTCGCCACCGACTGCAACCCGGGGACCTCTTACTTCGAGTCGATGGGCCCGATGATCAGCCTCGCAGTCGTGCAGATGGGTCTCACCACGGAGCAGGCCATCTATGCCGCCACCAGGGGCGGGGCGCTCGCCCTGGGCATGGAGGGACACGGGACCGTCACGACCGGGTCCGCCGGCGATCTCATGGTGCTCGATGCCCCCTCATCGGCGCACATCCCATACCGGCCCGGGACCAACCTGGTGTGGAAGACGATCAAGGCGGGCCGGGTCGTGGCCGTGGGATCGAGGCCCGGGTAGGGTCGAGATCCATGCGAGATGGCCTGTTGTTCCTCCATATCGTGGGCGTGGCCGGCTGGCTCGGGGGCGGCGTATACGCCTTCTACACATATTCGGCCCTGGCAACGATGGAGCCGGCCGCAGCGGGTCCTGCGCTCCATCGCCTGAAGAGGGTGGAGGACCGGTTCTTCGGGCCGGCAAGCGGTCTCGTCCTGCTTTCCGGAGTTGGCCTGGTGCTGACCTCGGAGGCTTTTGACTGGGGCGATACGTTTGTCCTCATCGGCCTGGGCGCCTTCCTGATCAGCGCGATCATCGGCGCCACCGTCGGCAAGAGGAACAGCGCGCGCCTCGTCGAGGCGACCACCACGGGGTCCGATGTCGGAGCGGCCCTCAAATCCTGGCGACGGGGGACGGTCTGGGACTTCGTCATCCTCGCAGTCGTCATCTGGGCGATGGTCACCAAACTCGGGGTCTGAGCGGTGGACCGCGCCAGGATCGAGGCCTTCCTGGGACGTTTTGTCGATCTCGCCTCGGGGGCCACGACGATCGGATTGCTCGCGGTCGCCGACCGGAGTGGCCTCACCCACCATCTAAACGAAGTCGGTGGCGGCACCGCCTCGGAATTGGCCGAGGGTGCGGGCCTCGACACCAGATACGTCGAGGAGATCATGTCGGGTTTGGCGGCAGCGGGCGTCGTCGACTACGACCCGGGGACGAAGCGGTTCGATCTTCCGGCCGAACACGCCCTCTTCATCGCTGACGAGTCGAGTCCCTACTTCATGGGCGGGTTCTTCGACATGCTCCCGGCCATCCTGAGCCAGGTAGACCAGGTCGCCACTGCCACCAGGCAAGGCGGAGGTGTTCCATTCGAGGCCTTCGGCGAGATGGGGATCCGAGGCATCGACCGTTCCAACACGCCCTCCCAGACGGTCTTCCTCATCAATCGATGGCTCCCAGCCGTACCCGGCCTGGTTCCGGTCCTGGAGGCAGGCGGCACCCAGGTCGCCGACGTGGGATGCGGATCCGGCACGGCGGCGATCCTGATGGCACGGGCCTTCCCCAACACCCAGGTGGCAGGGTTCGACGCCTCAACCGATTCTGTGGAGATCGCCCGAAGTCGAGCGAGCGGCCTCTCCAACCTCGAGTTCGCCGACCTCGACGTGAGCGAGATCCCCACCGACCCGCGATTTCGGCTGATCACCACCTTCGACGTGATCCACGACCTCGCCGATCCCCTGTCCGGTATGCGCCGGATCCGCGAGGCGCTGGCCGACGATGGTGTCTACCTGATGATGGAGCCCAACACCGGCTCGAAGCTCGAGGACAACCTCGATGCGAGGGGTGCGATGCTGTACGGGGTTTCCACCCTGCATTGCATGACCCAGTCACTGGCCCAGGGTGGCGCGGGTCTCGGGGCAGCCTGGGGTCGGGAGAGAGCGGAGGCGATGGCCGGAGAGGCGGGCTTCGGGTCCTTTCAGCCCCTCGACGCCATCTCCAACAAGTTCTCTGCCTTCTATCTGCTCACAAGATGAGAGGCGGTAGTCGCCAATGCTTGCGCCGGGCGTTCCGATCGAGACCGAAATCGGCCGGCGTCACTCCGCCGGGATGACGTGCCTCGGGGCCGGTCACGGCGTCGACACACGGCATACCGCACTCGATCAGATCCACACCCACCCACACGAACTCCCAGGGCTCGGGGTTGGGGCCTTGGGCGGTGACATCGTCGGGGTAGGAAGGGATGAACCCAAACCGCTTGGCATTGTGAAAGTTGTCGGCTGCCAGCCATGCGTAATCGGGGGTATCCCGAAACTCACCAAAAGTCCCGTCCGCATACCGAAAATCGAGGGCGTATCCGCTGTGGTGCTTCGAGGTGCCCGGGATGGAGTACCAGGTGAGGGCGGCGTCGATTGCCTCGTCGGTGGTGCCCCTCAGCTTTGAGGTGAACTGGGTTCTCTGGCTCTCTGGCGACCGGTAAGCGGATGAGACGACGAATCCGTGGCCGGCGGCCCGTGCCGCTTCCTTCAACTCGAGCCAGGCGGCCGCAGCCTGCGGTTGCATCGGGACACCGTCGGCGCTGCCGAGATCGGGACCGGCGACCGGCCGCAGCACATAGCCCCGGGAAGCGGAGATATCCCAAATCCGAGTGTCCAACGCAGAGTCCCCGGTGATGGGAAGCCGACCCGTAGGAGGCGCCAGGTTGGGCAATGTCTTGGCCACGGCGTAGTCGTACATGGCCTTGAACTCGTCCCCGGTGTAAGTCGGAAATTCCTCCTCGACGGCCAGGGCCGGGAGGGCAGCGGCCATCCCGAGGAGCAATATGACCAGGACAAACAGCGATCTCATCCTTGCGGACACGCTAAACCGGATGGACCTCTTGCCGGTCGATCCCCTACCAGGCCCCGCCGCCACCTCCGCCGCCGCCGCCACCGCCTCCACCTCCCCCACCCGAGAACCCACCGCCACCACCGCTGGAAGCGGGCGGCGAGAAGGCACCGGTTAGGGCGGAGTTGAGACCGGCGAAGGCGTTCTCGGTGTGGCCCCCCGAGTACCCGTACGTACCGAACCAATAGATCGAGGAGGTCTGCTCGAGCTCGGGCGGAGCATGGAGGCGGGCCTGTTGCAGCACCTCCTCTGCCACCCCGAAGACGATGGCATAGATGAGGAATCGGTCCCACAGCTCGAGCGAGATCGGCGGTGCCTCCTTCAGCCTCGAGAAGTCCGTGAGATAGCGGCGGAAGGCGTCCCAACGCTCTGCCTCCAACGCTCCCTCCTTGGACCGGCGCACCCGGATCCGTCGGAACATCAGGAAGATGTAGAGGGCGAGGGCCCCGATCACCATCCCGATCACTATGAAGATGGCCATGGTTTGCCCGCCTGGCCGGCGCTCGAGGATGTCGGGGAGGAACACGATGGCTCCGAACACGAGCAGTCCCACCGCGATGGCGACAAACCAGGCGACACCGTTACCCCTCTCGTCGAGAAGGCCGGCTCGCTTGATCGCGGACAAGACCTTGCCCCGGAAGCTCTGATAGCTCGAGGCGTTTTCGGAAGCGTCCTCCCGGATCGCCTCCCGGAATTCGTGCAGGGGTCGGGGACCCTCGTCGAGGACCCGGCCGACAACGCTCAGGACCGACTGCTCGTAGTCCCGATATCCGGTGTCCTTGTCGGTCAGCTCGAGAACAAGATCGGTGATTGTCTCGTCACGCAGACCACCCCAGGTGCTGCGCTCGACCTGTGACGGCGTCGCCTTGATCGCTCCTTGTCGAATCAGGTCGAACATCGTGGCGGTGAACTCCTTCTCGGTCACCGCTCCCTGGGTGAGGAGGGCCCCCACCTCCGCCGGCTTCAGATCGGTCGGCGGCTCCTGCTCGTATTCCCGGTCGTAATCGACCGCCGGCTCCTTGCCGTACCGGAAGTAGACCAGGCCGCCCAGGCCCGCGGAAAGTGCCACCGCGAAAACTGAGCCCCAGATCAGCCCGGTCCTTGCCGCGGTGGTCGCGTCCGAGGCTTCCTCGGCGAACGCTTCCTCCTCGGCGAGGATTGCCTCGAGCCCGTTGCCCGGGACGACCCTGGCCCCGTCGGTGGATGCGAGCAGAGTCCGCGGGAAGACAGTTCGAAGCTCAACCCATTGATATGCCGGAACATTGGTCGCCACCAAGGAGGGGGTGACCTCCTCGGGTCCCAAGGACGTCTCCCCGTCCACACCATATGGATGCCCGAACACCAGAAAGTCGCCAGCCTCGGCGCCGGCGCGCACGATCGCGCTCGCCTCGAGATGCTCCAGGCCGACCGCCCATTGGTCACCCCAGACCTGTACGTTCACATCCACCACGTCGTCGTAGGCCACGGCCACACCCGTCATGACGTAGCTGATCTGAAACGTCCTCTGCTCGTTGGACGACGAGTGGTGCCACACGATGCGTACCAGGTCGCTCTGCTCCTCGACCCCGTACGTGCCCGGGCTAGAGGAACATCCCAACTCGGTGCAACCACCCGGCTCATAAGTGACCGACTCGTCAGTCACGGTCACGCCGGTGATTGCCTCGCCCGGGCGAAGCGGGATATCCCTATAAGCCCCTGAGAAATCTCCATCGAAGTCATATGTCAGGCTCTCGACGATCGAGAGAGAGCCGTCGTCATTGACCACGATTTCGACGTCCGCCTCGCTCATCCAGAACGATTTGGCCAGAGCCGCCGTCGCCGGCGCGACGACGAGGAGGAGGACGATCAGAGCTCGGGTGAGCCGCCCCAACTCAGAAATCGACGGTCGGGACTTCCACCGCCTCGGGCCCGGCCTCGAAGAATTCCCTTATCTGGAACCCGGTCATGCCGGCCACGATGTTGGTGGGAATCTGCTGCACCTTGTTGTTGTAGGTCAGGACCGTGTCGTTGTAGATCTGACGGGAGACGGCGATTTTGTTCTCGGTCTCAGCAAGCTCGTTCTGCAGGTTCTGGAAATTCTCCGTCGCCCGCAGCTCGGGATAGGCCTCCGCGACGGCGAACAATTGGCGCAAGGCCTGGGTCAGGAAGCCTTCGGCCTGTGCCTGCTCGGCGGGGCCGGCGGCGGACTGAGCAGCGCTCCGCGCCTGCGTGACCCTCTCGAATGTCTCCCGTTCGTGGGAGGCGTACCCCTTCACGGTCTCGACCAGGTTGGGAATCAGGTCGTAGCGACGCTTGAGCTGGACGTCGACCTGAGCCCAGGAGTTGTCGACCCGGTTCCGTGATTGGACGAGCCCGTTGTAGATGCCGATGAAGGCAAAGATCAGGATCGCCACCACGACGATCACGACGATCCAGATGAGATCCATGGCCGGGCAGTGTAGGGCCAACCGTTTCGGCGCGGCGTTCCGCGCCAGAATGAGCGGTCATGACCTCTGAAGGACGGTTCGGTGCCGTCATCACCTGCATGGATGGGAGGATTCAGACGCGGACTATCGACCAGGTGATGACCCGTTTCGGTGTCCGTTACGTGGACAACATCACCGCAACCGGGGCGGTGAAGAATCTCGACGGAGCCGTCACACCCACAGGCGAGGGTCTCCTCGAAAGTCTGAGTGTGTCGAAGGGAGCCCACGGGACCAATCAGGTGGCGCTGGTGGCGCACGCCGGGTGTGCCGGCAATCCGGTCCCCGACAACACCCAGAAGGAACAGCTGCGGAGGGCGAAGGCCGTGGTGGCTGAGCGGTTCCCCGAGATGGAGGTGATGGCTCTCTTCTTCGACCCGAGAATCGGGTTCGAGAAGATCCACTAAGTTCGGCTCCCAGAACCGATCGAGGAAACGATGAATCAAACCGCCCTGTCCGATGCCCTGACCGACCTGCTCGGGCTGGAGCACGCCCCTATCGCCATAATTTTCCACGACGAGCTACCCGACGACGGAGTTCCCCGCTTCGACGCCCCGATGTCGGCGCCGACCGAAGACGGTCGCTCGGGTCGGGCCGCTGCTCCATGTGTCTTCTGGATGCACGCCCACGAGAGGACGTTCGACACCCTGGCCGAGGATCACGGCAACTGCTCGGTGGGCCGATTCACCCATGGTTTCGCCAAGGCCGCCGACATCCTGGACAAGACCGATGTCGCCGCGCTTCTCGACGTGGGATGGGTGACGATGGAAGCGTTCGCCGGAGTTGCCGCCTTGTCGCGGAGACCCAGAGGCGTCAGATATGGCCCTCTGGCCGAAGCGGAATCGAGCCCGGACGTCGTGCTTCTGCGTGTAACGCCTCGTCAGATGATGGAGATCAACGACGCGGTGCAAGTGGACTGGTCTGGCAAGCCACAGTGCCAGATCCTGCCCCGGGCCGCGGACGACGGCGTGATCGCGGCCTCGATGGGCTGCGCACTATCCCGGGCCCGCACCGGGATGGGCGACGACGAGCTGACGGTGGCGGTCCCCGGTCATCGGGTCGAGGAGCTGGTCGCGGCCCTGCGTCCCGTCACCGCCGCAGATGGAGCCGTCGTCGGCTATGCAGAGGCCGACCTGACCCGCTTCTGATTTACCTCTTGGGCGGCGGCTCCAGAGCATCTACGGCTGCGGACCACTGAAGGGGCAACTCGACTGGTGATGGCCGGGACATGAGGCGGAGGTAGAGATCGGACGCCGTCCCACTGACAGTTCCCTTCCCAGCTCCCGATCCGAAGCTCCAAGACTCGCCCAGGTCGGTGGCGGTCACCTCGAGCACACTCGAGACAGCCCCGAGGCGATTGACCCACATGTCTCCGAACTCGTCGAGAGCAGTTCGTCCCACCAAAGCGGTGAGGGGGGCCGGTTCGCCGAAGGCCTGGTCGGCATCCCAGCGATGCAATCCGGTCTCGACGACCATCCGCTTCTCCCAGAGCCCGATCCTCGACTCCGGCCAGAATCCCCAGACCAGGGCATCCGGGTCCGACTCTTCCAGGGCTGAGAGCATGTCCTCGAGATTGCCCTCGTACCAATCGAGGATGTCGCCGCCCTGGGGTGGCCGGGGAGCGGACGGGCGCTCGGTGGGGAACTCCCGGCAGATGATCGCGGTGCGAGCGTGGATGCCACCCAGATGCGACATGAGATCGCTCATCAGCCAGCCGGGATACTGAGGAACCGGACGCTCCCGATCCAACCGGCCCAATTCGAGGACCCGCTCGCCGTCGGAGCGGATCGCCGCCAGGTTCTCAGCCGAGAGCACGGGCCATGGCCTCCCCCATGTCGCTCGGCGTCTCGGCCATGACGATGCCGGCTCCCGTCATCGCCTCGATCTTGGCGGCGGCCGTCCCTTTTCCACCGGACACGATGGCGCCGGCGTGCCCCATTCTCTTTCCGGGTGGCGCCGTAGTACCGGCGATGAACCCGGCCACCGGTTTCGTCATGGAGCTGGCGACGAACTCGGCAGCATCCTCCTCGGCGGTGCCGCCGATCTCCCCGATCATGATCACACCTTCGGTCTCGGGGTCCTCCTCGAACATGCGGAGCATGTCGACGAAATTGGTCCCGTTGACCGGGTCGCCGCCTATTCCGACAGCGGTCGTCTGGCCCAGTCCGTTCGAGGTCAACTGGTATACCGCCTCGTAGGTCAGGGTCCCCGATCGAGAGATCACGCCCACCCGGCCGCGCTCGTGGATATAACCGGGCATGATCCCGATCTTGCACTCGCCCGGGGTGATCACGCCCGGGCAGTTGGGGCCGATGAGGCGGGTCGCCTTGTCGCCGAGGTAGCGCTTGGCCTCGATCATGTCCGCGACCGGGACACCTTCGGTGATGGCCACAACCAGATCGAGACCGGCGGCGGCCGCTTCCATGATGGCGTCGGCGGCGAATGGCGGCGGCACGTAGACCACCGATGCGTTGGCCCCGGTGGCGGCCGCCGCCTCCTCCACCGTGGCGAACACCGGGAGGTCGACCGAGTAGGTGTCATCTCGCCCCGGCACACCCGATGGGTCGGTCTCGCCCTCGAAGTGGGCGACGCTCCCCTTCCGGGATGGGTGGACGGCCCCCACCATCTGGGTCCCGTACGCGATCGCCTTCTCCGTATGGAATTGACCGGTCTTGCCCAATCCCTGGATCAAGACCCTGGTGTCCTTGCCGACGAGGATGCTCATCGAGCCAGTTCCACGATCTTCTCGGCACCGTCTTTGAGGCTGTCGGCGGAAACCAGGTCGAGCCCGGAGTCGTTCAAGATCCGCTTGCCCTCCTCGACGTTCGTCCCCTCCAGCCTGACTACGAGGGGCACCTCGAGCCCGACGTTCTTTAGGGCGGCGACGATGCCGTCAGCGATGACATCGCAGCGCATGATGCCACCGAAGATGTTCACGAAGATCCCCTTGACCGAGGGGTCCTTGGTGATGATCTGGAAGGCGGTCGTGACCTGTTCCTCATCGGCGCCGCCTCCAACGTCGAGGAAGTTGGCCGGCTCACCCCCAACGTGCTTGATCGTGTCCATGGTTGCCATGGCCAGGCCGGCACCGTTGACCAGACAACCGATGGTCCCGTCGAGCTTGATGTAGCTGAGCCCGGCCTGCTTCGCCGCCAGCTCGGCCGGGTCTTCCTCGGTCTCGTCGCGCATGGCGGCGATGTCGGGGTGACGGAAGAGTGAGTTGTCGTCGAATCCCATCTTCCCGTCGAGCGCCATGACCTGGCCCCCTCCGGTGATGACGAGCGGGTTGATCTCGATCAGATCCGTGTCGAGCTCGGTGGCGGCGCGGTCGAGTGCCTTGACGAATCTGACGAAGCCTGATGCCGTGTCGCCTTCGATTCCGAGCCCGTGGGCGAGGGAATTGGCCTGAAAGTCGGCGAGGTCGATGGCCGGGTCGATCTCTTCCCTCAGGATCTTCTCAGGCGTTTCCTCGGCGACCTTCTCGATCTCCATACCGCCCTCGGTCGAGGCCATGACGATGTTTCGGCTCACCGACCTGTCGAGGAGGATGGCGAGATAGAGCTCGCGGTCGATATCTATCCCCTGCTCCAGATAGAGCCGACTGACCACCTTTCCCTCAGGCCCGGTCTGAACTGTCACGAGAGTCGAGCCGAGCATCTTGCCTGCCAAATCACGCACCCTCGCCTCAGCGGCCTCGGGACCACCTTCCACACCTTCGGTGATGACGTTCACTCCGCGCAGGTCGGGGTGCTCTTTGAAGGTCCCCTTGCCCCTACCTCCGGCATGGATCTGAGACTTGAGGACGACCACGGGGTTCCCCGACTCCTCGATCAACGGCCGCACCGCGGCGACCGCCTCCTCGACCGTTGTCGCCATCCGGCCCAAGGGGACGGGAATCCCCCGGGCGGCCATGACCTCCTTCGCTTGGTACTCGTGGATCTTCAAGAAACGCTCCTAGACCTTGGAGGGGATATTCGATTCCGCCCACGACGTGATCGTGTCGAGGGGGGTTCCCGGGGTGAAGATCGTGGCCAGCCCCGCGTCGAGAAGGGCCTGGAAGTCTGCCTCCGGAACCACGCCACCACCGAACACGACGATATCCGTGGCGTCCCGTGCCGCCAGCTCCTCCACCACCTGCGGAAAGAGAGTCCTGTGCGCCCCGGACAACGAGGAGAGACCCACTGCATCGACGTCTTCCTGCACCGCCGCCTCGGCAATCTGGGCCGGCGTCTGGTGAAGACCGGAATAGATGACTTCAAACCCTGCATCGCGCAGCGCCCGAGCGATCACTTTCGCTCCGCGATCATGACCATCGAGGCCGGGTTTAGCGATGAGGATGCGTCGGGGCATTCCGGCACGGAAGCGTAGTTGGGATCAGCTTTCTTCAATCCGGTGCCAGGATGCCCAATCCTCGAGGTGGGCCAGCTTGAACTCGGCGCAGGCCGGCCCCTGGAAATTGGGCTCTTCCACACACGCGGCCTCGTAATCCTCCGGGAACAAGAGGTTGGCAAACCACCTATAGGACGCCGTCATCCCCTCGTCCTCGAGATAGGGCCCAGCCACGAACAGGATGCGCCCGTCCTCGATCCCGAACTGCTGTGAGACCACGGCCGGCGCCTTGTCAACGGCCTCGTTCAGGACGTTTCCGTAGGCAACGTCACATCGGATCGTGGAAGGCGGGAGGGATGCACAACCGAGCAGCTCAGTCGTCGCCTCAAGCATCGCCTGATACTCGACCTCGGCGCGCGAGCGCTCCTCGGACGGGCCTGTTCGCAACCGATCCGGCGCCCTGAGGGCATGGGCGGCATCGAAGTCACCTCCGTACCAGGCCTCCAGATGGGTCTCGATGAGCCTGCGCTCGGACAGATTCGTGAGGTCCACCCCACCACCTTGTCCAATCGCCAACGTCGCGAAGCCGAGGACCCCGACGATGGCTGCCGACACCCAGTGACGCGTCCCGGTGGATCGGCCGGGCTTGGTTCCCGGGGCTGTCAGCCCGTCGGGCTCGACGAGGACAGGGCTCACAGCCACCGAGCCTAGATCGGCCGGGCTCACCAGTACCGGGACCGACCTACCCTTGGCTTCATGAGCGCTTCCAACCTGCACGGACTGGCGGCAGCCGGTGTCTCCATCTGGTCCGACCAGATCTCCAAGGCGATGCTCGATTCCGGAGAACTTGTCCGGAGGATCGACGAGGACGCAGTCACGGGGGTCACCTCGAACCCGACCATCTTCGCCGGTGCCATCGTCGGCTCCTCCGACTACGACGATCTGCTCCGAGAGCTCAAGTCCGCCAACGTCTCCACCGAGGAAATCGCCAAGACCCTGATGGCGACCGACCTGAAGCGAGCGTGTGATGAGCTGGCCGGTGTCTTCGAGCGCACCAACGGGACCGATGGTTTCGTCTCGGTAGAGGTCGCGCCGACACTGGCCGGCGAGACCGAGGCGAGCGTGGACGAGGCCAGGGATTGGGTCAAGCAGGTCGACCGACCCAACCTGCTGGTCAAGATCCCGGCCACCCAGGAAGGCATCCCTGCGATCCGCCAGCTTCTCGCCGAAGGGATCTCGGTCAACATCACGCTGATCTTCTCGTTGGAACGGTACGGCGAGGTCATGGAGGCCTACCTCTCGGGGTTGGAGGAGTTCGCCGCCTCGGGCGGGGATGTGAGCAAGGTGGCTTCGGTTGCCTCGTTCTTCGTCTCTCGCGTCGATACCGAGACCGACAAGCGGTTGAAGGAGATTGGCACGCCCGAGTCCCTCGACTTGAGAGGGAGCACCGCCACTGCCAATGCCCGCGTCGCCTACGGCCGCTTCCTGGAGGAGTTCGGCTCCGACCGGTACCGGGCGTTGTCGGAGAAAGGGGCGCGGGTACAGAAGCCACTCTGGGCCTCGACGTCGACCAAGAACCCCGATTACCCGGATCTCTTGTACGTGGAGAATCTGGTGGCTCCAGACACGGTGAACACCATGCCGCTGGAGACGATCGACGCCTACCAGGACCATGGCAACCCCTCACCCGAGCCGATTACGGCGGCGGACATCGAGCAGGCAAGAGCCGATCTCGACCGTCTGGCCGATGTCGGCGTTGACTACGACGACGTCGTCAAGGTGCTCGAAGAGGAAGGTGTCGACAAGTTCACCAAGAGCTGGCTCGAGCTCCTCGAAGACATCGAGAAGGCGTAGTCACGAAACCGCGCTGGTGACAACGAGAAATCTCTGAAATTCACTGACGAACCCCTTGTATCTGTCAGCGGCCGAACGTATGTTCGTAGGTATGGGTTATGCGACCTGCACCACCGATGATCTGGAACAGCGGATGCTGTCGAACCGGGCACAGCGCTCCGCTCTTGACGCCGACGACCTCGAGATCCTCGAGGAACTCGATTACCGGCAGGTCGCTACCGCCGATGGTTGCCGTTCCCTGTCGGAGTGGACGACGGCCCGGTTGGACCTCCATCCCGATACTGCGAAAACCCTGGTGCGGACCATGCGGAGAACCGTCGAACGTCCCGAGCTGCGGGAAGCACTAGCCACAGGCGATATCAGCTTCGACCGTCTCGAAGCGCTATCGCGGATCCCCGAAGACGTTGGACTTCTGGAGCATCTGGATGTGGCCGGGGTGCGGCGAGAAGCCGCCAAGAGGGTCCGGATCAGCTCCGAAGACGAATATCGGACCGCTTCCGACCAGTTTCTCATCCTCCAGCCTTCCCTGGACGAATCGTGGTGGAAACTGTGGGGTGGCCTCGACGGAGCGACTGGCGCACTCTTCAACAAGACAATCGCCAACAAAGCCGATGATCTGCCCCTCCTCCCCGACGGGAGCCGTGGCGACTCATCATGGCGCAAAGCAATGGCCCTGGCCGAACTCTGCATCACCGACGATCCCCCACCCGCCCAGCTCACCGTGTTCGTCGACACCACCCAAGCCACCTCATCCAACGGAGAAGCCGGGGTCGTATTGGAGACCGGGCCCCGGATCGGCCGGGACGCCCTCCAAGCCATCCTCTGCGATGCCGTCACCGAGTTAACCGCACGAAGCGAAGACGGCATCCCCATGCGATACGGCAGACAGAAGAGGACTATCCCACCCGCCCTGCGCCGGGCCATCCTCCACCGCGACGGGAACACTTGCGCCGGCGACGGGTGTGCCAGCACCCACCGACTCCAAGTCCACCACATCATCCCCTGGTCACAAGGCGGAACCACCAACCCCGAAAATCTGATCACCCTCTGCT
>Ga0105098_10000581_pt1 | contig 12769 bp, 11 predicted proteins | sample PPLLak21cMay2015_FD_79137 | JGI IMG/M metagenome (GOLD analysis project Ga0105098, IMG submission 79137) | Freshwater sediment microbial communities from Prairie Pothole Lake near Jamestown, North Dakota, USA - PPLs Lake P7 Core (1) Depth... | ecosystem: Environmental > Aquatic > Freshwater >... | reverse complement strand
TGGTTCCTCCAAAATACAATTGATATTCATCAAAGTTTCTGATGAATACGGGTTCAAAGGCCGGACCTTGGAGAGTCTCACCCACGAGACCCAACGTAGTTACACCAACACTCTGAGCCACAAACGATAAGTCTCGCTCTGAAGTATATACCCCAGGAGATACGAATACTGAATTTGCTGTTGCCATTTTTTGATTAAAAATTCTTTACTTTTATTTTTTCATAAATATTATGGAAAAACTCAAAAGAATGGGTCAATACAACAATTTTTTCAAAAAAGATATTTTTTTCATACTTTTTTATCCTTGATTTAATACCTCAAAAACTTATATTTTCTTTATGAAGAATATAAAAATATCGGAGGAACACCATTTAATATTGAAAAATTATTGCATGAAAAATGGAATTAAAATTCATAAATTTGTGGAAAAACTTATAAACGACAATTGTAAAAAAAAGAAAGACATATATGGCGAGTAATCAAATAAGTTTTGATGTTACCATAATTTTACTATCTTCGTTGTCGTCAATTTTTCTTATTGTAATTGAAACTGTATCACCGTTGTTAACAAAAACTAAGGGAGAATTTTCACCGAAATATTCATTGTTAACATAAACATAGTAAGTTTCAACATTAATCAGATCACCAAAAGTAAGGTCAGCATTAAAATCAAATTTCTGACTCAGAGTTGTGAGTCCATTTAAATAAGTAAAATAAAAGTCGGTATCCCTCAAATCAGGTACAATAAACTTTTGTCTTTTTCTTTTCGGCGGAACTACCTCTACCATTTGAAGGATTCTATTGATCGCAGGATATACCTCAAACTCTTTTTCATCAATTAAAAATCCAAGCATTGTAAAACTATAGTCTTGAATATAATACTTTCTTTTTTCCAAATCCAAAACAGATTCATCCGAAACATTTTCTAATATAATCGGAATATAGTGACCCTTAATAAAAGTGTAAGCCTGTCGTGAAGCAAATTTAGAAACAACGACTTTGTTGAATGCGTTCAACTCAGTCATTCTATTACAAAAAATCTTAACATTAAAAGTTATATCAACAGGGACAGGTTGAGGTATTTTGTAAATATCCATCCCTTTTCTGTTTCCATCCCACGTTGGAACCTTGGCATAATAAAACATTTTTTTGTTTGGAATGTTATATTTTAAAGCCGGATTGGTTCCGAATTTTACATCAGGATTTCTAACAGTTGCTATAAAAGGTGGATTTATATTTTCATCTAAGTCTGTAAAATTCCAAGTTTCAGCAAATTGTGCCCAATTCTGAGTCGTAATGATAATATCAATGGTGGATATCTTTTTTCCTGAAACAACGGTTGAAAGATCATTCTTCACAAACTCCAACATCCCCAAATCAAGATCTTCGTGTAAAATACTTTTGGGAAGATAAGTTCCATCTTCTGTAATATAATCCAAAAGTTGTTCCCTCCTATCAAGAAGTATCTTATCAGGAACTAAATCAATTTTCTTCTTTATCTTTTTTGGAAATCCCATCAGTTTCCTCTAAATTCGTTGTCCTTAACGGGTGAAGCAATAATTGTCCTATAATAAGGATATACTCCTCCGTAAGTGTGTTTATTGTCTGAAGTTACTTTTCCGTCATTTACTACAGTATAATATCTGACTCTTGACTCAGTTTCATAATAACCGATATAATCACCATATTTTATATCTATACCCAACTCTTCAAGTTCTGAAATATAAACAGATATTTGAATATTTCCAGGTTCTAAGTTTCTGAGTTTGGTGGATCCCAAGTTTTCATTTTGGGGTTCCATAACTCTTACATAACCTTTGAATTCAACGGGTGTTTTATAAACAATTCCATCTTCTTCTACTTCACCGTAAACATTACTTTTTTTTGTTTTGGACTGATCTATTTGATATAGAACTAATGTAAAGTTCATATCACCATAGAGCCATTCTTGACCCATCTCTAATTCTAAAGAAAAATCTTTATCACCAAAAAATTTTGAAAGCCTGTTTATAGGTACTTTTCTATTCATACACTATAAATATTGAAAATAAGTTTTTTATTCGGGCAGTGGTACTTGGTCGAAATAATGATATAGTTCCTCAACTTTAAGTTTCCCTGACTTTATTCGTTCAAGAATTGGTTCAATAAGATTTGAATTAACCCTTAAATTACCTTCAACATATTCCAAACTATCTAACGATGTGATTGAAGTTCCACGAATATCCATATTACCATACACACGTTTTAAATTATCTAAACTTTTTAAATCTTTAACTCTATAAAGATCAAGTTCACCATAAACATCAACCAAATTATTTAAATATTTTAGGTCTTCAGGGTTATCAAAAAGAGTTACAAGAATTTTTCTGTTGAAAAAATCTAAATCATCATTAAATGACCATTTTTTATGACCGTATTTTCTCAAAAAATTAAGTAATCCTTCTTCACCATCAGGAAAAATATTAAAACCCGGTATTACCAATACCTCTTCTGTTTCCTCTTTTAAAATTTTTTTGATTAAGTCTTTCATTGTAGTTCAATTCCTGTAATGAGAACGTCCTCCACCTCGGGATTCATATCGGTGTAAATCATTCGTATTGTTGACACTTTTCTTCTTAGAAAGTCCTCCACCCACATCGTTATAAGTTGTTCAAATACAGATTTGTCCTCCTTAAACCAAATTAAAAAGTTTTCGTAAAGTTGAGTGTTATACCAAAGTTTTCCGAACCTTTTAAATCCTATAATCCATCCTTTAGTGTCTGGATTTACAATCCAAATGGATTCAGGATTGTATTCAAATCTGTTTTCAGGTGTATCTGTATAAACGTTATAATCTTGCGTCTCTATTTCCATAAAACTATAGAATGCTTTTATCAATGCTGGTTTAATATCCGATGTTTCCTCTTTTAATATTTTCTTAATTAGGTCTTTCATGATATTTTAATTCCTTTATTTACAACGTCCTCCACCGCAAAGATACGTGTCCCTTCACCAGGAGTTGTTATTGACACCCCTCTTCTTAGAACGTCATCCACCCACATGGATATAAGTTGTTCAAATACAGAAAATTCCTCCTTAAACCACATTAAAAAATTGTCGTAAACTCCGTAATAATACAAAAGTTTTCCCGATTTTTTTAATTCTATCATCCATCTTTTGGTCTTTGGATTGACAATCCAAATGGACTCAGGTGTGTATTCAAATCTATTTTCAGGTGTGTCCACATAAATTTCATAACCCTCCATTTCTATTTCCATAAAACTATAGAATGCTTTGATTAATGCCGGTTTGAAATCCGATGTTTCCTCCTTTAATATTTTCTTAATTAGGTCTTTCATGATATTGATAAATACACAAAAATAAACTATTTTTTATTACGTTATGGGAGAAAAAACATCCAAGACACATAATTTGCCTGAAGTTAAGGCGATGTCAATTTTGGACACCTATGAAGGTTCCAATAATTATATCCTGAAATTAAAAAAAAGTTCAAAAAATCAAAAGAACTTTAAGATCTCCAAAAACCAAGCAACATATATTTTAGAAAACCACGACAAAACCCCAAAGGTTGCCAGAAAGTGGGTTGATATTGATTTTTATTTTTCAGAGAAAATATTTCTTGATAAATTATTATCCGAACCACCAAAACAAGTTTATATTGAAAAACTATTGGTTGAAGGTGATAAGGCGTTTCATGTGTGGGGTAAGTTTTTTGAGAGTGAAGATTTACACGACTTCTATTTACCAAAAGCCAGTTTGTTGAAGAAACAAAAAGAGGTAAAAATAGACTATGATAAGTATTCTGTCCGACCACCTATGGAACACCAAAAAATCGCAATTGAAAAGTTGGTTTCTAATGATAAATTTATCTTGGCTGACGATATGGGTCTTGGAAAAACAACTTCAACAGTAATTGCATCTTTGGAAGTTGAATCCAAGAAGGTTTTGATTATTTGTCCCGCCTCTTTGAAGATCAATTGGTATAGAGAAATTAAAAACTATACCGATAAAACTATCTCAATAGTTGAGGGGAAAAAGTGGGAAAGTGCTGATTATGTAATTGTAAATTATGATATCATCAAAAACTTCCACGACGAATCAAATAGAGAAAACTCTACCATTCTTAAAGAAAACTTTGATTTGGTTATTATTGATGAGGCGCATTATATTCAAAATAAAAAAGCAGCGAGAACCAAACTTTGTAATGATGTGGCAGAAAAAATTGGTCGGGTTTGGTTGCTTACAGGAACTCCACTTACCTCAAGACCGATTAACTATTTTAACCTTTTGGAGTTGGTTGACTCTTCCGTTGCTCAAAATTGGATGGCATATGTAAGAAGGTATTGTAACGGATTCCAATTCAGAGCAGGAAACAGGTTGATATGGAATGTAAACGGAGCATCAAATCTTGAAGAACTCCGAGAAAGAACTCAACCCACCATCTTAAGAAGATTAAAAGAAGACATCTTGGATCTTCCCGATAAAATCAGAACCCCCGTCTATTTGAACTTACAATCCAACTTATATAAGAGTTTGATGGGAGAGTACTATGAATGGTATAGAAACACTGAAGAATCCAAATCTTTGGCACTTCAGTTTTCAAAACTTATGAAGGTCAGACAGATAATTGCACAAGAAAAAATACAAAATACAATAGAAATTGCAAACTCAGCAATAGATCAGGAAAAAAAGGTGATTATCTTTACCAATTTTACCGACACTTTGAATCAGTTTGTGGATTATTACAAAAAAGATTGTGTTTATCTTGATGGATCTTGTTCCAAAACAAAGAGACAAGAAGCGGTAGACAAATTTCAAAACGATGAAAATGTTAAAGTTTTTATCGGAAATTTAAAAGCCGCAGGTGTTGGTATTACCTTAACCGCCGCCGAGGTGGTGATAATGAACGACCTATCATTTGTCCCGTCAGATCATTCTCAAGCTGAGGACAGGGCTTACAGGATTGGACAAAACAACAAAGTCAGCGTTTATTATCCGATCTTTGAAAATACGATTGAAGGTGCGATTTATGATATTCTAACCAAGAAAAAAGATATTTTTGAAACCGTTATGGGGGATAATGTTGATGACGGAAGTGTGGCCGAAGAAATCTTAAATTTAATTACGGAACACTTCTCTTAATATTTATTAAGAAACTATCACATTATGTCTATTGAAACCAAAACCGATGTTTTAAAAAACCAAATCATCTTAGCCGAACAGAGAGACCCACTCTTAACAGAAATGAAATCCATCGGGATTGAGAATTTACCTTACAGTTATACATCTTTAAGGAAGTTTATTGATCCCGAGACTATGAATGTTCACTACAACAAACATTACAAGGGTTATGTAAAGAACCTAAACTCCGCATTGAAGAAGTTAGGGGAAGACGATGTTGATCTTGAGAAGATTGTAAAAAATATATCAAGATATAATACAACAGTAAGAAATAACGCAGGGGGAGCCTTTAACCACGCCTTGTTTTGGAAGATGTTAACTCCAGAAAAACAGAATATTCACGGAGAAATTTTAAAAAGGATTAGAAAAGACTTCGGATCTTATGAAAATTTCAAAAACAAGTTTGTAAGTACAGCAACAAGAAAATTCGGGTCAGGGTGGTGTTGGCTTGTTCTCACCAAAAGAAACACTTTGAAGATTATCTGCACCTCCAACCAAGATAATCCCCTTATGAATATCATCAAAAACGGTGGTTATCCACTTCTTGGGTTGGATCTTTGGGAACATGCATATTATCTCAAATATAAAAACAAAAGAGATGAATATGTTCAAAACTTTTGGAAGGTAGTGAACTGGGAGTTTGTAAATAAGTTATACAACGACCAAATTAACAGAGAAAAGAAAGAAGAACCCAAAGAACAGATCAAAGAATCAAGAATTTTGACGGAACAAGACTCGGTTGACCCTTGTAAAGGGACAAGATTTAAAATGGTGGTTTACAATAGATTGTCAAGAAACCAAAAGTTGAACTACTCCAAACTTATCTTTGATGTTTTTAGACACAAGTACTCTTCCAATTGGAAAGAGACCGATAGATCACAAGGTATTGAGTCAGGGTTTTATGATATAGAACAACCCGGAAGATCTGTGTTGAGTTATGCCAACACAAACTATACCCTTATGTGTTTCCTTGTTCTTATGATGAACAAAATCGCAAAAAAGAAGGGGTGGGAGAATTTAAATCTAAAATCTGAGGACAACGCAACCTTTGATAAAAATTTCAACAGATTTTTGGGGATGTTAAAAGCCTTCAAAGATGAAATTACCCAAGATTGGGTGATGGAAAAGATACTTGATGTTTTAAAGAAACAACACGAAAAAGGTCAGGCGACAGAAAATAGATTCAAAAAGGTGTGTGAAGAAAAAAGTAACGGAAGAGTCACCGTTGAACTTGTAAGTGGTCTTGGAAATAGAGAAGATTTTTATGGAATTGACGCATATATAGATTTCGGAGATGGAAAGAAATCCATTCAGATCAAACCTTTTGACGGGTATCATATTGATGAAGAAGGTTATTATGTTATTGATAAAACCGCAGCGGTGAAAAAATATAATACAGATCTGATGGGATTTATCTCAAGAAGAGATGAGGTTTTGATCTTCAAAACCAACAATATGGATATTTCAACAGGTAAATATAGGTTCCCAGAAGAAAATAAGGTTGAACTATAATATTTATGTAAAAAAGATAAATGGCAGGAATTAGTCAATCAGAAAGGGAAACCTTATACAAAAGAGTTCTTCACTTGCTCGGAGCTCCCCTCCGTAGTATTGAAATAGAAGAAGAACAGATGGACTCTCTATTGGAGTTTTCCATTCAGGATTACTCTCAATACATCAACGAGTGGTTGATTGAATCACAGTGGACATCACTTTATGGACTGAATCTTGATGAACAATCACTCACAAAAGCATTTATTACAAGAAATTTAGATTGGGCAACACAATATACCTACGCTTACTCCAAAATTGTAGGATTACAAGCCGGTGGAGATTGGGTATTGGAAAAAGATTATGTAGATTTGGTTGCTGGACAACAAATATATGAAATACCCGCAGGTCGTGAAATTAACGAACTACTTTGGTTTACCGTAGCGGAATTAAATGGAGGTTTTATTGATCCATTCTTGGGTGGATTTGGTGGATTCGGAGGTATGGGTCTTGGTGGACCGGCTGGATATGCTCAGTTTGGTGTACAAGGAAACTATTTCTTGATGCCTTCGTTTGATATTCTTTTGAGAATGCAAGACAGAAATATCAAACAAAGATTAATCGGCGGAGAATTAACTTATAGAGTAACGGCACTTCCTGACGGAAAAAAAGCCTTACACCTCTATAACGTTCCCGGTGGAACCTTTGACTTTGGGAATATTCAAAGAAACCAATATAGAGTTTGGTATTGGTACTACGATACACACAACAAAGACAGAAACGATTGTTTGGCTAACAATCCTGACATTGTAAAATTACCATCAGATATTCCGATTGATGTTGTCACTTGGGATGAACTTAACACTCCTTCCAAAACTTGGGTGAGAAGATGGTTCGTAGCTTATGTAAAAGAAACTTTAGGTAGGGTAAGAGGTAAATTCAGTGGTAATTTAAAGACCCCTGACTCAGAACTACAACTTGAATACGATTCTCTTTTAACTGAGGCTAAAGATGAAAAATCTAAACTATTAGAAGAGTTAACCTTAAGACTTGAAAGATTACGACCCGATAAAATGATGGAAAGACAAGCTCTTGAAGCCGAAAACTTAAATAAATCACTTCAATATAGAGCATTCCCTTATTCATTCTTCAGTATTTAATATGAGTATTTTAAAATCAACACCCGTCTTTAAATTCGTCGGCGGAAAATTCGTAAAAACATCAGAGATTTCAATAATTTCTGAAAAAGATTATTCAACCAATGGGGAGGGAGTTCTTTTAGTGAAAAAAGTTGACACTTGTATTTTGACTTTGGATTCCACAACAACAGATAATATCGTTGTGAAATCCTTAACCAAAACCATCATCAGACCTGATAAAGGATTAATTGATGAAGAGTATTCTGAATTAGAAATCAACAAAGGAACGTCAGTTCATTTCCAATTTATGGGTGGAAACTGGTATATCTTGGGTTCCGACGGAATTAAGTGGGACTAACCAACTCCAAATCCGCAAGTTCATAGATATAGTTGGGTGAAAGTCCCCTCTTTCTCCAATATTCAAGTTCCTGATCTGAAATAGTCAAAACCTCATCCAAAGAATCTTGGTCGGTTTCCTTGATTGGCTTACCATTGATAAGTTTACATTGTGTTTTTGTGAACACATACTTATCTTTTGGATCATCAATCAAAAGGTTGTCACGGACAATTTCATCAAACACCACCAAAAGAGGTTCAATTCGTTTGTTGATCGTATTGATTGCTCGGGGGACATTATATTCTCCCACCTTATCGGGGTTGTTTTCAATATCTTGTGGATCTAAACGATAACAGTTAATAGTCAACTCATCCTTTTTCTTTTGGACATCTCCGTGAGATTGACGGGTTCCGTTATTTACGTAATAAATTACATCACCAAGATCTACCTTCAGGTTTTCTTTAATCGCAAGTTCCATATGTGCCATCCGTGACATCGGATTTCCTGCGGTGGTTTTCATTCCACACCTTTTGATATAATCTTCAATAGAAAGTTTTACCTTTGCTCTGTTTGCAATTTTTAACAAAGGAATTTGACGGTTATAAATCCGATCTATGTATTCGTAGTAATACGCAACGAAACCTTCACCATCACCCGCAAGAAGCATTGTCAATCCCTTGTCAATAAATTCCTCAATATAGATCGGAAGTTTTTTTGATTTAATGGTATTTCCCACAAGTTTGATTTTTCCTTTTGCCGTTACAAGAGCATAGTTCTTTCTTGCCACATTGATACAAGAAGGCCAAACCCCGTCGGTATCCAAAGCCATCTCTCCCCTCATATAGATGTCATTATACTCGGCTACGTGAGCTTCAGTACCCTTATATACCTTTCCCTTCTGAACTTTCCAATTCAATCCCTTTCCGATATATTCATAATCTTCTACATCGGATGGAGAAGAGAAGTTAACACCATCAGTATCCATAACGAGTGGGTCAAATCCCTTGTCCATAAAGAACTTGATCATCTGACGCAAATATTGTCTTCCCGTACAAGTGATCTGTTCGCCCATATACATATCACCCCAATGGAATACTTGAGGGGCGGACAACGCACCGAACATAGAGTTAATAAAGATCTTAATCGGAAGCTGTTTTCTGTTATATTGTGATGACAACTTAGGATTGGTGGAATAATGCTCTTCGGCAAGTTCTTTATATTGAATCCTTGCGTCACGGAAAAACTTAAGCATACCCTTCATCGCATTGGTCACATCACATTCAGGAAAAACATCGTGAACAAGTTGAATGGAAGGATAAAGAGAAGAGAAGTCAAGTTTCAAAACATTTTCAGAATAACCCACCTTAATTAGTCGTGACAATCCACCCACGAAGTTGGTTTTTTCTTCTTTTGCGGGAATGGCTAGCTTGTGTTTATATGACCATGCGAGCATAAGCATCTTCCACAAAGTTGCCGTTCCCATCGTTGAAACCCTTTCATAGGTGGTGGGAAGCATAGATGCAAGAAGGAATGATGCTTGGTTATATTCTTCATCCACAACCATCGTCTCCTCCAAGTCACCATCAAGATATTTCTCCACAAGTTCCATACCCGTCACCTTTTGGTAAATACCAGGAAACCGAACATCCAAATCCTTAAACTCTTCTTTGTCTTTTCTCCAATTTCCGTTTTGGACATTCAACCAAAAGTTTTCATTATCACGATAAAACGGGCCGATGTCTGTGTGATCAATATACACACGATTTTCTTTGTTTGCTCCGATATATTTGGTAATATACTTAAGACCCGCCGATTTGATATCGGAGTTAATGGCTTGAGCTCTTCTCACCGCATGGATAATATCAATCACATTATAACCCCAAATGGAGGTTTGGACATATTTCTCCACCTCGTTGGCGAGTTTCAACATATTTTCCCTTTGAGAAATCTTTCTGTCAGGGTTAAGGGATATACAAATTTGTTTGATATCCAAACCCAAGATTTTGCACCTTTCAAAGATCCAAAACCAGTCAAAGTTGAATCCGTTATATGATCCAATGATGGAGGGTTTGAGTTCATTGATTACCTTGAAGAATTCAATAATACCACTCTTCTCAGTTTCATTGTCATGACATTCAATAACCCGATGATAACCTTTGTTGGTTTTTATTCCGATCATAAAGATACGACCGTCCTTTGGTTCCAAAGAGGTCGTCTCCAAGTCAAATACAAAACGGGTGATCTCGTTATATTCAGAAAAACCTTTGAACAACCTCTTTTCCCTTTGAATAAGATATTGTTCCACAGGCGGAAGGATCATAATCTTATCCTTTCCCTTTTCACCATAAGGATCAATTCCTCCGTCACGAAAGAATTTAATCAAACTACGATAACCATTGAGACACTTAACCATAAAGGTCAATCCCTTCTCCAATCGTTCGTTGTCGTGGGTTTCAAGTTTTTCAATAACAATTTTGTGTTCACTGATGGCCTTTTGTTGAAGTTCTTTAGATCCATTATAGAACTTCAGAGATCTCAAATCTCCAACCCAAGCGAAGGGAATAAATGTGTCCCTTTGGATTGTTTTACCTTTACCAGGAATTTCTTTGATTTTATATATACAGTCGTTTACGAAATCAAATTCAACGGAAACGATGTATTCCTCAGGGTCACTTCCCTCAAGGAAGGACTTAATAACGTCGGGTGATGGTGCTTCTTTCATAGTTTTTCAAATGGTTTATTAGCTGTCGGGTCATCCGACATTTACCTTTTGAAAAACATAAAACAATTAGATCGTTAAATCAATTGAGTCCTTAACATTAATATACAAAGGTTCACGGATGGGAGTTTTTAAAACACCTTTTCCAGGTATAGAAATAAAAAATTCACCTTCATATCTTCCAACCCTGTTCGTGTCCTGAGATCTGAATTTATAAAAAATATAATATTCGGTATTTGTTTCAGGTTCAGTAAATTTTTTTGCAGTTATAAACGCTCTTTGATTTACGACTTTCTTGGTTCCCGTAGCAACATCATTCATAGAAAAAAAGATGGTTGCCTTTTCAAGATCATCCATAAAGTCAGTAAACATCGTTACCCCATCCTTAGTAAGTTCTACTTTAAGGAGGGGAAGGTTAACATTTTTTTTGATGAAGAATTCCATATTTAACAAATAATTTGATTTAACTCTCCGTCCGAATTAATAATTTCAAAAACATTACCACCTTGTCCAACAAATCTCCCTACAGGTGCTGGAATTATACACGAAGGATCCATATATAAGTAATCACCATCTTGAAGAACTGTTGGGCCGTAGTAAGTACCTGTGTTTGTGAATATATTGGAACAAGCCTGTCCACCATTTGTCGTCCAATTCAAGGTTAATTGATTACATTGTGCAATTATTGCCGGACTATCAGTACATCCAGTACAAGTAATCATATTTGATGTATTGATATTACCTGTGTTTACACTAGTAAATGTAATTGAATCCTTATAGATACAACGATTTATACTTGTTGATGCTGTTGTACCTGGGAATGCAATCGGAACACTACCTGAGTATGTTGTTGAGTTACAACCTATATAAGTAAATGTGACGGACTGACTTGTGGATGTATTTGTAATACTTACACCACTTACACAACAACCACTTGATACAATATTGATGTAACCATAATTGGATTCATTATTTATATCCTTATAGAACATTGCATTTTCAGGACTTGAAGTGTAATCTGAGTTTGGACCAGATGACCAAGGTTTAAATACCGTAGTATAGAATGCCTGATCAAAGGTGTTGTTATTTCCGTAAATAACCTCACCACAGTAAGCATCCCAAGGAATTTGGTTGCCATTTACACAAGTATTTCCGAGTTCGGTTCTGTCTCTACCGAGTACAAATTCTGCACCCGCACCTGTTACACCTGTGTAAACATGGAATCTATAGGTTATTTCAGGACATAGTGTAATTGTTGGATTACTTGTTACGCCGTTAAGTGACCATTGACCACCATCAAGAGTAACATAGATGTCGTGATAACTTTGACAGTTGGTGTATTTTTGAATTGTAACTAATTCATTTCCAGTGGGAACTATGTTCGGGTTATAACCTGAATAACTGATGTAATAAATCTGATCTTGTGATGATACATAAGCATAACAAGGAAGACCTGCCGTTTGCGGGAGGGTTGGAGAATTTTCTAAACAGTTATTAATAAAATAATCATAAGTTATCGTTTGAGAATTACTATCATAAACAATGACCTCAGTATCACAATTAACACTACAAGTATATAGAGTACAATTTATTTTTTTTATATTAAATTTACCGCTGATTTGTTCAATGACTCCGCCACCACCGAGAAGTAATTCACAAATACTTACAATATCGTCGGGTGGTGTGTCGTAAACATATGAATAATACTCACCAAAACAATTTATGGTGCCTGAAGAATAAGATGTAAATGTAATCGGACAAAGAGATGTCGGTGTCGGAGTTGGTGTAGGTGTTTTAGTATTTGTAGGTGTAACAGTTGGTGTTGGTGTATTTGTTTTTGTTGGTGTTGGAGATGGTGGGGCTCCTGTGATAGTCATTCTTATGTGATTTCCTGGACCATAC
>Ga0105098_10000579_pt1 | contig 12806 bp, 11 predicted proteins | sample PPLLak21cMay2015_FD_79137 | JGI IMG/M metagenome (GOLD analysis project Ga0105098, IMG submission 79137) | Freshwater sediment microbial communities from Prairie Pothole Lake near Jamestown, North Dakota, USA - PPLs Lake P7 Core (1) Depth... | ecosystem: Environmental > Aquatic > Freshwater >... | reverse complement strand
TACTACGAAACGAAGCCAACCGCCGCGCCTGCTGCTGGGGCCCCACTACGATCGGGCTAAAGCCCGACCCACACCCCCCTGTGGGTCGGGCTTTAGCCCGACAGCAGCCTGCAATGTGGGTTGGGCTTGGAAACGAAGCCAACTGCCGCGCCTGCTGCTGGGGGCCCTGGGGGCCCTGGCGCGCAAGAATCTGTCCAAGGTGGCGCAATTCTTTGTCCGGGCCAAGCGGCCAGCCTGAAAGCTCGGTAGCGGTAGGTAACCAGCGGTGACCTCTCTGCAAGAACCGTGAGCGAAGCGAACCCCGAGTTGTCCTTGTGGTTGGACGAGTCCGGCGGATTGGCATGGAGCCTGTAATAGGTGATCAGGTCGTAGTCGACCGGCGGGAGCTTGGCGCGCTGCCGTTCGAGCCAGGTCTCGCCGGTCTCGTGCTGGCACTGAGGGCAGCAGCGGTGGCCGCAGGATAGCGGGAAGACCTCACGGCTGCCGCCGTCGTGGCCATGGCTGGCGGCGGTGCCCAGTGCCTGGGTGCGGCAGCGCTGGATCGCCGTCAGGGCCTGGTGGTGGCTGGGCGGCAGCCGGCTGCCGTATACTTCTGCTCCAGATCCGGCAAGATGCCCCATCGAGTTTGCCAGCCATGTTGAAGGCTTACCGTTTAGAAGAAAACCGTCTAGTCAACCTCAAGCCTGACGCCGAGGGTCAATGGCTGGCCGAGGCCCACTGGATCGACTTGGTGAAGCCCAAGCAGGACGAGCTGGCTCTGGTCAAGCCGCTGTGCAAGCTGCCCCTGCCAAGGATGCGCGATCTTGAGGAGTTGGAGTCCAGTTCACACTATTTGGTATCTGACCAGGGTTTCCAGCTTAACTGTCTCTTTTTTCACCGCCCGGATGGGGAACCGCGTAACACCAATGCTGCCTTCATCCATGATGGTGAGCGACTGGTGTCCCTCTGTTCCCATGTGCTGCCCCATCCGCGTCTGCTGCGCCGCCGCAACAAGCTCGGCATGCAACCCCTGGCAGACCCTCTGGACATACTCGTGACTCTGCAGGATATCAAGGTTGAGGGCTTGGGGGACGAGACAGAACAGGTTTATCTCACCCTCTCGGCCATACAGAAGGAGGTCCTGGGCCATCGCAGCGATGACATGGAAGATGTCGTGGACGGGCTCGCCGAACAGGAGGATCTGGTCGGCAAGATTCGCCTCTGCCTCATGGACGCCCAGCGCGATATCCGTTTCCTGCTCCGCCAATCCCGGATGCCAAAAAAATATCGCAAGCAGGGCATAGAGTTGCTGCGCGATGTCGATTCCCTCATGCCCCACATCGACTTCCTGTCAGAGAAGGCTGATTTCTTACTGAACGCCGCCATGGGCTTCATCAATATGGAGCAGAACCGCCTCCTCAAGATTTTCTCCGTCGCCGCCCTGGTTTTCCTGCCCCCAACCCTCATCGCCGGCATCTATGGCATGAATTTCGAGAAGATGCCTGAACTGAGCTGGCCCTGGGGCTACCCCATGGCCATCGGTCTCATCGTGTCCGCCGCCGCCATTCCCATCCTCTACGTCAAGCGCAAGGGCTGGTTGTAGCCGAGGAGGGGACGCCTCCCGGTGAAGCCCTGATGCTGAAACCCGGGATGAGATCTTCATCGGGCTTCAAGCTTGCTGGAACCCTCATGGGCGAATAGCTATACTATTTTGCTTCGCGGCGTGTCGTTGTGGCGCTGCCGCGCCCGAAACCCCGACGAACAGCTTTCCGATCGCGGACCCCGGCCGCTACCCCGGGGTTCCTCCTGGAGGGCGCCACCCTTGAGAGACCAGACGAAGATGCAAGTATCAGTGGAGAATGGAGCCGGACTCGAACGGCGCATGACGGTCGCCCTGGAGCCGGAGCGGGTCGAGGGCGAGGTGGAGAAGCGTCTGCGTGAGTTCGCGCGCTCGGCGAAGATGCCGGGCTTCCGGCCGGGCAAGGTGCCTGCCAAAGTGCTGCGTCAGCGTTATGGCGAGCGGATTCGCGGCGAGGTTCTTGGCGAGATGATGCAATCCACCTTCAGCGAGGCCCTGCGGCAGGAGAGCCTGAATCCGGTGGCCCAGCCGACTTTCGGCATGGATATGGATCCGGCGGTTCAGCGCTATGCCTACACTGCCGTGTTTGAGGTCTTGCCGGAGTTCAAGCTGGGCAGCCTGGATGCGAGTATGATCAAGCGCCCGGTGGCCGATGTGGTCGACGCAGACCTGGAGGCCCTCATCGAACGTCTGCGCGATCAGCGTAAGACCTTTAATGAGGTGGAGCGTCCGGCCCTGGATGGTGACCGCCTCAAGATCAGCTTCGTCGGTACCCTGGCCGGCGAGTCGGAGCCCTTCCCCGGCGGTACGGGCAAGGATTTCCAACTCGTGCTGGGCAGCGGCCAGATGATCCCAGGCTTTGAGACCGGTCTGGTCGGCGTTGCCGCCGGCGAGGAGCGGGTGCTGGAGTTGACCTTCCCCGACAACTATCACGCCGAGCATCTCAAGGGCAAGGCGGCATCCTTCGCCGTGACGGTGCAGGCCGTGGCCGAGCCCCGGCTCCCTGAGGTGGATGCGGAATTCGCCAAGGCCTTCGGCATAGAGGACGGCGATCTGGAACGTTTCCGCCAGGATGTGCATGCCAACATGAGGCGTGAACTCAAGCAACGCATCGACGCCAACCTTAAATCTCAGGTCATGGACCTGTTGCTGGAGACCAACCCCATCGAGATACCCCGTTCTCTGGTGGCCCAGGAGATCCAAACGCTCAAGGGACAGATGCGCAAGAATATCCGTGGCAATACCCAGATTGAGCTACCGGACAGCTTATTCGAGGACAACGCGCGTCGTCGGGTCGCCCTGGGGCTGGTGCTGGCCAAGGTGGTGCAGGCCAACGATCTCAAGCCGGATCCGGAGCGGGTGCGGGAGGTGGTCGAGGATCTGGCCTCCACGTACGAGGACCCCCAGGAGGTGGTGGACTTCTACTACGCCAGCAAGGAACGTCTCGCCTCCGTCGAAGCCATGGCCCTGGAAGGGCATGTGGTGGACTGGGTGATGACCCAGGTGCGGGTCGAGGATGAGCCCATGAGCTTCCAGGAGCTGATGGGCCCGGCGGCAGCCTGATGCATTCACCTAATGGAGACTGAACCGCGATGAGCCCAAGCCTGATCCCTAACCCCTTTGCCGTGCATCCCGCCGTGCATCCCGCCTGGAAACCCGAGGGTCTTGGCCTTGTGCCCATGGTCGTCGAGCAAACGGCCCGCGGTGAACGGGCTTTCGACATCTATTCGCGCCTGCTCAAGGAGCGCGTCATCTTTATGGTCGGGCCGGTGGAGGATCAGATGGCCAACCTGGTGGTGGCCCAGCTCCTCTACCTGGAATCCGAAAATCCGGACAAGGACATCCATCTCTATATCAATTCACCCGGCGGCGCCGTGACCGCTGGCCTGGCCATTTACGATACCATGCGCTTCATCCGTCCGGATGTGAGCACCATGTGCATCGGCCAGGCGGCGAGCATGGGAGCCCTGCTGCTGGCTGGCGGGGCGGTGGGTAAGCGTTACTGCCTGCCCCATTCGCGCATGATGATCCATCAGCCCTTGGGCGGTTTTCAGGGCCAAGCGACGGACATCGATATCCACGCCCGCGAGATCCTGCACATCCGCGACCAGCTCAACCAGATCCTGGCCCATCATACTGGCCAGCCGGTGGAGAAGGTGGCGGAGGACACGGAGCGCGACCGCTTCCTGGGGCCGGAGGATTCCGTGGCCTATGGCCTCATTGATAAGGTCCTTGAGCAGCGCGTGGCGCCAAAGCCGGTCAAGTCCTAGGGCCTGGTCCTTGCCTGAGCTAGCACCGGGCCAATTCCCTCGCCCCCCTTGCCCGCCGCCCGCCGCCCGCCCCTCGGCCCTGGCGTTCCGGGTGGCCGCGGCCACCATCCCGAACCGGCGGAGATCCATATCCGATGAGTCAACGTAAGAGCGACGACAGCAAGCTTCTTTATTGTTCCTTCTGCGGCAAAAGCCAGCAGGAGGTGCGCAAGCTGATCGCAGGTCCCTCGGTCTTCATCTGCGACGAATGCGTGGAGCTGTGTAATGACATCATCCGCGAGGAAGTGGAGGACACGGCCACCGAGACCACCAGCAAGCTGCCGAAGCCACGCGAGATCAACGCCAGCCTGGATCAGTACGTGATTGGTCAGGAGCAGGCCAAAAAGGTCCTCTCCGTTGCCGTCTATAACCACTATAAGCGCATGGAGGCGGCGAGCGCCAAGGAGGAGGTGGAGATCTCCAAGAGCAACATCTTGCTTATCGGCCCCACCGGCTCAGGCAAGACCCTCCTCGCCGAGACCCTGGCGCGCCTGCTGAATGTCCCCTTCACTATCGCCGACGCCACTACCCTCACCGAGGCGGGCTATGTGGGCGAGGATGTGGAGAACATCATCCAGAAGCTCCTGCTCAAGTGTGACTATGACGTGGAGAAGGCCCAGACCGGCATCGTCTATATTGACGAGATCGACAAGATCTCCCGCAAGGCCGACAACCCCTCCATTACCCGCGATGTCTCCGGCGAGGGGGTGCAGCAGGCCCTGCTCAAGCTGGTGGAGGGCACGATCGCCTCCGTTCCTCCCCAGGGTGGGCGCAAGCACCCTCAACAGGAATATCTGCAGGTCGATACCTCCAACATCCTCTTCATCGTCGGCGGTGCCTTTGCCGGCTTGGAGAAGGTTATTCAAAATCGCTCACGCAAGGGCGGCATTGGCTTCAACGCCGAGGTGCAGAGTAAGGACGATTCCAAGCGCCTGGGGGAGGTCTTCCGCGAGGTCGAGCCCGAGGATTTGATCCGCTACGGCCTCATCCCCGAGTTTGTCGGCCGTCTGCCGGTGGTCGCGACCCTGGAGGAACTGGACGAGAACGCCCTGATGCGCATCCTGACCGAGCCCAAGAATGCCCTGGTCAAGCAATATGGCCGCCTCTTCGAGATGGAGGGCTGCGAGCTTGATATTCGCCCGGACGCGCTGCGGGCCGTGGCCCGCAAGGCCATGGCGCGCAAGACGGGTGCTCGCGGCCTGCGCACCGTCATGGAACAGACCCTGCTGGACATCATGTACGATCTCCCCTCCATGGAGAATGTGAGCAAAGTGGTGGTGGACGAGTCGGTGATCGGAGGCGATAACCGGCCCTTCATCATTTACGACGGTATCGAGAAGCCGCTTGCCGCCTCTGAGTAATCGCGTGACGCCGGCCGCCAGTCAGGGCGGCCGGTTTGTGTCTTGGGACGCCTTATGTTGAAGGCGGTGCATCCCGCCCTGATATCCCTGAAGCATGGCGACATTTCCGCTATGTTCCTTCTGTCCGCTTCGCCAGCCCTTACTCCCGAGCCTACGGCTTGCCCAAGAGTGCTGGCATGCGTGACCCCTTACCCCACAGGAGCGTATTCCTGCCCATGGCCCTGAAAGACATCTCGAAATCCGCGAATTTGGAGTTTCCCCTGGACTTGCCGGTTCTGCCCCTGCGGGACGTTGTCGTTTATCCCCACATGGTCATCCCCCTCTTTGTGGGCCGGGACAAGTCCATCAAGGCCCTGGACAGCGCCATGGGGACCAACAAACAAATCCTGCTCATTGCCCAGAAGAGCGCGGACATGGACGACCCCGAGGTCGGGGACCTTCATCACATTGGTACCCTGGCTAACATCCTGCAGCTCCTCAAGCTCCCCGATGGCACCGTCAAGGTGCTGGTGGAGGGTATCCGCCGGGCGCGGATTGATGCCTATGTGGACATGGACGCCCTCTTCGTCGCCACCGTCACCCCTCTCACCGAAACCTTCGCCGCCGACGAACGCGAGCAGGAGGTGCTGATGCGTTCGGCGGTGAGCCTCTTTGACCAGTACGTCAAGCTAAACAAGAAGGTGCCGCCGGAGGTCCTGACCTCCCTGGCCAGCATCGATGACGCTGGGCGCCTGGCCGACACCCTGGCGGCCCACATGTCCCTCAAGCTGGACGAGAAGCAGCATGTCCTGGAGATCATCGACATCCAGGCGCGCATCGAGCATCTGATGGGCCTGATGGAGGGGGAGAATGACATCCTCCAGATGGAGAAGCGCATCCGCGGCCGCGTCAAGAAGCAGATGGAGAAGAACCAGCGGGAGTACTACCTTAACGAACAGATAAAGGCTATCCAGAAGGAACTGGGGGACTTGGAAGAGGCGCCGCCGAGCGAGGTCGAGGAACTGACCCGACGCATAGAAGCGGCGGGCATGCCCAGGGAAGTGAAGACCAAGGCCCTCACGGAACTCAACAAGCTTAAGCTCATGGCACCCATGTCCGCCGAGGCGACGGTGGTACGCAATTACGTCGATACCCTGATTAACGTGCCTTGGAAGAAGCGTACCCGGATCCGCAACGACCTTGCCACCGCCGAGGAGGTGCTGGAAAGGGACCACTATGGCCTGGATAAGGTCAAGGAGCGCATCCTGGAATATTTGGCGGTCCAGCAGCGGGTACGCAAGCTCAAGGGCCCCATCCTCTGTCTGGTGGGCCCCCCGGGCGTCGGCAAGACCTCCCTCGGCCAGTCCATCGCCCGAGCCACCAACCGCAAGTTCGTGCGTATGTCACTGGGCGGGGTGCGGGACGAGGCGGAGATCCGCGGCCACCGGCGCACCTATATTGGTGCCCTGCCGGGCAAGATCATCCATAACCTGTCCAAGGTCGGCTCCCGCAACCCCCTCTTTTTGCTCGACGAGATCGACAAGATGAGCATGGATTTTCGCGGTGACCCAGCCTCGGCCTTACTGGAGGTCCTGGACCCGGAGCAGAACCATACCTTCGGCGATCACTATCTGGAGGTGGATTTTGACCTCTCCGAGGTCATGTTCGTGGCTACGGCCAACACCCTGAACATACCCCCGGCCCTGCTCGACCGCATGGAGGTGATTCGTCTCTCCGGTTATACCGAGGATGAGAAGGTCAACATCGCCGAGCGTTATCTCATTCCCAAACAGTTAACAAATAATGGCCTGAAGGAAGAGGAGGTGGCGATCCGTGATGGGGCCCTGCGGGATATCATCCGCCATTACACCCGCGAGGCGGGGGTACGTAACATGGAGCGGGAGATCTCCAAGATCTGCCGCAAGGTGGTCAAGGAAATCCTGTTAAAGCCTAAGTCCGGCAAGGTGACGGTCGCCCCCAAGTCCCTGGAAAAGTACCTCGGCGTGCCACGTTTCCGCTATGGTCGCGCCGACGAGCGGGATCAGATCGGTCAGGTGACTGGCCTGGCTTGGACCGAGGTGGGTGGCGAACTATTGCGCATCGAGTCGGCCCTGGTGCCGGGCAAGGGCAAGTTCACCTACACGGGCCAGTTGGGGGACGTCATGCAGGAGTCCATCCAAGCCGCCATGACGGTGGTGCGAAGCCGCGCCGAGTCCCTGGGCATAGACCCGGAATTTCACCAGAAGACGGACATCCACATCCACGTCCCGGAAGGGGCTACCCCCAAGGACGGTCCCAGTGCTGGCGTGGCCATGTGCACCGCCTTGGTTTCGGCCTTGACTCGAGTGCCGGTGCGCTCCGCCGTTGCCATGACGGGAGAGATCACCTTGCGCGGGGAGGTCTTGCCCATTGGTGGCCTCAAGGAAAAGCTGCTGGCGGCCCATCGCGGTGGCATCGAGATGGTCATTATCCCCCGGGAAAACGAGCGGGATCTGATTGAGATACCCAGGAACATCAAGCAGAATCTCGACATACGCCCGGTGCGGTGGATCGATGAGGTCCTCGACCTGGCCCTCGCCGCGCGCCCCGAACCCGTGGCGACCTTGCCCGAGGCGGAGGTGCCAGTGGAGGCTGGGGACAAGGCCGGAGAGCGGCCTGGGGCCCGGCTGCATCACTGAAGCCAGGAGTGTTGGCCAGGGATGGACGGGTCCCGCTCCGGCCGGGAAAATTATTGCCCACCCCGGCGAAATCCTTTAATGTCGCCCCTCAACTATCGTTAGGCGAGGGATTGCCCCACCCCTGGCTCGGCGATCCAGAGGGTGAGGTAGGCCGGCTCGACGGGTATTATCGGTTCAGGGCTAGAACAGAACAGAATGGCCCACATCATCTGGAGGGGAGCACGTGAACAAGTCGGAAATAATCGAGGCGATGGCGGAGGCGGGGGATGTCTCAAAGGCGGCGGCCGGCCGTGCCCTGGATGGGCTGGTAGATGCTATTGCGGTGGCCCTTAAAAAGGGAGAGAATGTTTCTGTTCTTGGCTTCGGCACCTTCACTGTGAAGGAAAGAGCTGCCCGCATGGGACGCAATCCGCGGACGGGGCAGGCGATTGCCATCGCGGCTTCGAGAACCCCGGTCTTCAAGGCTGGTAAGGGTCTCAAGGACGCGGTACAATAAGCATACAGCCAGGCGAGAATAAGTCGGGAGCACCCCGATCCGAGGGTGCTTAGCTCAGATGGGAGAGCATCGCCCTTACAAGGCGAGGGTCGCAGGTTCGATCCCTGCAGCACCCACCATGTTATTTTTTAGGAGTGGTAGTTCAGTTGGTCAGAATACCGGCCTGTCACGCCGGGGGTCGCGGGTTCGAGCCCCGTCCACTCCGCCAATGACCGAAAGCGGGGTATCCTCCAGGGGGTACCCCGTTTTCGTTTACGCCAAACCCTTTTCATTGCCTGGTCGTCTCATCCGCCCGATCAGCCATGCCATTTATTAGCCTTAACCCCTAACACACTGTCCGAAAATTAATCCATCATGCTGCAGACGATCAGAGAGCGCGCGCAGGGTTGGATCGCCTGGGCGATCGTAATCCTCATCACCATCCCCTTTGCCTTCTGGGGTATAGATTCCTACATGGGCGGGGGCTCCGAACCTGTCATCGCCACCGTCAACGGGGTGGAAATCACCGAGCGGGCCCTCGGCGCACGGGTCGAGGAGACCCGCATGAGGATGCGGGAGCGTCTCGGCGCCGCCTACCGTCCCGATCTTTTCGATGAGAAGACCCTGCGCACCCAGGTCCTGGACGGCATGATCCAGGAACAACTCCTGCTGCGCGTGGCCCAGGACATGGGCCTGAGCGCCTCGAATCTGGAACTCCAGTCCGCCATCCTCTCCAATCCCGCCTTCCAGCGCGATGGCCGCTTCGACAAGGCGACCTACGACCGCATGCTGGAACTCCAGGGGATCAAGGGTCCCCAATACGAGGACGGCCTGCGCCAGCGCATCGTGGGCACCCAGATGCAGCGCGCCTTGGCCGCCAGCGAGACCACCACCGAATCCGAGCTCGCGGAAGCGGTCCGCCTGGACCGCCAGCAGCGTCGTTTGGCCTTTATTCAGGTTCCGAAGGCGCGTTTCATCGACGAGGGTTCCATACCAGAGGAGGAAATCCAGAGCTGGTATGAGACCCATGAAGATAGCTACCAGTCACCTGAGCGGGTCAAGCTGAGTTACCTGGTACTGGATGCGGCCCAACTCGACGACGGTCAGCCGGCCGACGAAGAGACCCTGCGCCGCCTCTACGAGGAGGAAATCGAACGATTCTCCGTACCGGAACAGCGCCGCGCAAGTCACATTCTGGTGACCCTGGATGCCGATGCCGATGCCACCGCCGAGGCGGCGGCCCGGGACCGGATCCTGGCCATCCAGTCGCGTCTGGCAGCGGGGGAGGACTTTGCCGAGGTGGCAAGGCAGGTATCGCAAGACCCTGGCTCGGCGGGGCAGGGCGGCGACCTCGGGCTTTTCGGCAAGGGGGTTATGGATCCGGCCTTCGAGCAGGCCACCTTCGCCCTGGAGCCGGGCCTGATCAGCGAACCGGTGCGCAGCCAGTTTGGCTATCACCTGATCCGGGTCATCGAGATTGAACCCGAGACCCGTCAAAGCTTCGAGGAGGCGAGGGAGCAACTCGCCGCCGAGGCCGCCAGAGGAGGGGCCGAGGGGCTCTTCTACGATTGGGCGGAGCGTCTCGCCAATCTGGTCTATGAAAGCCCGGACAGCCTGGAACCGGCGGCCGAGGCCCTGGGCCTCGAACTCCAGACGAGCGACTGGATCGGCCGCGAGGGTGGCGAGGGCCTGCTGGCAAACCGGAAGGTGGTCGCGGCGGCCTTCAGCGACGAAGTGTTGCGCGAGGGCGTCAATTCCGACCTTATCGAGCCAGAGCCCAATGTCCTCCAGGCCCTGGTGCTGCGGGTGATAGAACATGAAGAGGCCGCCCCCAGACCCCTGGACGCGGTGCGTGACGAGATCATCGTCGCTATCCGCGCCAAGCAGGCTGGGGAGGCTGCGCTTGCGGCGGCAGAGGCTCTGGTGGCCCGGCTCCAGGCCGGCGAGGCTTTGTCCTCCCTGGCCGGCGACTTTCCCCTGACCGAGACCGGACTCGTCCTCCGCGACGACAAGTCCGTGCCGGCTGAGGTTATGGATCTGGCCTTTGCCATGCCCAGGCCTGCGCCTGAAGCGGCCAGTTTCGCAAGTCATGCCGCCAGGAATGGCGATGCCTGGGTGGTGGCCGTCACCGAGGTCGCCGATGGAGTCCTCGCCGCTCTGAACGAGGGCGATCGGGCCCAATTCAGTCGGGAATTGACCCAAACCCTGGGCACCGACTATTACAACACCCTGGTAAAGGACATGGAGACCCGCGCCAAGATCGAACGCAAGCCGATCATGGGGGCGGGCCTCTAGCAACCTGTGGCTATACTCATCAGTTGGTGGAAACCCCTATGCCCCTACCTTCGGCTGCATGAAGGGGCCTTCTCAGGTCCCCGCCAGACGGTCGTAATAACGGGCCCTATAGAGTAGGCGCGGCGGCTGGCCATCCGCGAAGCCGGTGCGGGTATGCAGCACGTTGTTGCAGATGAGACCCCAGCCGGGTTCGAGCCGGGCATGGAAATGATAGGCCAGTCCGCTGTCGAGAATCTCCTTAAGCGCGGCGACCGCCTCGTGGGTCAGGGGATCCTCACGCCAGGCAATGTTGCGTTTGCGATCCGTATAGCGCATGTGCAGACGCCCATCCGGGCGCACTGAGAAGACCGGACCGGGCTGTTCCGGGCGCTTTTCCTCCCCCTCGGACCAGTTGGCGGGGATGGTCATGGCCTCCGGGTGCAGCAGGGCGCGGACATAGTCCGGATCTCGGTCGCGTAGATACAGGTAGGCGATTTCGTGGTCGAGGAGGTCGTTGTCGCCACCGCTGGCGGCTGGATGGACGCAATGCAGGAGCAGGCCGTGAATCTGCCGGTCGGGCTGATTATAGTAGCCGTCCGTGTGCCAGGCGATGGGACGGGTGGTGTAGGGGATGTAGCCGGCATGGCGGTCATCGGTCTGGACCTTGAGGGAGGTGATGGCGTCCTCATCGGCACCGGCGTTGTGATCCAGGCGGCGCAGACCAAACTGCTCGCCCAAGGCGCGGATGATGTCCTTGTCGGGGTCGTCGCCGAGTCCGCTGACATAGATGGCCATGTTGGCGCGCTGGCAGCGGTCGAGTATGGCCGCGTGCTCCCCGGCCGTGAGTCGGCGCGGGTCCCGGACCTCGACGATCAGATCCTCCAAGCGGGCCGGGTGGGCCTCCAGCTTGGCCTGACGCCAGCGGGCATAGGCTTCCGCTTGGTCAAGGGCGAAGGGCGAGGGCCCCTGGTCGGTCATGATCTGCATGGGCTGTGCTCCCGTTACGGCTGGTCCGGCATTGGTGGGTACGACATTGACCCCCTTGGCCAGCGACTATAATAAAGGTCGGGAAAGGAAAAAATCGAGGGGGTCATCATGTCTGTATCCAACTATTCGCTGATGCTGACCGCAGTGGATTTCTCCGCCGAATCGGAGACCCTGATCGACCGTGCGGCCCAGCTTCGGGCCCAGTGCGGCGCCCGCCTGTGCCTTTTGCATGTGGTGGAATATTTGCCCATGGCTTATTCGGGCGATCTGGTGCTGCCGGAGGGCTTTGACCTGGAGCAAGAATTGCTTGAGGTCGCGTCCCGTCAGATGGCCGCTCTGGGCGAACGCCTGGGTGTGGCCGAGAAGGATCAACGCGTTGAGATAGGCAACACGGGCCATACCATACTCCGAGTTGCCGAGGATCTGGGCGCTGACATCATCCTGGTCGGAAGCCATGGCCGCCATGGCCTGGCGGCCCTGCTGGGCTCGACGGCGCGCAGCGTTCTCAATGGTGCCCGCTGCGATGTGCTGGCGGTGCGGGTGCCGGGGGGCTGAGGGATTACATTCCAGGGCTGTGGCGCTCCCTTACCTTGGACATGTCGCCCTTGCTGGTCAAGGTCGGGATACCGCCTCCGAGAATCTTCGCGGTCATCGCCTAGGTTAGGCATGCCGGGTAACTTGTTCTAATCTTGCCACATTCCAGGTTCCGATATTTGCCCGGAGGGCCCCATGACCGACCCCAACAACCCCAGGCATGCCCGGACGGGCAGGCATATCGACCTTGGCAAGCTCGACCAGGTGGTCGCCAATGCCCGCCAGGCGCGCGACGTCCGCGCCGCCGGCTATCGCGACCAGGCCCTCAAGCTCTATCCCTGGGTCTGCGGTCGGTGCGGTCGCCACTTCGGCCACGAGAATCTGCGGGAGTTGACGGTCCATCACAAGGACATGGATCACGACAATAACCCAGCGGATGGCAGCAACTGGGAACTCCTATGCCTCTATTGCCACGATAACGAACACCAGAAGTACGAGGAGCATCTGGCCGCCATCACCGCCGGCCGGACCCGTGGTGGGGCTAGTGGCGGGCTTCCTGGGGCGCCCGGCAAGACCGCCACCCACAAACCCTTTGGTGACCTGGCGGCCCTCCTTAAGGGGGGTGACTGAAGGTTCTCGCTCCCGATGAGC
>Ga0105098_10000578_pt1 | contig 12812 bp, 8 predicted proteins | sample PPLLak21cMay2015_FD_79137 | JGI IMG/M metagenome (GOLD analysis project Ga0105098, IMG submission 79137) | Freshwater sediment microbial communities from Prairie Pothole Lake near Jamestown, North Dakota, USA - PPLs Lake P7 Core (1) Depth... | ecosystem: Environmental > Aquatic > Freshwater >... | reverse complement strand
TTCTCCCCTTCAAATACAGTTCCGGCCGATTTGCCCGCAAAACCCGTTGTGACGATGTTGTTCAGATCCTCAACATTCAGACCGTATTTTGCGATTTTTTGCCTGTCATAAACAACTGACATCTGTGGTAATCCTGCAATTTTTTCTACCGTAATATCGGCAGCGCCTTCCACATCCTGGATGGCATTTTGAATTTCCTGCGCTTTTTTGTAGAGCACATCCAGATTATCTCCAAAAATTTTAATGGCCAGGTCAGCGCGAACCCCGGTGATCAATTCATTAAAACGCATTTCAATGGGTTGGGTAAATTCATATTCAATTCCAGGAATTGCAGACAGTGCTTCCTTGAACTTATCAGCCAGATCATCCTTGGTTTTTGCAGTTGTCCATTCTTTAATAGGCTTTAACTTGATGATGATGTCACTTTCTTCCATTGACATAGGATCTGTGGGCACTTCAGCTGCCCCGATCCGGCTGACCACCTGATCTACTTCGGGAAATTTCTTTAGTATTTTTTCAATTTTTGTGGTTGTTTCAATAGTCTTTGAAAGCGTTGTTCCTGTTTTCAATACGGGTTGAATAACAAAATCACCTTCATCGAGTGTGGGTACAAATTCACCGCCCATTCTCGAAAAGAGCAGTGCAACCAGCAATAACAGCAATACTGCCAGACCCAGCACCAGTTTTTTTTGTCGAAGCGCCCAGATAATTGTTGGTTTGTAGCTCTTTTCCAAAAAATGGATCAGTCTGGAGGAAAGTGTGACTTGATCAGCTTTGGCGGGTTTTAAAAAAATGGAAGATACGACCGGTACATACGTGAAGCACATCATCATGGCGCCGAGTATCGCAAAACAAAATACCAGTGCCATAGGCCGGAACATTTTTCCTTCAACACCCACAAGGGAAAGTATGGGTATAAATACGATAATGATGATCAACTGCCCGAATATAGCGGAGTGCATCATTTTAGAGGCTCCCTGAAAGGTGATCTTATTGATCAGACCCTGTTGCTCCGTTTTCGGTAAAGAAAGTATCTGAGTTCGCTGAGCGGTAATCTTAAAGGCAATGAATTCTACGATGATCACCGCACCGTCAATAATGATTCCGAAGTCGATTGCACCCAGGCTCATCAGGTTAGCATCCACACCAAAAATATACATGAGCGATAAGGCAAAGAGCAGTGTAAGCGGGATTACGGATGCAACCACGAGTCCGGCGCGAAGGTCACCCAATAAGATCACAACTACAAAAATGACGATCAAACAACCCAGTATGAGATTTTCGGCAATGGTAAAGGTGGTTTTTCCGATGAGCTCACTGCGTTCGAGAAAGCCGTTGATATAAATCCCTTCAGGAAGTGAACCCTGAATTTCAGCTATTCTTGTTTTTACCGCCCCGATTACTGCTTTGGAATTGGCATTTTTGAGCATCATGATCTGCCCGAGCACTTTTTCACCTTCCCCGTTTCCCGTTATGGCTCCAAAGCGGTTTGCTTTTCCAAAACCTACTTTTGCCAGGTCTTTTACAAAAATGGGTGTTCCTTCTCTATTCTCAACAACTATGTTTTCAATATCGCTCAAAGAAGTAATTAACCCTTCTCCCCGAATAAAATAACTTTCATGGGTCTTTTCTATATACCCGCCTCCGGCAATACTGTTGTTTTTTTCCAGTGCTGAAAAGACCTCGCTGACAGAAACATCCATGGCCCTAAGGCGTTCAGGGTTTATTGCTACTTCGTATTGTTTGAGTTCACCGCCCCAGGTATTCACCTCTACCACTCCGGGTATACCGGAAAGTCTTCGTTTTACATCCCAGTCCTGTATGGTACGCAGGTCGGAGATGGAGTACATGTTTTTGTATTTTGGTTTTACTTCCAGGGTGTACTGGTAAATTTCACCGAGCCCTGTAGTGATCGGACCCATGAATGGTTTGCCAAATCCGGCAGAAATAGTTTGCTCGGTATTTTTAAGCTTTTCTGCGATCAGTTGACGTGGCAGGTAGGTGCCCAGTTTATCCTCAAAAATAATGGTCACTACGGATAGACCAAATTTTGAAACAGAGCGAATTTCCGTTACGCCCGGTAAGTTTGCCATTTCCAGTTCCACGGGGTAGGTCAGGAATTTTTCCACATCCTGTGTTGCCAGGTTGCGTGAAGTTGTGATGACCTGAACCTGATTATTTGTGATATCAGGCACAGCTCCAATAGGAATATTCATTAAACTGTACAGACCAAATCCAATCACTGTAAAAGTAAAAAGCAGGATGATCAATTTGTGATGTAGGCTGTACTGTATGATCCTGTCCAACATGAAAAGTGCAAAATTATAACATCAAATTTATGCAAAAAAAAGGGGTTTTTTATGGTAATATCCTTAAGATTTGCTTAAGAATGAGACGGTAAAAGTGCTGCCTGTACCAGGCTCACTGATTACTTTAATCTTTGCACCAATAGCATCGGCTGCTTTTTTTGCGATGGACAGGCCCAGTCCGTTACCCTGAATGTCTTTATGCGACAGAGCAGCAGATCGAAAGAAAGGCAGAAATATCTTGTCAAGATCTTCATTTTTGATACCAATACCGTTATCCTCAATGACGCATACCAGCAGCTGGTCTTGTCCGTAAATACCCAATTTTAGCAATCCGTTTTTTTGGGTGTATTTGATACTGTTATGAATGATATTATCCAGTATCAAATGCGCGCAATAGGAGGGAATCATCCTGTCATCTGCATTTTTAATTTCCAGTTGCACCTTCAGGTTTTTATTTTTGATCAATTGATGGTATTGTTTTAAAATGGATTCAACAACTGGTATCACTGATACGGCCACTTCGTTTTGAAGAGTCTGATCCGGATCAAATCTCGATAAAATAAGCAACTGTTCCAGGGTCTCCGTCATGTTAGCAATTTCAGAAAGTGAATAAGTGATCTTTTCTTCGTATTCCTTCTGTGTTCTGGGTTTTCTGATTAGCACTTCGAGGGTACCCTGCACCGCAGCAAGGGGGGTTCGCAACTGGTGAGATGCATCAGAGGTAAATTGCTTTTCACGGTCAAGGGCATTTTCTATTCTGCTCAGCAGGTTGTTAATTGAAGCAGACAGTTTGTATAATTCATCTTTGTTGGGAGGGAGGGCAACGCGTTCAGCCAGGGTATTTTTTGTTATGCGATTTGTTGTATCAGTAATATTTTTAATAGGCTGAATGCTTCTGCCGGCCAGATACCTCGACAAGCCGAACAGGATCAGCAAAACGGCCGGGAAAAGGATCAGCAGGGTTTTGCCAAGATTTGAAATAACCATCTTGGCATCCTTTAAGGATACTGCTCCGATGATGTAACCTTTTATTATGTTGTCATGTACAATGGGGATCTGAACTTGCCGAATATCAAGATCACCCAATTTTGTATTGAAATTGTGCACGGTACTTTTGCTGTTGTTGAAAGGCAGCTGAAGTCCCTTTAGGTTTGGAGATTTATCCATCAATTTTCCTTGATCATCCATAAGTTGAATGAACACAGGGTTCACATTGACCTCCCTGTGCTCGATTTCTTCCCATTCTGCTTTACTGACAAAGTAGATGACCTCGTTCTTGATGCCAATTTCACCGGTGTGCTTTCGGGCTTCATAAGACAGCACATAGTCGAGGTTTTTGTAAACAGAACGCTTGACGATGATAAATACTATAGCAAAGACCAAAGCAATGATGATGGCCGTGGCCAGCATGTAGTAAAATGCCAGTCTGTTTTTGAAACTCAGATTCATATTTCTTTTGCCATATAACCGACGCCTCTGATCGTTTGGATATGATCCTGATCCGCACCCAGGTTCAATTTTTTTCGCAGGGCGCTTACATACACATCAATAACACTGTTATCATAATCAAAATGGATATCCCAGACATCTTCAATGATTTGTGTTCTTTCACAAATTTTGCCCTTATTTTTGATCAGATAGCTCAGCAAGGCGAATTCCTTTTGGGTGAGATGGACTTCCATGTTGTCCTTAAGTGCCTGGTGCGTGTTCATATTCAGGGTGATCGTTCCCAACACAAGGTTTTGTTCTTCTGCTACCAGGCCCCGCATCTGAACTTTTATGCGTTCCAGCAGCTCTTCAAAGTGAAAAGGTTTTTTAATATAATCGTTGGCTCCGGCCTGCAGACCGGTAATGGTCTCGCGAATTGTATCCTTCGCAGTTAGAAAAATGACTGGAGTTGTTTTGAACTTCGTCCTGAATTGTTCACATACCTCTATGCCGCTAAGTCCCGGCAGCATCCAGTCAAGTAACAGAAGATCATAATTTCCCGTGAGGGCCAAAGACAAGCCTTTTATACCATCCTCTGCAATATCCGTTGGAAAATTTTCTTCTTCCAGCCCTTGTTTCAGGAAACTGGCTATGCCCGGCTCATCTTCTACAACTAAAATTTTCATGGATCAAAATTCAACAATTGTCATTAAAATATAAATTCCGCTGCCTTAAGTTTTGCTTAAGATTCCTTTAAATATACAAAAAGATGAGTTACTACCCGAAATAAAAGAAAAGAAGTACTCCCTGACCTCTTGTATACTATGATTTCTTTATTTTGTAAATCAAGATGCAAATCAAAAAAGGCAGGTTTAAAAACGTACAATATTTTTTGTAGCTTTGTGTTTTATAAGAAATGAAAAAGGCCATTGCCATATCCCTAACTATCATTTTGTTGTTCAGCAACTTAGGCTTTGCTTTGGGCACGCATTATTGTGGTGGAGAGGCGGTGATGAGCCGGTTATTACTGGGTGAAGCTGAACTCAGTTGCGGCATGACTGCCATGGAGAGCGATTGTGAATCAGCTCATGGTGAAGGCTTTAGCATGAAGAATACGAACTGCTGTGAGAATGAATACCACAGCGCATTTGTAGACGATAATTTTAACCCGGAGCTTGTAAAACAGATCCAAAATTTTTCCCTGGCCTTTATTTTCCTTTACCCGGACTATTTTATCGCTTTATTTCCACCAGTTGAAAAAACTTTTTATTCCGATTATTCTCCACCTCCTCTGGAAAAAGACCTCCGTGTACTTTTTCAGACTTTCCTTATCTGATATCTAATCTTTTAAGACCTCCCTTTTTAAACAGGCGGGGCAGATTGACTTTGGGTAGTTCCCAAATTTTTGCTGTATTTATTGATCTCAAACGAAAAAGATAAAAATTTTCGACAGCGCTTTTCAGGTTTTTTTATTGTTTCCTGCGCTTTTGAAATTGACATCTGGTTCGGCTTCAGCATGAAACCATAAACATTTTACATCATAAACATCCGCAATCCGCAAGTGGATTGCAAAAAATAAAGATCATGGTCAAAAAACTTATTGAGCTTTCCCTCAGGCACCGGATAGCTGTTTTGTTCATATCTGCCTGCTTATTTGCCTGGGGAATTTACAGTGTGCAGAAAAATCCCATTGATGCCATTCCTGATCTCTCAGAAAATCAGGTCATTGTGTATACGGAATGGATGGGAAGAAGTCCCCAGGTCATTGAAGACCAGGTTACCTATCCGCTGGTTTCCAATATGCAGGGTATTCCAAAAGTTAAGAACGTACGTGGGTCTTCCATGTTCGGGATGAGCTTTGTCTATATCATATTTGAGGATGATGTCGATATTTACTGGGCAAGAACCCGGGTAACTGAACGCCTGAATTACGCCCAACAATTGTTGCCCCAAAACGTAGTGCCTGCCCTGGGTCCTGATGGAACCGGTGTAGGCCATATTTACTGGTATCATTTTGAAACCGAGGGTATGGACCTCGGTGAGCAGCGCGCATTGCAGGACTGGTATGTGAAATTTGCCTTGCAGACAGTACCCGGCGTAGCAGAAGTCGCTTCTTTCGGGGGCTTTGAAAAGCAATATCAACTGGTGTTGGACCCGCTTAAAATGCAGTACAACCAGGTGAGTATCATGGAGGTGATGGATGCGGTTAAATCCAATAACAATGATGTCGGCGGAAGAAAGTTTGAAATGAGCAATATGGCTTATATCATCAGGGGTCTGGGTTATGTCAAAAATATAGAAGATCTGGAGCAGATCGCCATAAAGAACTACAATTCCGTTCCCGTCAGGATCAAAGATATAGGTACAGTGCAAATGGGCGGCGACCTGCGACTGGGAATTTTTGACAAAGACGGTGAAGGAGAGGTTGTGGGCGGTATCGTGGTAATGCGCTATGGAGAAAATGCCAATGAGGTAATAAAAGCGGTTAAAGAAAAGATGGAACAGCTGGAAAAAGGACTACCGCCCGGCGTATCCATCAAAACATCCTATGACCGCAGCGAGTTGATCCAAAAGGCAATCGCCTCAGTAGAAACCACCCTCCTGGAAGAAATGATCGCAGTTTCTGTTGTGGTTCTGGTTTTTCTTTTTCACTGGCGCAGTGCCCTGATCATTCTGATACAGCTGCCCATTTCGGTGGCTGTGGGATTTATTTTGCTCGAAGCCTTTGGTATTTCGTCCAATATTATGTCACTAACGGGAATAGCCCTGGCCGTCGGTGTGGTTGTGGATGACAGCATCGTCATGGTTGAAAACGCCTACCGAACCCTCTCCGAAAAACAAAACCCGTAGAGACGCAATGCATTGCGTCTCTGAAATGCCGGGCCACAGGGAAACAAAACCCGTATAGACGCAATGCATTGCGTCTCTGAAATGCCGGGCCACAGGGAAACAAAACCCGTAAAGACGCAATGCATTGCGTCTCGGGATTATTGAGACGCAAGGCATTGCGTCTATACGCAAAAAAAGGAAAAAAAATGAAAAATTTATTCAAAAAAGAAAAGGATCCTCTGTCATCTGAAAAAAGATTAAAAATCATAGAAGCATCTTCCAAGCTCGTCGGGCCGGGCGTATTTTATTCTACGATCATCGTGATCGTTTCATTCCTTCCGGTCTTTCTGCTTACGGGAATGGAGGGGAAATTATTCAGTCCGCTGGCCTGGACAAAATCCTTTATCCTGATTGTGGATGCTTTTCTGGCCATAACCCTGACGCCGGTGCTGATCAGTTTTCTTCTCAAAGGAAAACTCAGGCCGGAACACAAGAATCCGATCAACCAAAAACTGGAAAGCATCTATACGCCCGTACTCAATTTTTGCCTGAAATGGCGTAAAACCCTTTTGGGAATTAACATCCTTGCCTTGTTGATAGGCCTGTTGATGTTTGCCCGTCTGGGTTCAGAATTTATGCCACCCCTCGATGAGGGTTCAATTCTTTTTATGCCGGTAACCCTGCCGGACGTATCCAATTCTGAAGTAAAAAGAATCCTGCAGGTTCAGGACAAACTGATCCGGACGGTACCTGAGGTTTCGCATGTTTTGGGCAAGGCCGGCAGGGCCGCCAGCGCCACGGATAACAGTCCGATCAGCATGATCGAAACCATTATTTTGCTCAAACCTCAACACGAATGGCGGGAGGATGTGACCAAGGACCAGCTCATCACAGAAATCAACAACAAATTGCAAATTCCGGGTGTTACCAACGGCTTTACCCAGCCCATCATAAACCGCATCAACATGCTTTCTACAGGAATCAGAACCGATGTGGGTGTGAAAGTCTTTGGTGATGATCTGGATACGATCAATAAACTTTCCCTTCAGATCAAGCGAGCCCTCGAAGGAACAGAGGGTATAAAAGATCTTTATTCCGAGCCCATCACCGGTGGAAAATACATAGACATTGAAATAAAAAGAGAGGAAATTGGTAGGTACGGGTTGAGTATTGATGAGGTGAATACCGTGGTAGAAACGGCCATAGGAGGTATGAAACTCACCAGTACCATTGAAGGGAGGCAGCGTTTTTCGGTTAATGCCAGATACGGACAGGAATACCGGAACAGTATGGAGGCCCTCAAAAAACTTCAGGTTCAAACCATGGCTTTTGGCCCGATTCCTCTTGAAGCGGTGGCAGACATTAAGATCAGCGACGGACCGCCGATGATCAACAGTGAAAACGCCATGTTGCGCGGTACCGTGCTTTTCAATGTGCGCGGGCGCGATCTGGGGAGCACAGTTAAGGAAGCACAGTCAAAAATCAACACAATGATTATGGAGATGCCAAAGGGTTATTATATTGACTGGAGCGGACAGTGGGAAAATCAGATCAGGGCAAAGAATACCCTGAAACTGATCATGCCCCTGGTTGTCCTGATCATTTTTCTTGTCTTGTATTTTACATACAATTCTTTGAAAGAATCTGCTCTGACCATGATCACTGTGCCTTTCGCGCTGATAGGCGGAATTTTCATGGTTTATTTTTGGGATATCAATTTGTCTGTGGCTGTGGCAGTAGGATTTATTGCCCTATTCGGGATGGCTATCGAAACAGCGATGCTGATGACCATTTACCTGAATGAAGCGATGAACAAGATGGTCTCGGTTCATGGTAACAGCCACGAGACGATAACAGCAGATATTTTAAGAACCTATATTGTCGAGGGTTCGGTAAAGCGCTTAAGACCAAAGCTTATGACCATTTCAGTTACCCTGTTCGGACTGATACCCATACTGTGGGCCACCGGAGCAGGTGCAGATGTGATGATCCCGATTACAGTGCCACTTATTGGAGGAACCCTGACTTCCGCCATATATGTTTTGCTGGTTACCCCGGTGGTATTTGAAATGACCAAACTAAATGAATTGAAAACAAAAGGTAAAATCAAAATTACAGATGTTAAAGAATAAGTTAAAAACCCTGTTGGCCTGTCTGTTATTAAACGCTTCATTAACAATCGCGCAGACACTGAGCCTGGATGACATTCTGATAAAGATCAGAAGCGACAATCCGCAGTTAAAAATGTATGATGCAGAAATCCGGAGCATGGATGAAGCTGTAAAAGGATCAAAAAGCTGGATGCCTCCGCAGCTGAGCACCGGATTCTTTATGACTCCCTATGATACAGAGATGTGGAAAGCCGATGAGCTCAATCCCGGTATGGGAAATTATATGCTTGGAATAGAGCAGATGATCCCCAATCCATCAAGGCAGAAGGCAAACCAAAACCTGATGCAGGCCATGTCTTCAGTAGAAAAGGAAAATAAAAATTTTTCTCTGAACCAGTTGATAGCGGGTGCCAAGACAAATTATTACCAGTTGCTCGTGCTCGAAGAAAAACACAGGGTGGCTGCAGAAAACCTCCTGCTCTTGTCGTATATGATCAAAAGCATGGAAATCAGATATACATATAATATGGATAAGCTGCCTGCCTATTACAAAACAATATCACAGTACGGTTCGCTTGAAAGTATGCTCGTCATGATCGAAAATGGAATTTCACAAAAGAAAATCGCACTTAATTCCCTGATGGCTAGAGATATATCAACTTCATTCGAAATAGACAGCACCTACCTGATCCGCGATTTTAATCTGGTGCAGGCCGATACGGCCATACTGGCTCAAAGCAGGAGCGACCTCAGGGCTATTAACAAAACGATGGAGATCAATGAACTGAGAATAGAGGCGGAGAGATCCAATCTCTTGCCTGAATTTGGACTGAAGTACGACCACATGTTTGCCTTTGGAGAGCTTCCCCAGCAATTCAATCTGATGATGATGGTAAAGCTTCCTTTTGCTCCCTGGGCATCAAAAATGAATAAATCAAATCAGCACAGCTACAAAATTAGAAATGAAAGTCTGCAATTTCAAAAGCAAATGATTTTAAATGAAACCAGCGGTATGCTGTATGCGATGCAAACGGAATTCAAAAATCTCAACAAACAGTACTTGATTGCGAACAGGAACATCATTCCGGCACTGAAGAAAAATTACGACACGGCTCTGCTCGCCTGGCAGAACAATACCGGCGATCTTTCGGCAGTGCAGGAAGCCTGGGAGGCCTTGAATATGGCGCAGTTGGATGCGCTTGATAAGTTGGAAGCCATCCTGAAAACACAGGTTGAAATTGAAAGACAACTGGAGATCTATTAAAACAAGAAGTATGAAAAAATTACTAAGAATTGGTTTGCTTGTCCTTGTTATATTGATAGCGGCTTATAGCCTTTATCACTTTACTGGGAACAAAACCGAAGCTGTGATCGACGCCCACGTGCACAGCTATGCCTGCCCCATGCAATGTGAAGGCGAAAAGGTCTATGCCCGGCCAGGCAGTTGTCCCGTTTGCAATATGGATCTGGTAAGGCTTGACCTTCCGGAAAAAGATAAGGATGCCTCTGCTGACCCTCTGGTAGAACCCACCGACAGTTTTGTGGCAGGTGAATTTAAGACCCTTACGGCTCAGGACACGGTTTTAATTTCAGAATTAACTCTTCCGGGAATTGTAACATTCAACCCGGATGCATCTGTAAATATTGCGGCAAGGGTAAGTGGCAGGATCGAAAAGCTCTATGTAAATTACAAATACCAGAAAGTAAGCAAAGGGCAGAAAATATTCGATGTTTATAGTCCGGAATTATTGACTGAACAACAAAATTATATTTATCTGATCAGCAATGACCCCGGCAATACAAGTCTGATACAATCAGCGAAACAGAAATTGATGCTGTACGGCATGAGCGGTGGACAAATAAGGGCCCTTTCCGAAACTAAAAGGACCAGTCCCCGTATTGCTGTTTTCAGTCCTGCCGCGGGAATCATTACTAGTACGGAAAGTATGAATGCAGTCGGCGCTGCTATGAATACCGGTCAGGGAACAGAGCAGTTATCAGTTAAACAGGGTGATTATGTCAGCAAGGGTGAAACTGTGTTTAAGTTATTGGATAACAATAAAGTATGGGCGGTATTTAACATAAGTCAGGAAGATCAGCCCCATATCAAAACAGGTCAGACTATACGTATTTTTTCGGAATTGGAAAAAAATGACTTTATCGAGACCAAAATTGATTTTGTGGAGACCCAGCTCGATCCGGCCAATAAAACCAACAGGTTACGCGTGAATCTCCGCAACGAAAAACTAAAATTTCCCATAGGCCTGCGGCTGACAGGAAAGGTGCAGTCAAGTGTACCGGGTCTTTGGATACCGCAGGAGGCCCTGGTTGATCTCGGCCAAAAAAAGATCGTTTTTTTAAAGGTTGAAAAGGGTTTTAAAACCAAAGAGATCAGTACAGGGGTCAAAACAGATGGTTTTGTTCAGGTGATCGGGGGCCTGACGTTTTCGGATAGCATTGCCCGAAACGCACAATACCTCACCGACAGTGAAAGTTTCATAAAAATTACAGAAGATGAAAAATAAGATAAAATCAGTCGGAATCTCAGTACTCATTGCCTTGGTTTTTTCCTGTGGGAAAGAAAGCAGGGAGCAGCATGAAAATCACGGCCATGATCAGGTTTATTATACCTGTTCAATGGATCCTCAGGTCAAAGAAGACAAACCGGGTACCTGTCCGATCTGTAAAATGGACCTGACAGCCGTGCGCTATGATGCCAATGCCAAAAATGAGATCGCCCTCAGTGAACAGCAGATAAAACTGGGGAATATCCTGACCCGGATGGTTGCAGAAACACAGAACAGTCTGGAGCAGGATTATATGGGCATACTGACACTGGAACAGGACAAGATCCAAACCATTTCATCAGTAGCCGAGGGCAGGATAGAAAAATTGTACTACAAAACCCCCGGGGAGTTCGTCAGAGCTAATACTCCGGTTTATCAGCTTTACAGCGAAGAGCTCGCCATGGCCAAAAAGGATTTTTTACTGGCTTACCAGCAAGTGGGACTGCCGGGCGATTTTGGAAAGAACGCACAGCAGCTGCTGCAGGCGGCAAGGCAGAAGCTGGCATATTACGGTTTTTCTGAAAAGCAGATAGAAAGTTTGAAGACCAGCCGGGATGTTTCTGCCACCAGTACTTTCTACAGTAACAAAAATGGGTATTCAACTGACGTCACAGCAACCGAAGGCAGCTATGTAATGGAAGGCGATCCGATCCTCAGCCTGGCTGATCTCAAAAATTTGTGGATTGAGGTTCAGGTTAATGTGAGCAATTCCGCCGGGCTTGAAATCGGGCAAAGTGCCGGGGTTATTTTTGCTGAGCTGCCGGAAAAGAATTACAAGGGGAGGATCACATTTATTAACCCGGAGATAAACCCGGGCACACGAATGCTCATGATCCGGGTAGAACTTCCCAATGCAGACCTCACCCTAAAACCGGGTATGCAGGCCAGGGTAAAACTGACCCGCTCAGAAATTAAGGGTATTTTTTTACCAGGCGATGCAGTGATCCGCGAGCAGCATGCAAATTTTATCTGGCTTGAAAAAAGTCCGGGTGTTTTTGAAGTAGCCCGTGTTAAAACCGGATCGGAAACCAAGGGACAGATAGAGATCCTATCTGAACTGGATCCGGCAAAAAAAATTGTTGTTTCGGGTGCCTATGCCCTTAACAGCGAATACCGGTTCCGGTTTGGTACAGATCCCTTGAAGGAGTTTTGACAGGTTAAAAGTAAAAAGGCAAAAGTAAAAAGGAAAAAGGAAAAAGTATTGAGTAATGAGTATTGAGTATTGAGATTTGAGAAGGACACAAGAAACAAGAACCAGGAAACAAGAAAAATTGTATTTTGTAGTGAGTATTGAGTATTGTGATGTTTGTCTTTTAACGTGTAACCTTGAACTTTGAACCTTGAACTTTGAACCTTGAACCTTGAACTTTGAACTAAATCCCCAGATAGGTGCGGCGCACCTCGTCGTTTTTGCTGAGTTCCCGGGCCGGGCCTTCCAGGTGAACCTTGCCTTCGGCCAGGACATAGGCATAATCGCTTACCGCCAGGGCCATGGTGACGTTCTGCTCCACCAGGAGCATGGTCAGGCCGGTTTTCTTGAGACGCGTCAGGGCCTCGAACAGGGTGAG
>Ga0105098_10000576_pt1 | contig 12849 bp, 13 predicted proteins | sample PPLLak21cMay2015_FD_79137 | JGI IMG/M metagenome (GOLD analysis project Ga0105098, IMG submission 79137) | Freshwater sediment microbial communities from Prairie Pothole Lake near Jamestown, North Dakota, USA - PPLs Lake P7 Core (1) Depth... | ecosystem: Environmental > Aquatic > Freshwater >... | reverse complement strand
GGTAGGCGTACATGTCCATCAAATATTCCCGGATCCGCACGATCCAGGGGCTGTGTTTCTCAGCCACGCGAAAGCGTTTGAAGATCGCCCATTTCTCAGGCGGCGTACGTGTTATTTTGCATTCAGCAATGATCTGCATTAATAGGGTCGCCAGCCGTTCCAGATCGCTTTCGGGCATGGAGCCAAAACCTGCCAGTTGCTCATCCCCCGCCTGGATGATCCGACGAACACCCTCACGGGCCGCTTCCGTGACTTGGAATTGACCGTCTTCCAACGGCTCGATCCAGCCTTTTAGAGTGAGACGCGCAAAATTTCTTTCGAATTGTTCCGGGTTGGAGAATGGGTCTCGCTTCTGAAAGTATTCCGTTGAAAAGGTATCGAGGCCGAACTCGCTATAAAGATAGAGTTCGAGCGGGACCTCGTCCCGGGCCGCTGCCTCTTCGATGTGTTCCTCGGTGATACCCCAGAATTCCTGAATAATGGAGTATATCAGAGGCCAGAATTTGAGCAGAGGTTCGATGTCCATGTTCACCAGTGATGAGCCATAACTCAGGATGGAACAAGCAATTTGTATCCAACGCCTGTCACAGTTTCGATCTTCACAGAACTCTCTTCGAGCTTCCTGCGCAGATGCGCCACATGGACGTCTACGGTGCGGGTCTGGCCGTAGAAGTCAAAGCCCCAGGCTTTTTGGAGGATCTGCTCGCGACTGAGGACGAGTCCGCGGTGTTCGATCAAGGCGAGGAGAAGATCAAATTCCTGGGCGCGCAGGCTGAGGGCGTGGGAAGAAAGGCGGACCTCGCGCCTGGCAGGGTCAATCGTCAAATCACCGAGATGGATGGGAGCCATATCAGCCATTTTCGCAGAACGTTCGCCACGCCGCAAAATCGCTTTGACACGCGCCACCAGCTCACGCGGGTTGAACGGCTTGGTCAGGTAATCATCCGCACCCAGCTCCAGACCGAGGATCTTATCGATGTCCTCGTCACGAGCGGTGAGCATAAGAATAGCAGTCGGATCCTGGGAAGCGCGCAAACGACGGCAGACTTCGAATCCATCCAATTTCGGCAGCATGACATCCAACACAACCAGGGCGGGATGCTGCCGCGCGACCTTATCCAGCGCAACTTCCCCGTTGCTCGCAGACTCGATCCGGAAACCTTCGCGCTCGAGGTACATCCGCGCCAGCTGCACGATGGAGGGTTCGTCGTCTACGAGGAGGATGAGTTCGTTGGACATCCTAGCGATTAGCTTTTAGCGATTAGCGGTTAGCGGTTAGCTTTAGTCGCCGCGGGTGGGGTTGAGCAGTGCGACGCATTCGATTTCGACCAACGCGCCTTTGGGCAAGGCCGCCACCTCGACCGTACTGCGCGCCGGAGGGTTCTCCGGGAAGAACTCGGCATAGATCGCATTCATTTTGGCGAAATCGCCCATATGCTGCAAAAACACGGTGGTCTTGATGACGAAGTTCAAACCCGAGTCGGCTGTTTCCAGCACGTGCCTGAGATTGGTCAGCACCTGGCGCGTCTGCGCTTCGATCCCGCCCTCGACGAGCTCCATGGTAGCCGGGTCAAGCCCGACCTGCCCGGCGGTGAACACCAGATCTTCCGCGAGAATTGCCTGGGAGTACGGTCCAATGGCTTTAGGCGCTTTTTCGGTGGAAACGATTTTCTTGCCTTCAGTCGTGTACATTCGGTCCTCACATGTTTTCAAAGATGAACGGTGAGGCGATTGTACTTCTGATTGCAGGATTACGGGGAGTCTTCAGTCGGGTTGACAATTCTCGCCACAGAGCACACAGAGTTTCTTGAGAAGAATCTCAAAACTCTCTGTGGTCTCTGTGGCAAAATGAGGGGTGATTCGATTGGAGTTATTCGCTTGTGGGTGCAGGAGTAGTTTTTGGCCGCGGATTGGCTTCGCGGAACGCGCGGATCGCTTCGCGCAATGCCTTGCCTGTACCGCCCATGGCATCCCTGATCTCCTTGAATTTCCCGCGCATGGCTTTGACGGTTTCCTGGGCTTTCGCGGCGTCGGTCACCCTGCCGCTTGCATCAAATCCCTGGTGTGAGCTGACAATGCCCTGGGCGCTCTCATAGATCGGGCGCGCCTTTTGCACTGCCGCCTCGAACGCATCCAGTGCAGCCTGCACCGCCGAAACATCCTTGCCGTTTTCCTTGGCGCGGTCGATCAACTTCCGGGCCCTCTCCATGAACTCATCTTCACGTTCGAGGCGCTGTCCCATGCGCTCATAGCGCTCGAGCTGGCGCGCCCAGACCCGCTCCAGTCTCTCGTTCGGGGTCTGCGTCTGCCCCTCTCCCGCCGCGGATACGCTGACGAACGGCAGGCTCGCCAGTCCCAGCGCCGCGACCAGCGCAAGCAAAATGGTCTTCCTGAATAGCATTTTCATCGTAAACCTCCTTTATAGGTTACGATGATTGTAGATTGTGGGGGTTATGCGGGTATGACAGGGTTGTAAAATCTCTGTAAAATCCCGGCAAGGTGAGGAGGGTTGTCCGGTGCCGTCATGTCATCCCATTTACTCGCTTGATGGCTGATAATGGAAAACAACGTTCCCATACGACCACATAGTCTCGACATTGCCCGCCAGGATCGTCACGGGTTCTTTGCCAATTTCTCCCATGACATAGGCCGGAGCCTCATGAGGCGCAGACTTAAAGTAGATATACCGGTCGGCATCCAGCCAGCAGCGAAATCCACTGTCCTCAATTAAAATCGGAAGATCATTCACAGAAGCTATGTATAGGTCTGGACCACCGGGCTTTGACACCTCGTAGACAAAATGTACGCTGTTCGGGCTCCATGGACCGGTCAGACCATCGATCTTTTGTGTATGGCCATCCCGCAGGCTTCCCAGGAAAGAGCCCTCCTCGCTATTGCTATAAGTGATCCAGTTTCCATCCGGAGAGACCCAGGTTGACTCGTGTCCCATGATGGGTGGATCCAGGCGGATCGGCACCCCTGCGCCGGTCGCGAGCGAATAACGCCAGACCTCATACAGAGGCGGTGGGGATGAATCGTAAACAACATTAACCGGAAGTGCCAAAATCAGCCCATTCGAATCGGAGAGCCAGTAAACCAGTGGATCAAGAGGATACGGCTCACTGAGAGTATATGTCGCCAGCTTATGGCGGATCATTTTGCCGTCTATACCGACAATATCGATGTAGCCCGGTCGATCCATTGCCAGCATATTCCCATCGGGAGAGACATAATCAGCGCCACCCGAGACCATTCCATATGTGATACCACCCTTTCCGCGCGGAAAGAGTAGCCTGACCTGATAGGTATCGGTATCGATAATGAACAGATCGTCCTCCTGAACTGTTGTCAATTCATCCAGGTGGGAGCACGTGTAGAAGAGCAAAAACTGCGTATGAGGCACAAGGATTGGGTCACAGGGCGTCGCTGTCTCATCGTAATCCGCGCCGAACGTGCGGAGCACATCATTCGTGACCAGTGCCTGTTCCTGGCTGCCATCTATGTTGATTGAATAAAGGCTATGATCACGGAATCCGCGGAAGAAGAAGATCTTTTCTCCATTTTCCGAGAAAAAGAGGATACGATTATCTTCTCCAGAGAATGTCAACTGCACGGGCAGTTTACTCCCCTCCCGAAAATACACATTCCTGTCGGTAATGTATGCCATGCTTAACCCATCCGGTGCGGAGGAGGCAGGTATGGACGCAGTTGGCGTTGGGGCGATTGTAGCTGGAGGAATTGCAGGCGTTGAGATCAGTGCTGTTGGACTAAGAGCTGCCAGGCTTGGCATTGCAGTTAATGTCACCGCGACTGCTGGCACAGGAGTAGCTGTTCCACAGGCAGCCAACAGAGCCGCCAGGATGATTGTGTACAATGCTTTTAGTGTTGGTTTCATCCCGACCCTCCGCGAAAAACTGAACTGCAGGTGATGGTTCTTATCCCGGGAACTCTAATTCACCAGTATTAATCTCATCTGGATTTGGAACAACGTAATTCCTATTCTGAACATGCCTCAGGAATTCCTCGAGCAATACGACATGATAGTTTTCCAGATAATAACTCAAACTCTCTGGCCACGCCCAGACACCGTCCGTTAATATCGCGAGTGTCCCAACGATGTTCTCTGGAGCCAAAATGTCGTTTTCAATTCCCGGAGATACTATGAAGACTGTGGCCGATTTCAAGTACTGCAATACTTTGGTTTCATCAGGAAGGGCAGTCGGCAGCGTCTCATAAATACTTGGACTATCCGGAGATCCATAAGGCAATTCCCGAAAGAAACCCACCGGTTTAAGGATCATTCTTCTTTTACACCTTCCTCAGCACCAGCATCGTCAGGTCGTCGGCGGGAGGCATATCCTGCACGAAGTTCAGCAGGGATTTCTCCACCGCGTCCAGCAGGTCAGGGGCTGTCGAACAAGGCGTGGACAGGATCGCTTGGAGGAGACGTTCTTCTCCGTAGAATTCATTTTCGGCATTAAACGATTCAGTCAGGCCATCGGTGTAGAGCAGCAGGTTGTCGCAACTCTCGAGTTTTATGGTGCGCTGTTCGACAGGTTCACCGGTCACTACGCCCAAAGCAATCGCAGTGCGGGTGAGTCTTTCGATGCTGCCATCCAGTTTCACCCACAGCGGCGGATTATGCCCCGCGTTGACGTAAGTCAGCTCGTTGGCCTGCATGTCGAGCACGGCGTAGACGGCTGTGACGAACATTCCCTGGCGCGTATCGGGGACCAGGAGATCGTTGACGCGCTTCATCGCCTCGGCGGGGGATTCCGCGTCGAGTACGGCCGCCCGGACGAGGGTCCGCGTGAGCGCCATGAAGAGCGCGGCGGGAACACCTTTATCGGCGACATCCGCGATGAAGAGTCCGAGGCGCCCGTCTGGCAGGTCGAAGACATCGTAAAAATCGCCGCCCACCTGCCGGGCCGTCTTCCAGCGCGCCGCAAGCTCCCAGTCCGGAAATTGCGGCAGGGATTCGGGGATGAACGTCTGCTGGATCTGGCGAGCCAGCTGCACTTCCGTTTCGAGGCGTTCGCGCACGACCATCTCCTTTTGCAGGAGGTCGTTTTGAATGGCGAGCGCGGCCTGCTGCGCAATGCCGGTGATGATCTCGAGCCGGCGCGCCCGGAACCGTAACCCGCCCGGAGCCTCTTCGATCAGCATCACGCCGTATAGGTCGTCTTTCACCGCGATGGGAACCGCGAACAGGAACACGCCCGGGTTGCCAAGATTGACATCCTGATTTGGATTCAATGAGATCCAGGCCTGCAGGCCTCTTTGCTGATCGAGCTGGCAGGCACACAACCCGGTTTCGTCGCGACAGGAATCCAGAAATGCAAATTCACCGGGTGCATAGGAACGGTTCCAGAAAAGCTTTTCCTCCTCGTCACTCATGCCATATTGCTGTGAAGGATGAAAGACATGTTTTTCCGAATCCCATTGGTATAAGGCAACACGCTCCACACCGACCAGGATGGGCAGGATACGAATGATCGTGCTCAGGATTTCGTCGAGATCGTTCAGGCTCACGACCGCCTGTGCCACCTGCAATAACGCGGCAGAGGCGTACGCCTGTTCCTGTGCGGAATCGTAGAGGCGCGTGTTCTCGATCGCGACCGCAGCGTAATTTGCAAAGGTGGTGGTCATTGCCCGGGCTTCATGACCGTACCGGCCGGGTGTGCTGTGAGAAAGGGTGATCACTCCGTAGGGCTGGTTGCCCACTCGTAAAGGCGCGGCCAAACCCGAATAATCCTGCTCATAACCGGCCACCAGACCTGTGACCCAGATCGGGTCGGATGGCTTTCTGATAACAGGCTGATCGGAGTAGAGGACATTCATCAACCTTTCGTACGCCTCCGGTGAATCATAAAGCACCTGCTCGAGGACATCTTCGTCGCAGTTGTGGCAGGCGGCAAGATATAACTCGTCATCCTCCAGTAACCAGATCGCCGAAATATCTACCGGGAGGTTGCGATCCAATTCCGAGAGGATGGCTTCCAGCACATCGTCCACACTTGCATCCGCGGAAACCAGACCCGCCACTTCACGCAGACCGTCTGCGATCTGCCGGCGCCATTGTTCGGTGCGATACAAATCCGCGTTGTGGATGGCGGTCGCGATATTGTCGGCCACCGCTTCGAAGATCAGGCGGTCGTCTTCCGTGAACGCATTGCGTTTGTCAGACTGAATATCGAGCACGCCAATCACTTCCTCGCGATAAAGCAGTGGAATGCAGAGCTCCGCGTTCGTATCCTCAGGCGGAAGGGGTGCAGGTCGATAGCGTTCATCTTTTTTTACATCGTTGGCGAGGATACCCTGCCCGGCGCGCGCCACCCAGGGAATGATGCCATCGGGATCATCCAGAGGCAACGTGTACCCAAGCAAATCCCGGCTACGTGTCCCACTCCCCGCTTCATATTGGATCAGGCGCCGATTGCGATGCACGCTGAACAGGTGGACGTAGAGGTAACCAAAACGTTCATGGATCAGCGCAGCAACATTGTTCATCAACGTTTTGAGCTCCAACGAGGAACTGACGCTCCGGCTCACTTCAGCGACCAGCGCCAGCTGGTCGGCGCGGCGGCGCAAATCATTGTACAGACGCGCGCCTTCCACTGCGCGCGCGATCGTATCTGCCAGGGCGCCGAGGATCAGCAAATCATTGTGATGGAAGGCATTTGGCTGGTCACTTTGTACATCCAGCACGCCCAGCACGTGTTCTCCCATTTTCAGCGGGAGGACAACCTCCGAACAGGTCTCCGGCAGGCTGTCGATGAATCGGAAACGAGGGTCCTGTTTGGCATCGTCGACGATGATCCGTTCTCCCTCCGCCGCGGCCTGGCCGATCAACCCCTGGCCGATCTCCACCTGCAGGGCAACCACCGCCTTGCGCCTGCTCTTACGTGACTTCCGCATGGCGCTGGAACGGAAACGCAGCGAGGTGGATCCCTGCGGAAGCGTGAACATGGCGACATAGTAGTAATGAAACGTTTGCTGGATAAGTTCAGTGACGCGATCGGCAAGCTCATCGAGGTCCAACACGTTGGCGATCTGCGCGCTGACCTCCCGTACCAGGTGCAATTGATTGTGGCGGAAACGTTCCACCGCGACACGATGCCAGGCAACCAAACTCACGGCCACTGCGCCGGCGAGTCGTTCAAGTAAATCCAGCTCGCGTTGTTTGAATTCAGGACCTTCTTTGCGGGTGACCTGAATCGCTCCCAGCGCCACCCCCTGCTCGATCAGCGGAACCGCAGCCCAGGCGGCGCGTTGAGCGTGCCGGCGGGCGACGCGCGAAGTGCTTCTTTCGGCACTCTTCGCAGGCTGTTGCTTTGTCTGCAGCTGTCCGGCTTTCAGGGCGCGCTGCATGCCCGGTAACTCGGGCTCTGCCGGAAATATATTCTGTTCTTCAAGGTTGGGGAGGCGGAAAGCTTTTTCATCGAGCCAGACCTCTACATCTCCTGTGACCATTCGTGAGGTCATGGCAACGATATAGTCGCGCTGTTCAGCAAGCGAGGTGGCATTGACGATCTGTTCCCCCAGGCTGGCAATGTCACGCCAATCCGATGAAATAGGAGAACGTGAAGCTGCAGCCATGCCGATTACCTCTTACGTTTGATCATTGTCAGTACGTTACTCTTATTGCGTCCCGGCTCATAATGGATTTCATCCATCAATTTACGCATCAGAAAAAGGCCCAGTCCTCCGATTTTGCGGTCAGAGAGGTCAGCCTTCAGATTGGGGGCGGGAACTTCGGAGGGGTCGAATGATTCGCCGTAATCGGTCATAATAATCGTAATGACATCGCCCTGCATGTCACAGGATAGGTCCAAAACCTTACCGGGCTTGTTTTGATAGGCGTGCTCGATGACATTCGAGGCGGCTTCATCCGTGGCAAGCTGGATGTTATAGACATCCTTATCACTAAAGCCGCCGTTGCGCGCGATGTCTCCTACGAATTCCCGGATCTCATCCAGGTTTTCAAACTTGGCGGCGAATTGAACTGTCTTCATGCGAAAAAATTAAAAGCCGCCTCCATGTACGATCACTGAAGGCAGCTCCCTTCCATAAAAATATGTAGATGACTCCACCCGACCGACAAAAGCCTAAAAATGTCCGACAGCCTGGAGAGGGTCATCAAAGGTCTTGAAAAGTTCTGTGAAACCGGCCAGGTCCAGTGCCTCACGGATGCGTTCAGGGACGGAGGCGAGGACCACCTCGCCGCGATTATAACGCCTGCAGTTGCGCTGCGCAGCCAGGAGCGCCCGAAAACCGGCGCTGGACATGTATTCCAATCCACTCATGTTGATAACGATCTTATACTTGCCGCCATCATTCGCGGCTTCGAGCGCCTGCGCCAACTGTGGAGCCGTGGCACTATCCACACGCCCCTTGACCGCGATCATGTCACAATGCTTGAACTCTTGAACTGTAATGTCCATAGAACTCCTCCAAGTTGAAATACCATCTGGTTAAAGAAATTATATCATGAGAAATTTACCGGCTGATTTTGGCGGATGGTGCCGGAGTGGCTAAGAGAATAGGTCAGGTATCTTCGCACCAGGGAGAACACAGAGAAAGACCCTATTAATCGCTGTGTTCTCTGTGGCGAAGCTGTCTGGCAAGCCCACACAATTCTACACTCGCGCTAATGGATGGCGCATCAGCCAGTCTTGTGCAAAGCTTTCCCAGGCTTTCAATCTGCTGTCAAAGCGCTCCAAAACCAAAAACCCTGCTAAAATCAAATCATATCGCAGCCTTGCAAGGAGAAAACATGATTGGCGAACCGGTCCTCGTTATGCTGATCGAAGATAATATAGACCATGCCGAGCTGGTCATGCGCACCCTGGAAGAACATCGTATTGCCAATACAGTACGTCATTTCCTGGATGGGCAATCGGCTCTGGACTATCTTTTTCGTCGCGGGGAATTCTCCACGATCACAGACCATCAACTCCCCCACATTATTCTGCTGGATCTGCGTCTCCCTCGTGTGGATGGCATCGATGTCCTGAGAACCATCAAGGAAGACCCCGATCTCAAGAGTATCCCAGTTGTGGTGCTGACGACTTCAGAAGCAGAAAAGGATGTCGCCAAAGCCTACTACAATCATGCCAACAGTTACCTGGTGAAGCCCGTAGGGTTCGAAGATTTCAAGAAGCTCATGGACGACCTGGGATTCTACTGGCTGGGCTGGAACGTCAACCCGCGCATCAGAGAGTAGAACAAGTTTTTCTCAAATCCATTGGAAAGCGGACAGCGTGGCGACAGGTCTTCGACCTGTCGCCACGCTGTCTTTTCAGCTATTCCCCGGCTGCACTGACCAGCACCGCGCGTATCGCCACGCGCTTTCGATATGTGTCTGTCTTTTCATCATATTCCTTGCAGGTGATCAGCGTCAGCCAGGACTTCGTTTCATGCTTCAGGACGGAAGTATCGTCAGGCTCGACCACTACATTCTCGCGGACTTCAAATATATACTTCTGCTGTATGCATAACTTATTCATAGCACTGCGAGAGAGATATCAACTGCACTGATTGACATCGCTTCTCAGTTCGATTATCCTTATCCGCGTCCGGGCAGGCCCGGCGCGGCAGAGCCTTTCAAATCCCGCCAGGGTCGAGAGACAGCAACGGTACGGAAGTGTCTCTGGGTGCCGCCGGTCACCTGCTCGGGCATTCTTTCTATGACATCAAACCGCTGGGTCTTCATCATTCTTGCACTGCTCGCAGGCGTTGGCCTTGGCCTCGCGTATGGCTGGGTCATCGATCCGGTCGATTTCTTCGACCTGACCCCGGATACACTCCGGGCAGATTACAAAGCCGATTATGTCCTCATGACTGCGGAAGCGTACCGGGTCGAACAAGACCCGGGCCTGGCTGCCCGCCGGTTGGCGATCTTCGGCACCCAAACGCCGGCGGTCATTGCGGCCGAGGGACTCGAGCACGCACGCGCGAACGGATTCTCGGATGCCGACGTTGCACTGATGCAGGAGCTTGTGACCGCGCTGCAAGCCTGGAGCGGGGTCCAATGAGACGCATTCCCTGGGAGATCCTGCTGGCGCTGCTCGCGGGGCTGGGACTGGGTCTCGTTTATTCCTGGGTGGTCTCGCCTCCGCGCATTGTCGACGCGGAACCGGTTGTCCTGCGCGCGGATTTCAAGGACCAGTATCGTTCTGCCATTGCCGCGGCATACAACGCGACCGGCAACCTGCCGCGCGCCCGGGCACGTCTTTCACTTCTGGGAGATAGGGATTCGATCGTGGCATTGAACGCGCAAGCACAACGCATGCTAGGCAGCGGAGAGCAATTCGAAAGTGCGGACCAGGTTGCCGCGCTGGCTCTTGCATTGGATGACAAACCTAACAGTGCGCCGATCTCAACACCTACGATCGAATTTACAAATAATGTCGAGGACCTGCTCACTGCAACCTCTCCCCCGCCTCCCTCTGATGCTCCAATCGTATTGACAGAGACGCCGGAGATCATCGAAGTCGAGCCGACCGCGACTGTCAGCGTCGCGACTCCCCGCCCGACGCGCACGCTGGTTCCCACACTCGGCGCGCCGTTTGCGCTGACGGGCCAGGAGACCCTTTGTGATTCCAATCTCCCGGATGGGCTGCTACAGGTGCTGGTATTGAATCCCAACCGCAGACAACTGGCCGGAGTCGAAATCGTCGTCACCTGGGATGGCGGCAAGGAGCAATTCTTTACCGGGCTCAAGCCTGAACTGGGCAATGGCTATGCGGATTACATTATGGCACCCGATATAACATATACGATTCAACTCGCACGCGGCAGCGACGTGGCCCTCGGCATCGTAGCGCCCGGCTGCCAGACCTCGAGCGGCGAAAACTTCTTCGGCGGCATAAAGCTTACCTTCCAGCAACCCTAGTTCACATTTTGCCATTCCCCCGGAAGGGCGTGGTGCGAGCGACCCGCTTCGCGGGGAACGACACTTGCACCTGAACGTGAAGCGTTCAGCTTCAAGTGCAGGTGAGAATCCCCGATAATCATTTCAGCCATACCGCTGAAATGATCGGAAGACCCTTCGCCAGGCTCAGGGCGACATAATTCATATCTGTTTGAAATTATCCTGGAAAGATGAGCCCGGGTACCAGCAGATGCCTGAGTTATAATTTGTCGACCCTACGCCCAAAGGTCTTTCAATGAAGAGAGTTCTTACCTATCTCCATCCCTTCCTTTTCGCGCTTTACCCTGTTTTGGAATTGCGGAATCACAATATCACCTATGTGGATGCCGCCGCCCTTGTCCGCCCGCTGATTTTAGCCGTTCTTCTGACGGCATCGGTCTGGGCCGTTTTGAGGTTACTTTTCCGGGACTGGCAAAAGTCAGGCATCCTCACAACCCTGCTCGTGATTGCCTTCTTCTCGTACGGGCATGTATTTATCGCGATCGAATCGGCTTTTGGAACACCCATCCGGCATCGTTATTTGACGCTGATCTATGCTGTCATCCTCCTGCTTTCGGCGATTTTCATCCTTTGGAAAGTCGGGAAGCCCGGCGCCCTGGTCAGTTTTCTTACTGTGGCAGGAGCGGCACTGACCATTTTTTCGATCATCCCCAGTGTACAGCATGACCTTGCGATTTATCGCTCGGCACAGCGTTCGAACACTGCCCAGAGTTCGCTCATCCAGCCTGTCAGCGATACCGATGGAACACCAAAACCCGATATCTATCTGATCGTTTTGGATGCTCACACCAGCATTCGCACCCTGCAGGAGGAGTTTGACTACGACGCCTCCGCTTTCAGGCAGCAATTACAGGAACTGGGCTTCTATGTGGCAGAATGTGCCCAGAGCAATTACCCGATCACCAAGCTTTCCATCACATCTACTTTTTATGCAAATTATCATGAGGATCCCACCCTCTACCCGGTCTTCTCCAGCCTGGTGATCGAGACTCTCCGCTCGGAGGGGTATCGGGTGATGACATTCGAGAACCGGTCCAGTGGCCATTTTGATATCGGAGAGGATGTGCGTCTCGCCCGCAATCAAATGCTTCTCAGCGGCGTCGACCTGCGGGGCGGCTTGAGTGAATTCGAAGTGATGCTTTGGCAAACGTCCTTTGCAAGGGTCGCGTACGACATGCCTCAATTGATCCCCGCGTTCAACGTGCAAAGTCTTCATGAGTGGGAATACTACGAGCACTATCAACAGACTTATTTTATGCTGGAGGAAATGAAAGACCTGCCTGAAATCGCGGGTCCCAAATTTGTCTTTGTTCACTTTCTGGTTCCACACCCACCGTTTATCTTCGCGCCGAACGGTGAATTCGCCTGGGCGGATGGCAAGGCGGAAGGGTATATCTCGAATGTACAGTTCATTGATTCGCAGATCGTGCCTGTCTTCGCAGAGATCATCAAAAAGTCAAAGACTCCCCCGGTCATCATTGTAATGGGCGATCACGGCGCAACCGGCATACCAGAGATCGAGACCCCGCAGTGGCGCATGTCCATTCTGAACGCCTATTACGTCAACGATCAGGCCAGGAACGACTTGTACGAATCGATCACGCCTGTCAACAGTTTTCGGGTCGTGTTCAACAACTATTTCGGAACCGACTACCCATTGTTGGAGGATCGCAGCTACCATGCCTCCAACATGGAAAAGTTCACGGAGCAATTTCTGGTCGAGAATGAATGCCAGGCCTCACCTTAATTGGTTTTGATCGTCCAAATAGCGGACATTAAAGGGAGTGTCTACTTCCGCGGGCTAGCCAAACCAATTTACCACGGAGCGCACCGAGAACACAGAGTTTTTCCTTTTGTTCTTCTCAGTGAACTCCGTGTTCTTTACACTTGCCCTGGCGGGCAGTGCCAGGGTT
>Ga0105098_10000572_pt1 | contig 12870 bp, 19 predicted proteins | sample PPLLak21cMay2015_FD_79137 | JGI IMG/M metagenome (GOLD analysis project Ga0105098, IMG submission 79137) | Freshwater sediment microbial communities from Prairie Pothole Lake near Jamestown, North Dakota, USA - PPLs Lake P7 Core (1) Depth... | ecosystem: Environmental > Aquatic > Freshwater >... | reverse complement strand
CTCCAGATGATGATGGGCGAGAGTGCAAAGGACTTCCAGAAGAGTGTGAAGACCTGGCTGAAGGGATCACACGAATTCTCTGTGGATGGGATCTCGCATGCCATCCAGGTAGAGGACGTGCGGCAGACTTCCCAGGCAGTGGGTGCCCTGTTCGATTACGTGCTCGACGATAAGGGCCAGATCATCAGCGATCGTGGATCCGTGATGCTGGATGAAGTGGGCGTGATCAGCGTGGGCTTCAATACGGTCGAACTCCTGGTGGTCAAAGAACGCGGCGCGGTGGAGAGGTTCACTCGAGGGAATACCCTGGGCGTGCGCCGGCTGCTTGAGCTGATCAACCGGGAGAACCTGTATTCCCTGGGTGAGCTGGATAGCATGGTCCGGAGCGGCGGCCTGCGGTCGGAGATGAAGCAGGCGCTCCCGATCTGGAGCCGTGAAGTGAACGGTGAGATCGAGAAGGTGTGGGGGACCAGCCACCGGCGCTTTGCGAAGGTGCTTGTGACCGGCGGTGGAGCTCTCCTGTTGAAGGAAGCTGTCACGCTGCAATTCAACCATAAGTGCTGGGTGCCGAATGATCCGGTCCTGTCGATCGCACGCGGGCTGTGGAAGCTCAGTGTGATGAAGAAGTGAGTATTGGTAAATAGGTATTTAGAGATTGGAGATTAGTATGTTTGCTGGAGAATTCAAGGTTCAATATCAAGTTTTGCAGGATGATGATGGCAAAGCTATGAGGATCATGTTTAGAGATCTTCCAAGAGAATTGTTTGATGCGATCCCTGCGAAACAGTACCATAGAATTTCTGAGCCAGGCATGCGGGAGTTCTTCACTAAAACCATGAACAAAAGCGGAGTGGAATGGTGGTTTTGGACATACGAAGATCAGAACGGGAACATTGAAGGCGTATTGCCACCTGATGAATTACCAGCACTTGGAGCAGGAGGTGCATGATGGCAAATGGCAAACCCGGCAGACCACGGAATGAGACGCCCAGCGTGCGGCTGCGGTTCGGTGATGGGAATATCGTGCTGGGGAGGGATCCGCAGATCGATGCGTTGTACGAGTGGATCAAGAATTTGCCCCGCGGGACGAAGTTCAAGACGGTAGCGACGCGTCTACTCACCGGTGCCATGATGGAAAGTGCCCTGCCTGCCGGCGAAGTAGAGCTGATGAAGCAGGCCGCAGCGGACATCATTGCGAATTTCGTTGTGGACGATTTTTAACCGCGAGAAATGTAAACCTATTCTTAACCGCGAGAAACTCTGCGTGCGCTCGGACAGGCGGCCCGAAGGGGCACCTCCCCACTGAGGGGGAGGGGAGCGGCGCAAGGACGAAAGAGGAAAGACGAAAGAGGAAACCATGGAGTCAACAAGATCTTATCCACTGTACTGGCCTGAAGGATGGCCGCGATCCGGGTTCCATAAAGTGGCACGTTTCGACGATCACTCGGTTGCTGAAGGACGGCGCACGGTCGCTGACCAGGTGCGGCTTTTCGGCGGCAAGGATCTGATCATCTCTTCGAACCTGGAGCTGCGCCTGGATGGGAATCCACGTTCGAACCAGAAGCAGCCGATGGATCGCGGGGTGGCGATCTTCTTCAAGCGCCAGGGGCAAGACATGGCGCTGGCATGCGACGTTTATTCGACGGTTGAGGATAACCTGTGGGCGCTGTGCAGGACCCTGGATGCCCTGCGGCAGATCGAGCGGGACGGATCGCCTTCCCTGATCAACCGGGCGTTCAAGGGTTTTGCGGCGCTGCCAGATCCGGATGCACGCAAGTGGTGGGAAGTTTTGAACGTGCATGAGACCGCCAGCAATCCTGATATCCGGACCGCATATCTCTCACTGGCGAAGAAGTATCACCCTGACACGGGCGATAATGGCGGCGATCCTGTGATGTTCAACCAGGTGCAGAGGGCGTATGACCTGGCAATGGGAAAGCGAGGTGCATGATGGCAAGAACATATAAGCTGCGCTGTGAACGATGTGGGCAGGTGGTGGATAAATACCACATGCAGATGATGATCGGTTCGAAGGGGTATCGATCGTATCCGGTGCATGATGGACAGTGCCCGAAGGTTCGCAATGCGAAGATCACCAATGCTGCGAAGGCAAAGGCAGGCGTGCGATGACTGAGTCAATCACGAAGCAGTCTGAACAGAGCCCCATCCCTGACGACCTGGAGAATATTGGGGGTGGATACCCCTGTGCTGAATGCGGAAATCCTACAAGCTGGTTGCCTTGCTGGAACTGTGGAGGTGAAGGTGGGTGGGATGGTGAAGAGTTGATGGAGGAAGATCCGCTTTGGTACGGACCTGACGATTATCGAAGGTGTGATGAGTGCCAGGGGGAAGGTGGGCATCCTTATTGCACCGAGTGCAGGAAGATCGTGAAGGTCAAGAATGATGATTCGCCAGGCGTTTGTTCGCTCGGGTATGACATGAGTGATGAAGGTGCGTGATGGCAACTCGTTATTTCAAATCAAAGGATGGCCACGCTGTTTGCACGATGAGCTCTGGCAATCGCAGCAAGCGAATACCTGGCTTGCCGCACAATTCCTTCAACTGGATTGAGATCGGGAGAAACGAGTTCTACGGGCTGAAGCGCAAGATTATTAATAGCGGTGTTCATCTGAACAAAATCGCTAGGGATATGCACCATGCAAACTGAACTTGTTCGAGAGCTGGATATTGCTGAACGGAAAGCGTGGGACGCTCTATCTCGATATAAATTTCAGATGTTTGGCTATTGGGCTGCAATATGGGTTCATCTCAATCGCATCTCAAATGCGAAGCGTCCAAATCCGTGGGCTGAACTGGTCAAGCATTCAAGAAAGGTGGTGCGTGATGCCAAGTAAAACGAAAATCGAGTGGGCGGATTACATCAGCAATCCGATCAAGGCGCGGTATGGGGACAAGCAGGGGCATGCCTGCGTGAAGCTTTCGGAAGGCTGCCAGCATTGCTGGGCAAGCACCTTCAATGTGCGGCTGGGGACTGGGCTTGAATACACCGTGCCCAATATGCAGAAGGTGGAGATGTTCCCGGATGAGAATGAGATCAAGCGGATGATCTCTTTCAAGCCGCACGGACCATTCAAGAATGGGCGCTCGCGTCCTGTAGTGTTTCCATGCGATATGACAGATCTGTTCGGGCACTGGGTTCCGGATTATTGGATCGAACGGCTGTTTTCAATGTTCGCTTACAGAAGTGATGTGGATTGGTTTGTACTCACAAAGCGTCCGGGACGAATGGCAGAGTTTGTGCAGAAGTGGACAGCACGGGTTGGCGCACCCATGAATATCTATTTCGGGGCAAGCATCGAGAACAACATGCGTGCGCTCGAACGCTGGTGGGCGATGAAGCAGATCCATGATCTGGGCTGCCATACCTGGGTTAGCTATGAGCCTGCGCTGGGCGGGGTGGACTGGTCCAGGTGGGATTTCCTGCGCGTGTTGATGTGCGGAGGCGAGAGCGGGATCCAGGCGAGATGGATGCACCCAGATTGGGCGAGATCCACACGGGACTTTTGCAATGCGAACGGCATCAAATTCTTTTTCAAGCAATGGGGCGAGTGGGCTCCGATGGACCAGCTGACGTGGGTTACGACTGAGACTACCTTCAAGCAAAAGCCCGTCCTTTTCTGTGATACGAAAATGGTCCGTGTTGGGAAAGGGCTGGCCGGTCATCTCCTGGATGGAAGGGAATGGAAGGAGATGCCCGAGTGATCGAAATCCTTATCGACGACGTGACTCTGGATGGCATGCGGAGACTGAAGGTTCTCAGCGATGCACCGATTCTGCATGAGCCTCCGTTTTTCGTAGCCGGTGTGGACCGCCAGTTCCGGGAGTGGAAGGATGATGCACTTGGTTTGCATTATCTGGAAGCGACATGGCCATGCCGGGAAGCCATCCTGCTCCGGTGCGAGGGGTGGATCGGTCCACGTCCTGTTGTGCTGTGGAAGCTTAAGCCAGGGGAACGTGTGAGCGAAGTTGTGACGAATGTAATGGTCTTGCACCATGAAGCATTCGGGTGTTTTCCGGATTATGCGTTTATGTGGAAGCTGCCAAAGACCATCGAGGATGGTTTCGAAGTGGCGGACGTGATGTTCTTCGCCGCGGACTGGGTGCCGCCTGGATGTATCGCAGTATGCAACGGAGGCTGATATGGATTTGAAGCAATGGCGCTGTAAAAATGATCATGCCCTGGGAATGATTCGCATCAACGGTGATGGAAGCCCTCAGCTGATGCTCTATCGCCATGCGGTGGACCTGAGCGCGGAGCATCCTGCCGAAGTGGATCTGATGATCGGGCCATTGGTGGGACGGATGCCGGTGCGCTGCGATATTTGCGACGATGTGCGCGTGTGGGATGTCTCGGTGGAGGCGCTGGCAGATCTGATCCGTGGGCTGAAGCGGAAGCAACTGATGCAGCTGCAGCTGCGATTATCCCAGGGACGGATGAAGCCAAGGAGGGCGGGATGAGGTGTGCAGTGAAAAGTAATAAAACATTGGGCGTATACTTGGCGAAAAAGGAGACAGCAATGTTTGACGACACAATCTTGGAACCAATCCGTAAGGCAATTTTGGAAGCAAAGCGAGATTATAAAAACATCTTGCATATACACGTTACCCACGATTTTTATTTGCGAGTAAAAGCCAAATGCGCTCCGCCAGTTCCAGACATCCAAAAACCATCTGACTATCCTATTTTGGGGCACTCGGTCAAGGAACATTTCGAGCCGTGCGAAAAAGAGTGGTGGCTAGAGTTTGAAAACGCCCCACCAGGGCGTGCAGTGGGTGCGCCCGCCGGGGACGGCGGGAGTTAGCAATGGTATTTATATACATGTCTCACCTAAAACTCCTTGAAAATTAGTGTCTCCAAACCCTTGACACGTTGTACAACGTGTGATAATATAGACGCATAGGTTGAGATTGGTTCTCAACAAAATCAAAAAAGGAGACACGAAATGAATAAAGTAACAGTTGAAGCCGAGACCGAAGCCGAAGCCATCCAGAAGTGCAAAGATGAACACGGATGGACGCCCGATGCGATCCGCGAAGTTGACAGCGGCGATGAAGGCACCCGCGCTTGGATGTGTTTCGAGAGTGCCAGCGATGCCGAACTCTGGGACAACCAGAAGTAACATGGCAAAGCAAGACAAGGGGAGCCGAAAGGCTCCCCGAACCCATAACCCAAACTGGAAAGACAGTACACGCACCGAACGAAGCAACAAGCGCAAACAGGAATTACAAGCAGCCGCAGAACGAGACGGCTTTAGCACTTGGAGCGAAGCGATTACAGCGTGGAAAAACGGCGAAGCAGTATTAGTCAGGAAGTGAAAAAATGACCAGACCGCAGACACTACAACAAGCCATCGTATATTTTGCAGATAAAGACATCGCCCATCAATACCTTGTGGATTTGAGATGGTATGACGGCGTTGTATGCCCCAAGTGTGGAGGATTGGAACACTCATATCTCACCACCCGCAAAACTTGGAAGTGCAAAGCCTGCAAAAAGCAATTTAGCGTCAAGGTTGGGACGATCTTCGAAAACTCGCCTATTGGCTTGGATAAGTGGTTGCCTGCGGTCTGGATGATTGCTAATGCCAAGAATGGTATTAGCTCCTGCGAGATTGCCCGCGCTCTTGGAGTGACCCAAAAGACGGCTTGGTTTATGCTCCATAGAATCCGCGTGGCTATGCAATCGGGAACGTTTGAAAAATTCAGTGGGGATGTGGAGATTGACGAAACCTATGTAGGAGGCAAGGTCAAGAACATGCACAAAGCCAAGATTGAGCAACGCGAGAAGCAAGGACGCGGCTCTGTGAATAAGGCTATTGTCGTTGGCTTGCTGGAACGAAACGGGCAAGTAAAGGTGATTATATACATGACGCACCTAAGGAGTTTTGAATGAAGAAACAATGGAGAGTCGGATGGAAACCAATTGATAAGGCAACCGCAAAACCGCAGTGGTCAGGTGTGATTTTTGACAGCTTTCTTGAAGCAGACCACGTTGCCAAGTCCTTGAACTCGTCGGACCCCGAAAACCATTATTTTCCTGACCTGCTTCCAGGTCCGATGGATAGGTGTGATGAATGTTTCGCTGTTGTCGAAAAGGACAGCTTGAAGAGCAGTCCCGAGCCTGGTTCAAATAGCCGCCTTTGCCAGGGTTGTTTTGAGCACGTGCAAGCAGTGATAACGGTGAACAGCTAGGTGTATCAAGTATATAGTTACCCAAGTAAAGACCAAAGTCGTAAAGCGTGCCAGTAAAAAGACCTTGCATGGTTTGGTTCGTGAGAACGTGGTCACAGGCTCCAATGTTTACACTGACGAATTTACAGCCTATCAGGGATTGAATAGCGAATATATCCATCAAGTGATTGAACACGCTACGCAGTATGTCAATGGCACCGTTCACACGAACGGCATTGAAAACTTTTGGAGCTTGTTCAAACGAGCCTTGCGCGGGACATATGTAAACTGTGATGTTGAGCATCTTTCGAGATACCTTGACGAGCAGGTTTTTAGATTCAATAACCGACGCGGCAACGATGGCACTCGATTTACTGAGGTGCTTTCGATGGTCGCGGGAAAGCGATTGACCTATGCCGAACTCATCCAAAAGCAAATCTACAAACAAAAAAGACTCTTCTGAGAAAAAGAACTTTGACGACCTACTGAAAAAGTTGCTCAAAGTGCCTCCAAAAGAAAAGCCAAAGAAGAAACGGAGAAAACGCAAAGGTGAGACATGTATATAAATGCCTTAGCAATGATCTCTCCCTCACCCTGCCCTCTCCCGTTGGGAGAGGGTTTTTTGTTTTTAATCAGGCTCTTGACAGTCGCGAACCGCGATGTTAAGATTTGACTATCTAGCACGCCCGTTCTGGTAATGGGCAAGTTCAGAGATAAGCGCCTGAGTCATTTGACTCGGGCGCTTTGCGTTTAAACGGCAAAAAAGGAGTAATACGCCATGAAAAAATTCTTCTCGTTGTTCCTGATCATTATGGTTTGTGTGCTGGTTCTTTCAGCATGCACACCGCCATTCGCGCGGACCGTCGTGGAGCTGCCGGGCCCGATCCAGCTGGCCATCCTGGCAGGGGTCACGTTCGTGGTCGGTTTCATCTTCACCAAAATTGCGGAGGCGTTGCCTTTCCTGAGTGACTTTCTCGGTCAATACGTCGATGAAGTTGCCGTGGCCGTGGCAGGTGGCATCGTCCTGTGGATCCAAAACCTGTTGAATGCGATCCCCCTGGAATGGGAAGGCGTTGCCAATGCCGCACTTACGTTGATCGTGGCGATCCTGGCGGCGATCCAGTTGCTGAAATTGGCTCGTAAGGCACGTGTGCCCGGCTTCCGGTCATAGCAACACGGCATGCCATGAACATCGGAATTTTATTTGACCTGGCTGCATTCGTGGTGGCGCTGTCCATCATCTATGCAACAGCGATGTGGTGGATCGAATGGAAATACAGATATCCAATCCCCATACAGAACCTGGCTCGCATCTTTGCGATCGCGTTCAGCATCCAGGGATTGATCTATCTCGTATTTTCCTTTTTACTCATCGATATCGAGCTGCGGTCCTACCTGGTACGGGTGTCGATCAGCGTGATCTGCCTGTCGCAGGCGATCCCACTGCATATGGCTTATAGGACATCGTGCCATGTTTGAAACGCTTGGAGCTCTGCTCATCTCGATTGCTTCTCTCCTGAATATTGGGCTTGCCTATTACAACGCCAAGAAGCGGATCCCGTCTGAAGTGGATAAGCAAAAAGCGGAGGCGGCAGAGAGTCTCAGCGAGGGAGCGGAATCGAACGTAAACGCGGCAAAGATCAGCAATGAATTGCTATTGCTGCGAATTGCAGAGCTGAAGAAAGACAAGCGTGAGGCATGGAATTACATCGCAATTCTGAAAAAGCAATTGATCGAAGCTCAGCTGACGATCCCCGAGTTCGTGCCTATCGATACGGAGCCTAAGATCAAGGCAGTGCAGTAAGGAGTCCTTATGGAAGAGCAGATGATCCCTGGCGATTACACCTCAACCGGAAATTTGTATATCCGTTCGCAGATGAAAACATCCCCTTCATCCAATATCGTGGGCATGTACACGAACGGCGTGCCATTTCGGGTGTATCAGGTCTATCCCGAGGCAAACGGCATCGTGTGGGGACGCGTGAGCTCCAACACTGGTGAGGGGGTGGCAAAATATTCCGGGCTGCGTGTGAATAACAACGTGAAAGCAAAGCTGGAGAAGGCGTTCGAAGCCGAATCCGGTGATAGTGCTCTAGTGAATGCAATCACGCTGCTGACCAATGCCGTCACGCTGCTGGTTGCAGAGGTCCGCGCCCTGGCGAGGAAATAGCGATGTCGATCAAACGTGTGACGCAATTGGAATTGGAAAACTTTGCAATCGGTCTTCAGAATGCTGAAGATTCCGAGAGCAAGGAACTGTTATCGGTTGCCGATGTGCGTGCACGCGAACTGGTATTTATTCAAACGCTGCGAACAAGCGGAAAAATTGCAGGCGATGATGGCATCCCCGAGGTCATCCCGTCCTGGGCGGATCTCTACCAGCAACTGATCAATGCCGGTGTGCGGGGTCGCATTGCGGCATATATCGCCTGGGCAACGATGCCAAAGAAATACCGCTTCCCTGAAACACAGGAGCAACTTGCAACACAGTTTCTGGGGCTTACATCGGACCGGGCAATTGCCACCTGGCGCAAGAAATACCCGGAGATCGACATGATGATCTCGCAGCTGCAGGCGGAGGCGATGCTGGAATTCCGCCCGGGTGCCTTCTATGCGCTGGGGACCGTGGCGAGCGATCCCAGCTATCGGGCCAATCCGGACCGGCGGCTGTTCTTCGAGATGACCCGCGACTACACACCGCGCCAGAAGATCGAAGGCGATGATGGGAAGGGCGTGGGTCATAAGTTACTGGGGCAGCTGAAGAAGCTATCCACGGCGCAACTGCTCGAAACGCTTGGCACTGATGCCCTGGAGATCATGCAGGAACTGGAAGATGAGCTGAGCCAGGAAGATACGGCAGAGTCCGAAACCCATGCCGAACAGGACGAAGGTAATGGCTCCAAGTGATGCCCGCCGCGATGCTGTAAAGCAGGAGATCAAGGGCCGCCTCATGGCGGAACGTGATTTCCTGTCTTTCTGCAAATTCATCGATCGCAAACATCCGACCGAGGCGCGGCACGTACAGGTGTTGGCTCACAAACTGGAGGAGGTGGCGAAGTACATCCTTTCAGGTGGACAGGAAGGCATCAGCAGGCTGATGATCTTCATGCCTCCCCGTTACTGGAAGAGCCAGACTGCATCACGCAAGTTCCCCGCCTGGCTGCTGGGGAAGAACCCGGATCTGCGGATCATCCTCACGTCCTATAACGCAGATCTGGCTTCGAAGCACTCCAAGGGTGTGCGAGATCATATCCAGTCCGAGGAATATTCCCAGGTATTCGGTTCGCTCTCTTCGACCGATGAGCCTGTTTTGCTGGATCCGGAAAGCAAGGCATCCGCGTCGTGGGATATCGCAGATCACAGAGGCGGCATGCAGGCTGCCGGCGTGGGCGGCGGTATCACGGGCTTCGGGGCAGACCTATTCATCATCGACGATCCCGTGAAGGGACGCAAGGAAGCCAGCTCCGATACGCAGCGGAAAGACGCCTACGAGTGGTACCGCTCGACCGCTTACACCCGCCTGGAGGATCATGGCGCGATCATCGTGATTCAGACACGCTGGGATGTCGAAGATGTCTCCGGATACCTGCTGAACGCTATGGTCTCGGACGAAGAAGCAGACTGGTGGGACGTTGTTTTTATGCCAGCTATTGCGTTGGAGGAAGATCAGTATCCGAAGACGCGGGAAGAATTTGTCGAGAACTTATTGCGCGGGGTGTTCATCCCGATGGGCGGGGACCAGCTGGGGCGTGCACCAGGTGAGCCGCTTTGGCCACAAAAGCATGATGAGAGTGCGCTGCGAGTAAAGAAAGCGAACATGGATGATTTCGAGTTCGAAGCGCAGTACCAGCAGATGCCACGGCTTGCCGAAGGCAACTTCTTCGACGAGGATGACTTCGACGAAGTAGACCGGGCACCCGATGGATTGCAGTGGTATCGCTACATGGATCTCGCCCTGGGCAAGACCCAGCAGAGCGATTTCAATGCGACCGCAGCCGTGGCGATGGATGCAAAGGGCAATCTGTACATCCGTGACATGCTGCGGGAACAGAAGCTCGATCTATTCCTGGGGACGTGCAAGGCTGCGATGCTCTCCGATGATGAGCAAGGCACGATCTGGGGTATCGAAGACAACGCCTTCCAGTCCCTGGTGGTGCAGCAGTTCCTGGAAGACAAAAGCCTGGCGCGGATTTCGATCATCGGGATCACCCGCGGCAGCGGTGATGGCGATAAGACGCAATGGGCACAGCCCTGGCGCTTACGAGCCAAGCAAGAGAAAGTGCACCTGGTTCGCGGTGCCTGGAACCTGACATTCAAGCGCGAAGCCACATCATTCCCCACCGGCCGTAATGACGACCAGGTGGATACGGTCAGCGGCGGCAACCAGATGATCGCCGATAACGTCAGCGGGACCGGCAAGACCGCCTCCGCTGCAGCAATTGTGGTGACAGCCGAATCGCTTTTTGAAGGAGCAATGACATGAAAATCACAAAAGGTTTACCGCTTACTGAGCTGGTGAAAGGTTCGCTGGAATATACGATGAGCTTGATCCAGAACGCTTTCCGGGCTCAGTTCCCCTACTCGGAGATGCTTCCGAGTTGCTATGTTGCGGACACGTTTGCAGACTATGTGATCGTGTCCGAATATGGCACCGGCAGCCGGCTGAAGACCGATGAGTATTACAAGGTCTCCTATTCGAAAGAGGGTGAGACCTATACCTTTGCTCCTCGCGATCAGTGGGAAGTGGTGGAGCTTGCCTATCAGCCGCAGACCACAACTGTCAGCGAAAAGAAAAACGGCAAGAAGAAGGGGCAGAGGTTCGAAGAGCGGATCCAGGCGCAGGTGGCATTGCTGGAGCGTGAAGAAGGCAAGCCGCGCAGGATCCGCATCGATGGTGCTATCACGGCGAACGTTGTCAATGGCAACGGCCGCCGATATTCCAGTTCCGTGCTCGAGGCAGCGATCGCAGAATTACGCGACCATCTGAACGAGAGTGCTGGACAGGGCCGAGCGATTCAGGTGCTTGGCGAGGCAGAACATCCGTCTGACAAGGGCAAGCGTCCGAATTTGCTGGAGACCGTGACCAAATGGGATGAGGTGGCGTTCGATGGATCGAACGTGGATCTCACCGGTCATATCCTGGAAACCAGCAAAGGCAAGGATATCCTGACCCTGATGGAAGGCGGCGTGATGCCTGGCGTGTCCCTGCGTGGCTACGGTGAAGGCAAGTACGTCAAGGAAGGCAGTGAGAAGATCTTCGAAGTAACGGAGCTCCACCTGACAGGCTTCGACCTGGTGCTGGAACCGTCATTCGATAATGCTGCTCAATTAATCGAATCCAATCAATCATCTATGGAGGATGACATGAACGAACTGTTGGAACAACTGAAGAAGTTACTTGCTGAGCATCCCGAACTGTTCGGCAAAGGCATGACCGAAGCGCAGCTCGAAGCGCTGAACGAAAAGCAGCTGAAGAAGCTGGAAGAGTCCTTGCGCTCAGCATTGGGGATCGACCCCAATGCGAACATCGTCGAGACCGTGAAGGCAAATGCGGAGAAGGCTCGCAAATTCGATGCGAGCGAGGCGAAGCAGGCGGTGGATGCAGCGATCGTCGAAGCGGCGAAGGATCTGCCCTTTGGGAAGACCCTGAACGATATGTTCGTCGAATCGGTCAAAGCTGCCAATCTGGCCACGCCTGAAGCGGTGAAGCAATTCACCGAGGCGAAGAAGGCTGAGTATGGCAAGCTAGCTTCCAAGGGCGTGCTGAAGGGCATGGGCTTCGATGAGAAGACCAACCGCATCCAGGTGCTCGGGGATGTGCTGGAGCGTGAGACCGGGGTGCCCGAATTTGCCCGGACATCGTTCGAGCTGTGTGAGTCGATCCGCAAGCATGAGGGCCGCTCGAAAAGCGCCATCAAGGAACGTGCCGAATCGCCCGCGGCGGTCTTCACGCAGCTCCTGTTGGAGCGGTTCGATAAACTGCACCAGCGTGAGCTGATGCAGGAGGCGCAGCTGTTCACAGAGCAGGAGCTCACGACAGATCTCAATCTGCCGTACAGCGTCTCCCGCGCCATCATCGAAGAGGCGTTCCCGAACCTGGTGGCGGCCAACATCTTCGACGTTGGCACGATCGAAACCTCGCCCACCCGCCTGTATTTCGAAGCCACCACCGGCGAAACCGGTTATACCGTGGCGATCACGGATGAGGTCGAGACCGGCGGCGCTGAAGGGACCTGGTACGCCCTGAGCCATGGGCGCATCACTCCCGCATCCGTCACCGTGACGAGCAATCCGGCCGGCACGACGTATGTCGAAGGCACGGATTATGTGATCAATTATGCGGATGGCAAGATCAAGTTCCTGGCGGCAGGCAGCATCAATGCCAACGATGTGCTGGTGGATTACACCTACAGCGCGATCCGCAATGGTGAGATGGCTGTGATCGAGCGGGTCAAGACCTCGCTCAGCTACAAGACCATCGAAGCCGCGGCAGACCGCCTGGCTGATCAGATCAGCCGCGAGGCGATCGTGTTCAGCCGGTCCCAGCTGGGCTGGGATGCCGTTGCCCGCACGATGGCGAACCTGGTCAAGCAGATGCGCCGCAAGATCGATCAGGGCTTGCTGTACATGGCATTCAGCGCGGTCAAATCCGTTGCCAACAACTCCACCACGGCGTGG
>Ga0105098_10000571_pt1 | contig 12882 bp, 10 predicted proteins | sample PPLLak21cMay2015_FD_79137 | JGI IMG/M metagenome (GOLD analysis project Ga0105098, IMG submission 79137) | Freshwater sediment microbial communities from Prairie Pothole Lake near Jamestown, North Dakota, USA - PPLs Lake P7 Core (1) Depth... | ecosystem: Environmental > Aquatic > Freshwater >... | reverse complement strand
TCTTTCGGTTTCTTCTTTAAAATGATCATATTGACCGAATAAGGATTAACAATAAATGATTCCTGGTAATTGCCGTTGACCACGACCTCTTTTTCTTCGATAGGGGAAAAATTACAATTCATACTGCAGGAAGAATCGATGATATACCGCTGGTATATATACTTAACCTTCTCTGCCGCGGCAGCAGGCTGCTCCTGGCGGGAGGCTTCCCCCGCGGCGGCGCTCAAGCGGTTAAGGTTCTTGACCGTAATATCGACCTTGCGCGCGTAAAACCTGAACTTGGTGGCGCGGTCATTTAATTCCTGGGCGCGTTTGAGTATGTTCTTGACCTTATTATATTTATTATGGGCATGCATGCGCGAGAAATCCAATTCCTTGCGCATGATCTTCTCGAGTTGGTCCTGATTGAGGAGGCTGACCATAATGGCGCGTTCGGCCTTATTCAAACTGGCGATGTTCCTTGTCAGGTAATTGGTAAAAATATCCGGGTCGATATAATTATAGACCAGGATAACGGCCTCATCGTCCTTTTTGGTAGCGATCAGGTCGATAAATTCGTCGTTGGCCTTTGAAGACGATGCCACCAGGGTATTCCCGAGGGAGGCGAGCATGCGGAACATATTATATATCGACTTATGCCCTCCCTGGTATTTCAGGGCGTCCTGTTCGAACCAGAAAACGCCGACATTGCGCTTGACCCCCTCCATGTTATCCTGGAAATCTTCCAATGAAAAAAACAACTGGTAATCAAGCCCGGACTTATACATGTTCTTTATCCTGCTGGGGATATAACTGGCGCAGACGAACGAATTTTCTTTGCGTTCGGAAAGGACATTATCGCCGCTGTCGAAATTCCATTCGTCGACAATAAGCGGAATATCTTTATTGAGCTTAAAATACGTCAACCAGTCGCGCACGAGGGCAGGAGGCGTCTTATTATACGCGGTTATTTCGCGCTCTACCGAAGGATCGGTGGAATAGGCGTGCCAGCTAATGAAATCCAGCGGCAATTTGTAACGGAAGCAGAATTTGATCAACTCATAGATCAGGCTGTTCTCGGGGTTAACAATAGCGTTCCCGTCAAAGTTCTGGAACCACCAGCTCGTACTCGGGCCGCCTACGGGGATCGAAACCTTAGTTTCCTCTTCGAGTTCCCGCGCGGCTTCCGCGACCGATTTATAGAGGTTTAAATATTCCTGTTTTCTTCCTAAGAAGAAATCCCCCAGGTCGGGGGCGCTCCAGACTTCATACCAAATATTATATTTTTTATTGCAGCTGAGATCCCTGATCCTGCTCTTAATGAGCTTTTTAAAAGCATTCACGTTCCAGGGCGCGCTTTTTTTATCGAGGACTTTCCCCAGCCCCGGAGGCATGCCGAAGAGGTCGAGGATGACGGTGCCTCCGGCATCGCTGACTTTCTTAATGATCCATTCATAATTGGCGATAAGCTTATCTTGCGCCGCTTTATCTTTAGCCAGCTGGTTTATCTGCCAAAGGTTATATTGCAGCCGGTACATGCCCTTAAAACCGACATCGGTCGACCAGGACTCCAAAACGTTCTTTGCCGCGAGCTCCTGCGGCCAGGCAGGGTCACTATGGTAGCCGCGGCCGCTCAGGTCGATACTTGGCTTAAATACCGCGGGGGTAACGCTGACATTGGAAGCGACATCGATACTGAATTCAAGGTCAGCGTCTTTCCCGAAAGCAAAAGGCGCGAAGGACACTGAAAAAAAACAAACGGCCAGGAAAAAGGCAGGCACACATACAACACCCTGAGGCAGGCCTAAGAAGATCTTTTTAAAATTATTCATCTAACTTTTTTTGTATTCTGATGATCGATTGCGCCTTGCCGGTTGAGTCATCGATCGCGATGACCGCGCCGTGCAGCTGGATATTGCCTTCGGCGACTTCAAAACGCACCGGCACCGAAGTGACGAACTTTTCCAGGACATCTTCGACTCTTCTGCCGATGACCGAATCATACGGCCCCGTCATGCCCGCGTCCGTCAGATACGCGGTCCCCTGGGGCAATATCTTCTCATCCGCGGTCTGAATATGCGTATGGGTCCCCAGTACCGCTGAAACCTTGCCGTCAAGGTACCAACCAAGCGCTACTTTTTCCGAAGTCGCCTCCGCGTGGATATCAACCAGGATGTTCCGCGTAGTTTTGGATATTTCTTCCACGGCTTCACGGGTCGTGCGGAAAGGACATTCCAGCGGCTCCATAAAAACCCTGCCCAGGACATTGATAACCCCGAGCTTTACGCCGTTCTTTAAGGTATAGATCCCGAAACCGTAGCCGGGCGCCCCGAGAGGGAAATTAAGCGGGCGCACGATACGCCGCTCCTCCCGGATGATCTCAAAGACTTCTTTCTTCTTCCAAATATGGTCGCCGGTCGTCATTACATCGACCCCGGCGTCAAAAAGCTCGCCAGCGACCCGAGCGTTCACCCCTGAGCCGCCGGCGGCGTTTTCAGCGTTAGCGACCACAAAATCAAGCGCGTATTCTTTTTTAAGCCCGGGCACCAGCTGTTTGATCGCCGCCCTGCCGGGGCTGCCGACGATGTCGCCTATAAAGAATATATTCATAGATTCTGAATTCGAGTAGTTGGGTTAAGGTTAAGCAGTTAGTTTGGTAGTTGGGAAAAGTCGTTTGGTTTTAAAACCCAACGGCCTAACCTAACGACAACACAAACTTCCTTACCTTTTCCCTTACCGCATCAATAACTATTATTACTTCGCGTACTCGATAGCTCTTGTTTCCCGGATAACGGTCACCTTGATCTGCCCGGGATATTCCATGCCTTCTTCGATCTTTTTCCGGATATCTCTGGCAAGGTTGACCGCGTCATTATCCGAGATCTTCTCCGGCTGCACGACGACCCTGATCTCGCGGCCGGCCTGGATGGCAAAAGATTTCTCGACGCCTTTAAAGACATTCGCGATGGATTCAAGCTTCTCCAGCCGCTTTATATAGGTTTCCAGCGTCTCTCTACGGGCACCGGGACGGGCCGCGCTGATGGCGTCGGCGGCGACCGCTAAAACAGCGTAAAAACTTTTCGCTTCTGTTTCTTCGTGGTGCGCCTCGATCGCGTGGACGACCTCAAAAGACTCATTGAATTTTTTAGCCAGGTCGGCTCCAAGCTTGGCGTGCGTGCCTTCCACCTGATGATCAACGGCCTTACCGATATCATGCAGCAAGCCGATACGCTTTGCCAACTTGAAATCCAACCCTAATTCCGAGGCCATGACCCCGATAAGAAAAGACACTTCTTTGGAATGCTGCAGGGCATTCTGCCCAAAGCTGGTCCGGTATTTCAGGCGGCCCAAAAGTTTGATTATTTCAACGTGCAACCCGTCGACTCCGGCGTCAAAGGCGGCGCGCTCTCCTTCCTCCCGGATCTTCTCATCCATCTCCTGTTTTGTTTTATCGACGACTTCTTCGATCCTTCCCGGATGGATCCTGCCGTCATTGATCAACTTTTCCAGGCTCAAACGCGCGATCTCTCTGCGCACCGTATCAAAGCAGGACAGGGTCACTGCTTCAGGGGTATCATCGATAATAACATCGACGCCGGTGGCCATTTCAAAGGCGCGGATATTACGCCCTTCACGCCCGATGACCCGGCCTTTCATCTCATCGCTGGGAAGCGTGACAACGCTTACGGTCGACTCAACCGCGTGGTCGGCCGCGCAACGCTGGATGGACAGGCTTAAGATCTCTTTGGCTTTTTTATCGGCGCTGCTGCGCAGCTCTTCTTCCTGCCGCTTGATCAAAACCGCTTTTTCGGCGTTTAATTCATCGCTTAAGCGGGTAAGCAGGATCTGCCGCGCTTCTTCGATGGAAAGCGAAGAGATCTTTTGCAGCCTTTCTTTCTCTTCCGCGATGAGCATATGCAGCTGGTTATCCTTTGCCTTGACCCCTTCTTCCTGCCGCTTCACGCCTTCCTGGCGCTGCTCGATCTCTTTTTCTTTCTTTTCCAAAAGGTCAAGCCTGCGGTCGATATTTTCTTCTTTCTGGGTAAGCCTTTTCTCTAAATTGAATATTTCCTGCCGCCTGTCTTTGGTCTCTTTCTCGAAATCCTGCCTCATCCGGTACAAGAGGTCCTTGGCTTCCAATTCCGCGCCGCGGCGGCGGTCTTCTACTTCTTTCTTGGCCTGTTCCAGGATATGTTTTACGGTGGTCTCGGCATCCTGGATCTTTTTTTCAGCGACATAGCGCCTTAAAAAATATCCCGTGAACGCCGATGCTGCTGCAATAACAATAAAAAGAATTATATTCATCAACATCGATTATTCAACCTCCTTCAAACTACCGTGTTAAACTTAAGTTCTTTAACACCAATAGCTCACAACTGACGCCATTTTCCCGGGGTTCTTACACTTGATCGCATGGCATGACCGTTGCAGTTTTAGTTTACCGTGAGATTGCAATTGTTGTTTCTGCTTGCTCGTTTACCCAAGTACGTCCGTTGATCTTAAGCACATATGACTTTATCAACGCTTACGTCAGTGGGAGTAGAAGGGATACGTGGCAGGATTTGAAAATCAAATGCCAAGCCGATAGAGGTTACTTTTGAAGGAGTGCTGCTCAAGAAGCGGTCATAATAGCCCTTGCCGCGGCCTAATCGATTGCCTTTTTTATTAAACGCCAGCCCCGGCACAATGACAAGGCTTAAATTTTCTCCAGGAAAAGGCTTCTTAACCACAGGTTCCCAAATGCCATACGGGCCCTTCTGGAGTTTTGCCTTATTATCCAACAAACAGGCTACTATAGTTTTATCCCAACAAACAGGTACCAGGATCATTTTACCTAATATTTGCGCTTCTTTTATCATCTCCGTTGTATCCACCTCGCCAACCACCGATATATAAAACATCACTATCTTTGCCTTATGGAACACTGTTTCACTAAAAAGCTTTTCTTTTATTTTCCGACTCTTTATAACTCGGTCTTCCTCCTTCTGTCTTTTTAGCTTAATTAAAATTTTATTACGAATTAACTGTTTTGTCAATGTTACATCTTTAAGAGCCACGGGCTCTTGTATATGTCCGGGTATATTCTTCATTGCACGCTTATTTTACGCGGTTTTGCCGTCTTTTTATGATCTTTTGGAGGCTGAATTATCTTCATTTTTTCCAGGAGGTTCTTTTTTTCAAGCTCGCGGTAGATCAATATCCAGGCGCAATCTTTTTCTTTATCCGCTTCGCATTTACCTTTATCCGCTCCGCCGCAAGGGCCATTCAATAAGCCTTTGGCGCATAAGGTGACCGGGCAGATACCCGCCGTATCCTGTAAAACACAAGCGCCGCATAAAGAGCATTTTTCAACAAAAGCCCCTTGAGCGTCAACCACGGCGCCAAATAAACTATTACAGGCAGGCACGACCGTCAAACCTAAACGGTCATTATCTTTGGCGGATTGCACGCCTAAACCGCACGCCAGGACGACAACCGCTTCTGCTTCCCGCAGCGCTTTCATCTGTTTGGCAAATTCCGTCTTTATTTGCGCGGCAACACAGGGGGCATCGGGGATGCAACTTCCAACGACAGAGAAGCCGGCTGCTTCCAACTGCTTTTGCATCTGCTCTATTTCATGCTTACCGCCGGTCTTACAGGTCGTGGCGCATTCTCCGCAACCGACGAGAAATATCTTCTTACAGCCCTTAAGGCTGTCGGTGATCTCTGTAATTGTTCTTTGTTGAGTAACGATCATGAAGCTTCCCCTTTATTACGCGCAAAAAAGCTCATCCCGGACTCCCCTACCTTTGCTATCGGCAGTGAGGGATGAAATTATACTCATTCTTAACTATAAATTTTATCATGGTTTAGATGTTGTAACAAGGGAATATTTCGGTGCTGCAGAAAGCAGCACACCCCGCGCAATTTCCGATCTGCGCGGCGGTGTTATCGGTGATCGGTTTTCGGTTATCGATGACTCTGTGATCCGAAAACCTATAATCGATAACCGCTATATTTTCAAATAGATTAATCCCTGATCAAAGCAGGCCTTCTGCTTAAGCCGGTGTGCGCCTTTCTGGCGCAAAAAAAAACCCCACCGTGCCGTTAGACATGATGGGTGTGAACCGTATTGGTTACAGGTGGGAGCCGCCTCTTAAACGCCTAAGCGATAAGAGAGTTTTAGCTCCCTGTATTATGGTGTTGGTTCACCAATCATCAAATTATCCAACGAACACCGCAGGGATATTTTCTTAATTCCTTTACTGTTTGTAGTATATCACACCGAGGAGGAATAGTCAAGGATAATCCTCGGTTATCACCTCAACACCGCGGAAAAGCGTTCACGCAAGACTTCAGACGCAGCCGCATGCAACGGGGCGATCTGAGATTCAGCCAATGTCCCTTCATCAGAACGATAAAGGCAGGAAATAGTCAATCCTTTAAATCCGGCAGGGATCTGCTTGCCCTGATAACAATCAACGACCGAAACATCCCGCAGGAGCGCTCCCGCCTTTTCTTTGATCGCGCTTAAGATCTCAGCGACCGGAACATCCGCTTTTATGACCAGGCTTACGTCGCGGGATATCGCAGGATACGCCGCGAGCGCCTTGAATCTCTTTTTGAAATCAGCCGCCGCGAAAAGCTTATCCAAAGAAAGTTCCGCGGCAAAAACTTTCTTGTTCTTGATCTGGAATTGCTCAAGTGCATCCTTGCGCGGCATATATATTTTACCGGCGCACTCCCCTTTGATCAGCACTTCGATCTCAGGGCAATTTTCCTGCGCCCGAAAACCATAATCGCGGATCCCTGCCCGTGAAAAAATAGTTTCTATGATCCCCTTGACATGGAGCGGCCCCATTTCATCCTGAAGGCGCCCCTGTGCGAGCCAAAAATTCCGCTGCCCGCATAAAACAAAACTCACGACCGGTTTTTCTGTAACCTCTCCCGCCGCGCGCGAAAACACATGCGCCACTTCAAAAATATTGACCAACCCCTGATTTTGATTAAGGTTTCCGGCGACACAACGCAACAAGCTCGGGATGAGCGTCGTGCGCAATACTCCCTGCTCCTCACTCAATGGGTTTTGCAACGCTACCGGTTCAGCCTGGCTGATACCGGATTTTCGCAGGAAAGCGTCATCAACAAGGCTGTGTGTCACCGCCTCAAAAAGCCCTAAACTCGTTAAACAATCCTTTATAAAATCGGTGTCACCCGATGAATTGATATACTGTGCCTGCGCGACGAAAGCAGGCAGGCTCGTCGGAATATTATCATAGCCGAAGATCCGCGCGGCCTCCTCAACCAGGTCCCTGTCGAGGCAAACATCCTGGCGGAAAGACGGGACGCCGGCGGTCAAAACACTTTTCGATTTAGCCGAGACTTTAAATCCCAGGGATATTAAAATACGCTTCACCCTTGCCGGCTCGATCACGACCCCCAGGAGACTGTTAAGAACCTCTAATTCCAATGATACCTGTTTCCCCGGGGTTTTCAAAGCTCCCGCATGTTTTGCCAGCACGCACCTGCCGCCGGCTGATTCCCCTATCAAGGCAACCGCTTTTTGCGACGAAAGATCGGCATTCTCTCTGTCAACGCCCCGCTCAAAGCGATAGGCTGACTCGCTCTGCAGCCCTAAAGCCTGGCGGCCGCGGCGGACCACAACAGGATCGAACACAGCTGCTTCTAAAAGGATATCTTTGGTCTTTTCGGATACTTCTGTCTCTTTGCTGCCCATCACCCCTGCTACCGCGACGGGCTTTTGCCGGTCGGCGATCACCAATATACCCGGATCGAGCTGTTTCTCCTGGCCATTGATCATCAGCATTTTTTCACCCATCTTGGCGCGCCGGACAACAATAGATCCCCGGCTTAGGGTATCAAGGTCGAAGGCGTGCAGCGGCTCTCCCCAGGTAAATAAAACATAATTCGTGATATCGACGATATTATTGACGCTGCGGCAGCCGATAAGTTCCAGGCGCCTCTGTAACCACTCAGGAGACGGTTTGACCGTCACCCCGGTAATGATCCGCGCAGTGTAAAGGGGACAGTCATGTTTATTTTCTATATTTAACTCGAGATCCGGGTAACCGGATAACCGGGTAACCGGATAACCGGACACAGCAGGCAATTTTAATTTCTTCCCTGTCACCGCCGCCACTTCCCGCGCGATACCAACAACACTCAACCAATCGGGGCGATTGGAGGTGATCTCTATTTCAATGACCGTGTCGCCATCCCGCGCTTCCAAAGACGTCACCTCTAAACCGGCCATGGTCAGCTTATCAGCCAGCGCCTGCGGGGAGATCGTAATATCAACAAATTCTTTTAACCAATTATAGGTAAGTTTCATATTTTCGCCGAATATCTAAAATTGTTTGAGGAAGCGTAGATCATTTTCATAAAATAAGCGGATATCATTGATCCCGTATTTGAGCATAGCGATCCGCTCAACCCCCATCCCGAAAGCGAACCCGGAATACTTTTTGGGGTCATAACCGACATGCTTGAAAACATTGGGATGGATCATCCCCGAACCCAGGATCTCTATCCAGCCCTTCCTGCCGCAGGCAGAACAGCCTTTGGCTTTACATATAACGCAGGAAATATCGACTTCCGCCGAAGGTTCGGTAAAAGGGAAAAAATGCGGCCGAAAGCGCATCAGGATATCCTGCCCGAATACTTGTTTGGCGAAAAATTCCAATATTCCCTTCAGGTCGGAAAACCTGATATTCTTGTCCACGATAAACCCTTCGATCTGATGGAACATGAAGGAGTGCGACGCGTCTACCGCATCCGGGCGGTAAACCCTCCCGGGCACAACGACAGCCAGCGGCGGCTTCTTTTCCTTCATCACCCGGATCTGGACCGGCGAGGTGTGACTGCGAAGCAAAAGGTGATCGGTGGTCGGTGCTCGGTGATCGGCTTTGAGGTAAAAGGTGTCGAAGGCTTCGCGTGAAGGATGCTCCAGGGGAATATTAAGCCCGGTAAAATTATTAAACTCCGTCTCTATCTCAGGGCCTTCAATTATGGAAAAGCCCATCCGGGTAAAGATCGCGCAAATTTCCCGCGTTACCTGCGTCAACGGATGAAGACGGCCCGGCTCATGAACGATCCCCGGCATCCCGATATCAACACGCTCTGCCGATCCCCCGGCCGCAGGTGCGGCTAACAATTTCTTTTTTTCTTCGATTAAAAGGGTGATCTTATTCTTGAGAGCGTTGACGCTCTGTCCAAAAGCGGCGCGCGCCTCAACCGGAAGCCCCGGAATAGACCCCGTAAGCTCGGCAAGCACGCCTTTCCTCCCCAGATATTTTACCCGTAATTCTTCCAGGGCTTCAAGAGAAGCAAGGTCCTGGATTTCCGTGCCTATATTTATTTTAATAGCTTCAATATCCATACTAACCCCAATATGCCTAATAAAAGCAGCGCCAGGTTCTTTTTTTCATTATTGAATTTCTCTTCTTTCCGGCGGCCGGGACTTATTTTTTCTATCGCCTGCGCGTGGATATCCAGGTCGCCGCCATGCTCCGGGCAGGCGCGATGGAAAACACCGGTTATCTCGGCCCAATCTCCTATAGATCTATAGCTGCCGGTAAACTGTATCTTTTTCGCAAGCTCACCCGGTATCCAGACGCCGATCGCGCTTTTGCCGTCATTGATATTGACCCAGGCGTAAGCGCCTCTATACATTATATCACCGATAACTTCCCCCGCAAAAGTAACAGGCTTGCCGTCATATGCCTTGGCATGAGAGATCAATTCGTCACTCGTTGCAGGCGCGGCGAAAGCCGCCGAGTGTAAGGATAAAAAGGCAAAAGTTAAAAGTAAAAAGTTAAAAATAAGGTGTTTGCGCATTACTTACCTTTCACCGCGGCGACAAAAAACCCGAGCAGCGTAAATATCGACATGAACTCAAGCCTGCCTGCCCACATCTGCGCGATATAGGTCAACTTTAACCCCGCGGGCATAGAAGCGCTCGTCACGCCGCACGATAAACCGACGTTTGCCGCCGCAGAGGTAGATTCAAACAGCGAATTTAAAAAAGGAAATCCATACCACATCCCCACCATTGCCCCGGCGCCATAAAGCAAAAGATACGCCAAAGTGATCAGGAAAACCGCGCGCACCTGTTTATCGGCCAGAAAGATCCCTTTAATATGGTGCATTTTCTGCAAGACAACGGCTTTCTCAGGCATCATGATCCGTTTAATATCCTGGATGAGCGCCTTAAAAATAATGCCGACACGCAGCATCTTGATCGCGCCGGTGGTCGAACAAACCGCGCCTCCCAATCCCATAGCGCAAACAAGCGCCACCAGCGCCAGGTGGTTCCAATCGTTGATGAATTGCGACGGATAAAGCGTCTGATACCCCGTGCCGGTATGGCCGGAGATCAACTGATAAAAACCCTTACGGAACAACATGAGCGCCTGCGGATAAACGCCGGTTTGCGCCAAGCCAAGCGCAACCACGAAAAAAGTGATAAAGACCGTAACAAACAAAGTAATGGTCTCTATATTTCTTATGATCTCTTTACGATTGCCCGTCCAGACATGATAATGGAGCTTAAAATTGATCGCCCCGAGTATCATAATAATGACGGTGATGATCTCGTACGGCAAGCTGTGATAATACAGTATATTTTGCGATTGCGGCGCGAAGCCTCCTGTGTCGAACGCCGCCATAAAAATACAGGCGCCGTGAAAAAAACTATTGAACGGCTTCATGCCGTTTAATAAACTGACAAACCCCAAAGCGAGCGTGCCTAAAACCAGAAAAACAATGCTTACCAGCCAGATAAAACGGCTGGTATTAATAACGTTCGGCATGATCTTTTCGTCGCGGCCCTCCCCGAAATACATCTTTAAAGCACCACTCCCGCCTTTAACCAGGAATGAAAGCGCGACAATAACAATACCCTGGCCGCCGATGAACATGATCAAATGCCGCCAGAGATTATGCGTATACGAAAGATGGTCAAGATTTTGTACCAAGGTCAAGCCGGTTGTCGCGAAACCCGACATAGCGTCGAAACAGGCATCAAGGTATGAATTCCAATGGCCGCTTAAAACTAACGGCAAAGCCCCTGCCAGCGTTGCCGCCAGCCACGAGAGAGACACGACGATCATCCCGTGCATCCAGCCCATTTCTTTATCGGTTGAGCAGATCTTGGTCAACAATAAACCGAAGATCAGGGTGACCTCAAGGCTGATGATAAAATCGAGCACCGGGTTAACCTCTCCCAGGCAAAGGCCGAGGATGACCGGGATGACCATCGTCAGCCCCAGGCCAAGGATAATTCTGCCTAAATAATACCCGATTATTTTGACATCATCTACATTCGGCCGCAAGATCATATTTTTATCGACGTTACAATAAGGCAGGTTATCAACGCTGAAAAGGCAATGGCCGCCGCGTATACGATCTCAACGGCAATACCGGCAATTATGTTCATGAGAGGCGTTACCTTCATCTTATAACCTCCCGACCAGTAAGTTTAAAAGTTGCGGCTCGTTCCCGATAGAAGTAATAGCAATGACATCGTCTCCCGGCTTAAGGATGGTATCTCCTTTGGGGACAATGACCTCTTCCCCCCGAACAACCGAGACCAGGACTGAATTCTGCGGAAGATGGACGTTTTTTATCTCTTTATTGATGACCGGCGAATCTTCGGGCAGGTCGACGCGCACGATGGCAAGCTTTCCCCGTTTAAAGCTCATCAAGTTCACGAAGTCAGAAAAAGAAACTTCTTCCTCGACGATCTTAGCGATGATCTTAGTCGAATCAACGGGGATATCGATCCCCAGCTCGGAAAAAATATGTTCATTATCGGGATTGTTCACGCGGGCGATCGTGCGGTGGATCTTGAATTTCTGTTTGGCAAGCTGGCAGATGATCAGGTTATCTTCATCTTCCCCGGTGACCGAAGCAAGGACATCGGCGCGGGATCCCCCGGCTTCTTCCAGGACCACCGGGTCGCAGCCGTCGCCGTTAATGACCAGCGCGTCTAATTCTTTCGCGACTTCTTCACAGATCTGCTTATCTTTATCGATAATACTGATCGTATGCTTGCTTAAACACAGCCGCTTGGCCAAGAAATACCCGACTTTCCCCGCGCCTACGATAATGATATACATAGACACCTTACTTTACAATTTAAATTCCGCCTTGATTTTAGCTAAACTGGCGACTTTAACCACCGCCATTAAAATATCTTTATCGTGCAATACCGTCTTGGGTTCCGGAATGACAACCCCATCCAGCCGGCGGATCGCCACGACCATGAATTCCTGGGGGATATTGATCTCATGGATCTTTTTATTCACCAGCCCGTTCTTGACCTCGATCTCGATGACCCCTATTTCATTGCTTTCGATCAAGTAACTCGAAAAACGGCTTTCAACGATCTTGTCGCGCAGCATCGCCGCAAAAAGGATGGTCCCGCTGATGATATTCAAACCCAGGGCGCTGTAAATATGGGCGCGCTGCGGGTCATAGACGCGTGCCAGCACTTTCGGCACCTTGAATATCTTTTGCGCGACCTGGGCGGCGACTAAATTCGTATTGTCACCGTTGGTGACCGCGCAAAAGGCATCCGCTTTCTCAATGCCGGCCTGTTTCAGCAGGTCAAGGTCAAAGCCGTTGCCGATCAGGACCAGGCCGTTAAAAGCATTCCCTAAGCGGTCGAAAGACGCACGGTTCTTGTCGATGACCGCGACATTATGCCCTTCGCTCGATAACAGCTTGGCGAGTTCCGCCCCGACCCTGCCGCATCCCACAATGATAATAAACATATTCTTTACGCGCTATTTTTACCCGCGCTTTTAAAAACCGGTTATGCTTTGGGTTTTTTCGCGATTTCCAGGAGTTTATTAAATGCCGCGGTTTCTTTTACCGCGAGCTCGGCGATGATCTTGCGGT
>Ga0105098_10000569_pt1 | contig 12909 bp, 17 predicted proteins | sample PPLLak21cMay2015_FD_79137 | JGI IMG/M metagenome (GOLD analysis project Ga0105098, IMG submission 79137) | Freshwater sediment microbial communities from Prairie Pothole Lake near Jamestown, North Dakota, USA - PPLs Lake P7 Core (1) Depth... | ecosystem: Environmental > Aquatic > Freshwater >... | reverse complement strand
CCAACGTTGACGAGATCGCCGTTGGCGAGTGCCGCTGTGGTCGGGACATCGAGTTCCAACGACGTTGTGGTGGGTGTGTTCACTGCACCGTATTCAGCAGCAGCACCAGCGAAGCTGATTAGCTGGCCCTTCTTGGGGGCGACGGTGAAGGTACCGGTGACCACGGGCTTGATCCAGCCAGCGGCATAGCCAGCGCCGAAGTTCACGGTGCCGGGTGTGTAGGTGGTGACCACTGCGCCGGTAACCGCTGCGTACTTGAGCCCAGGTGACACGGTGAGGGTTTCAGCGCCATCATTGACGACGGTCACGCGCTGAGGAGTCATGTCACCAGCAACGGTGAGGTACTGACCAACGGTGTACGCGCCAGGGCCGAACGCGGTGATCGGAAGCACGGTGGTACCAGCAGCGCAGTTCGATGTGAGTGCTGTTGCGACTGTGGTGCTGCCGGCGGCGACCTGTGGAGTCTGCTGGCACATGAAGAAGTCCATGCCGAACTTGCGTCCGACGGACCCTTCGCGCAGAGCTGTGCCATCATCACCAACCTTCTCAGCGTTGACGAAGTCAGCGATGTTGAGCAGATCACCCTCTGTTCCGGGTGTCACAATCATGTTGCGGCCGCTCATTGGAACCTTGTTGACGTTGAGTGCTTCACGCGCCGCAATCACGGTGGTCTTGTCAACGGCGGTGCCGAGCTTACCAACGTTCGTGGCACGGAAACGATACGACTGAACCAGCACGATCTGATCGATGATTTCCGCCATCGCCAACACGGCGGGCTTCAGGAACTCAGCGACGAGATTCTTGAAACCCTTGCTCTGCTGACCGTCCTTGATGAGGAACGACACGTGAACGTGCTGGTTCAACGGCACTGGCACGTTGGTGGCGTTCGCATCCTGAATGGTGACCGTGTCACTGTCAGTCTTACGCTTGCCGCTGAAGTTCTGTGGACGACGGGTGTTCACAACATCGCCATAGTTTGCAACCACGTTCTCGAAATCGCGATAAACGAGGTTGGCAGCGATCATGTTGTTCTCAAGAATCATCAGACCTTCTTGAGCCCACAGCTCTGGGATATACGCATCGAGATCATTCTCGTACACGGTGTTCCATACCTTTGCGAGTAACTTATTCACAGTATTCTCCTAGATTATCTTTCCAGCTTTACGGGCTTCGCGGTACTTTTGCGGATCCTTCGCCAGCGTCCGCACGTCCGCAACCTTGCCAGTTGACTTAGAACTGGCACCAAGACCACCAGTACCTTCGCCCTGAAATAGATTCAGGTATTCATCCATATCCTTCATTTGCTTCACGGCTTCGGGAATTGTGATATCAATTACTACTGGCTTACCATCCTTGTCACTTGTCTCGAACTTCACCTTCGGTACCAACTCTCCTGTTGCATTACCCTCGTTATCTGTGGCAGGCACGAGGTTTGCCTTCTGTTGTAATATCGCTACGATTTGCCGCGGATTAATTGCCTTATTTTCGACGGCGGCATCAGTGATCGTCCTCTGTATCGTAGCCGTTGTATATCGATTCTTCCAATCATCTCTCTCCTTCTGTGCTGCATCAATTGTTTTCTGTGACTCCTTCTTGAGCTTATCCGCTTCCTTCTTGCTAAGTTCTTCTTTACTCAAAAGCTCATTTTGAAGTGTCTCGATTCTACCCTCTAACTGAGCCTTTTGTTCTGCTGTTAGGTTACCGCCCTTCTTTACCGTTTCGAGTTCCTTAATCAACGCTTCGTTCTTTACTTGTAGCGCCCGCTTGTTCTCTGCCATGATCTTGTTGACTTCATCCTGCGTGAAGAGCTTTACTCCTGTTTTCTCTGCTTCTTTACGTTTTGCTTCTTCCGCTGCCGCCGCATCTGCTGCTGCCTTCTCTGCGGCGAGTTCCTCTGGAGTCTTCTCTCCCTCGGTTACTGTAAACCAAGGTGTTCCTAGCAACATAATCAGCTTATACATAACACTCTCCCTAAACCCTAGTCACTGCGATTACTCTTGAATCCGGCAGATATGGCAGTAAAAGATTCCAAGCCACAATGCTAGGAATCCCTGCCAAAACATGTGCCGGCTTCTGTTCGCGTGAATAGGTAGACCGAACATTTCCGTAGCCCTGGCTCACCATGTCCAGGTTTCCTCTTTCATTTTCTATATCGACACCATCAAGTAACACATACGCTAATTCACAACAAGCATCCTTTATATCTTGTGGCACATCTACGTCACCGCCGCGTGGGAACTGTAACACTTGCAATGGATCAGTCTTTTCCCCTACGAAGTTCAACCGATCCATGTATCGTGTTGCTGTTTTCAATGCCTTATCTTGATCATTTGGTTCGCTATTATACCAAACTTGGCTATTCAAACGCTCGTTGAAATACACTGTTGCTTCTGCTAAGGAGGCGTATTGACTCATTCTGATTTCCTCCCTTTGCCTCTGGTGTTATCAGCAATTACGCGATCTTTCGTTGTGTTATCGTTTGCAGCTTTTTTCTCTTCTACACCACCTTTAGCATCTGGTGCAGCATCAACTACACCACGTGCCGCTGGATTCTCGGCCGCTGCACCTTTTGATTGTGCAATCGCAATACGTGTCAAACGTTCCACATGATCCACAGCGGCCTTTTCTGATTCACCCTTCGGGTAGCCACGGATCTCAGATGCCAACGCGGTGCTTACCAATCCGTTTTCCAGGTCCAAGTACAGCGCGTCTTGATTCAGCACAATCTCTTCTGCCTTGTCTATCTCGCCTAATATCTTTTCGAGTACATCTGCTGCTATTTTGTGACCAATGCGTACCATCACCGCTTCTTTGTATGCTGCTTTCTTGTATTCCAACGACGGTGATAGTGTAATTGATTTCTCTAATCCATCAGCTTCTTTGTTGCGTTCTTCGTCTGTCTTGATGCTGTAACGTTCCGGGTACTTGATCCTTGTTACATCTTCGCTGTGTTCGTATGCCGCCCAGATTTGTGCGATCTTACGTTCGCCGTACTCTAACTCCAGCGCGATGTAGGAAAGTCCACTCTCTAACCCACGCTCATCGAACGCCTTACTTTCTGCGGACGACCGTGTCGGGCTGATGTTGCTCACGTTGAGGTTAATCAACCGACGTATCTCTTGCTCTAGTTGTGACTGCTTCTCCATCGACACCCGCAGGGGCTCCGGCGATGGATTAATGAAGGCAGGCCGTTCAGTACCTGTTGGGTACCGACGACCTTGGCTTGCACCAACCCGCGCCTCCGGGGTTTTAGCTTGCGACGCTTCCGCCGCAGTGCCATCTGGCTTCTGTTCCAGCGTTTGGCCACCACGCATCAGATGTTGCAACTCTATGTTCGGATTGTACTGCTCCGTGTAGAATGGGTAATTCGCCTTCAATGCGTAGCTAATATCTGCACTCGCTAAGTTCAACATCGCTACTTGGTAATCTGCAACGTCGGTGAGAAGCGATGTATTGATTTCAAAGAACGCAAACGGAATTTCTGGCAGACTCAGATCGTAGACAAGCTCCTCGGGACCACCTTCCTTGTTGGTTGGTGCGCCGTTGGCATCAAAGAACTGCACGTGTACGCCTGTGTCATCTAACCACGCGAAGCGGAAGCGTTCGACTTCCGTTGTTGGTAATCCGTAGATGTCCTTTGCATAGATGTGGTCGCGTAGTACCAACGCAACGAGACGATTATTCTGATCAAAGTTCCAGTTACGGATGTCCTCGGTTCGGTATTGATAAATGTATGGACGAATGTTGTATTGTTCGGCGCGGGTCAACGGCGTAGCCGCGGGCTTATCAATCCACACCCCTGTTTTCGCCATGGTTAACAACTCAGGCAGGATCAACCGCCCGATGAAGCTGTTCATCGTGTTGCCTTGCTTGTCAACGCCACTGGCGTCTGTACCATCGCACGCGTACAAGAAGTTCGTCGGACCGTTGATGCGTTTGATGTCCACTGCGCGTTGAAACAATGCGTTTTTGATGTCGTTAATCGCGGCTTTTGCATGCGCAGGACAGTACGTGACGGATTTTCGCATCTCAAAGTCCGTATCACTTTCACGTACCGAAAGCTTTTGCAGGTACTTCATAATGAAATCATTCCCGCCCTCATATGTGAGGCGGTACTTTTCCCAATAGAAGCTTAACGCCTCGTACATTGGATGGGTAGAACTGTTGGCATTTGCTAGCATTTGTATCCCCGTTTAATTAGTTCGAGTACCGATTGTAGCGTCGGGTTCTTCACAACGTAGTTATAACCATCACACTCAATCAAGTCCCCCGAGTTAGCTTCATCGGTAATAGTTATAGAGTCTCCAGGATTCTCACCAATTAACTTTTGTGCAATTTCAACCGCTAATGGTGTATGTTCCTCATCTGCGATTATCAGAATCCTCATCAAACTACTCCACCAACCGGCTGATGCCCACCAAGTGAACCGGCTAGTTCCAAGGCCATTTCACTGTAGTTCCTTGCATGAGCGAAGTGATCCTCGACGCTTCCCGTAACGTAAACACCAACTTGGTTGCCTGTAGCGTCTTTTTTGTAAATCCTTACTGGGCTTTTAACATGATCCTTGTACTCAATGCTAAGATCCACAGGTAGCAGGATGCTTTTCAATTTGAAGCGACCCAACGACAAGTCCAACCACGATGTTCTATCTACGGTCATTGTATGTTGATCTTCATCGTGTAGGTGTATCTCTTTGCCGTTGACCGCGTTGCCATAGAAACACATGCGTACGCGTCCGTAGAACCGCTGTGCGAACTCCAGTGCCTTGCGACGCTCTGGGTTTGCATCTATGACGCAAAACAACACTTTGTATTGCATCATCAACTCATCTAACTGTTCGAAGTGCTGAACCTTACCTTCTTTCAACACCTTACACGTTGTTGATGTGTGGATGTCGGAGCCGCTTCTGTTGATGAACCATTGATCAACTTCGTAGTGTAGCCACCCACCAACGTCCACGCCCATCGTGATAAACGACCCGGCCTTCATATCAGGGTAACTCTTGTAACCACCGGTACATTCGCTTATCATCGTGTCGGTGATTCTTGAACCACTTACGATGTGTGGCACGCCGAGTTTGCTGTTGTAGAACTCTTGCTCGTCGCTCGGGTCACGTTGTGCTTTGATGTAGCTAATCGCTAGTTCGTAGGGCTTCACTGTCGTTGAGTACAACTGATTAACGTGATACCCTTTGTCCATTTTGTTCGTAAACGTCGGGACCCATTCTCCTCCGGCGAGCCACTCGTGCTTCGTTTCGTGCGGTAACGTTACGCCACACTCTTTACACTTTATGTGCGTGTTCTTTATCGCTGGATCCGTGTCGTCCTCACTGGTTATAACGAGGCACTCAGGGAACACAAGTTCCGTCATCTTGTTACAACCCGGACACTTGAAAAGATAGTGGTCTTGCGACGAGTTCCTGTAGTAGTTATTGATTCCATAGTTATCTATGGTGGGCGTTGACAGCAACAGCTTCTGTTTTTCCAACTGCCCGCTGACACGTTCAAACGCCAGCGCAATGTTCTTTAGCACCATCACATCGACCTCGTCGAATATGAGTAACGACGCGGGGATACTGCGTAGCTGTGATTCTGACCGGCTTCCCCTTATGAACAAGTTGGCGCTTCCCGACCGCTTATGACCTACGTTCTTGACATCGACGAACAGGCTGTTAAGATGCGGTGACAACTCCAGTGCCGGATCAAACCGGGAACTACTAAAGTCACTCGCGTCCGGCGTCGTTGCCGGCAATATATACATCACGTTGTGATTTAGAATATCAATATGGAAAAAGGCGCGGTTCAACGCCCACTCCGTGAATCCCATCTGTGCAGCTTTCTGTACCACTATCGTTTCCGTTTCATCGTCGTGCGGCTGCCGGAGCCAGGGGTGGTGTTTGAAACTCCACGGACCCGGATACGGTGGTCCCATGACCCTGTAACTTTCGCTCCACCGCGAACAAACGTTAATGCTTTTACGTTGCAACCCGCCCGCCAGGTGTTTCTTCAGATCCCTCAACAGCGTCGCCCGGGTTGATCGAACGTGCAATTGTTGCATAAATGGCCTCGCTTATCCTGGATAACACCACTTCGTCGGTGATATGTGTACTGATCAGGCTAATCATTTCGGAACCGAATTGCATAATAGCTTGTTTGTCAAGCAGGCTCCCCGTGCTCAACTCCAGCTTGTGACAGCTCGTCACAACCTTTTCAATTTTTAACACGAGGTCGCTGATGGGACCACTTTGGTAAATCAGGTCCATTTGATCACGACACTGGTTCAGCCTCTCCTCCATAAGCATTCGTAGAATCGCGATTTCGTCACGTAGCGACTTTATCTCGCCACTATCCCCGAGCTGTTGCAGCCGTGCATTGAAGCGTGTGAGTTGGTAGTTGCGCAGCGACTGCTTCACTTTTGCTTCGCCGGCTTTGTTACCGCCGTGCATCATGCAGAACTTTGACCCCTCCGCAGCCGCCCCATTACATTGGCCTTTCGGGGTTACTGCTTGACACCGATTTGGAGAATCAGCCTCAACTAATCTTATGTTATCCATATGATTCCTTAATCACGAGTTCCTGACAGCCGCCGTGATGACTCCCTATCTTATATTACGGGATAGCGTTGCGTTTTTCAAGTGAAAAATAAAAATATTTTTCGTCCGCGATTCATGATTATGATTGTGTTGATCATTAGAATCAATGATGCTCTGACCCACCCTCCCGGGTCCGGCCTAATGCGTCACGCTTCCTGTGTAGCGCGTCCAGAGGCCGGCGCCAATAAATTTCAACTGCCTGACAAAAAGTGGGGCGCGGGCGGAAATTTGTGTAACACCTTGTTACAGTGTAAACTTTTGACCCTCCCTGTAACGTGACGTTACACTTGTAACGTGGTGTTACATTTGTAAACTCTCGATACACTTGTAACGTGGCATTACATATTATCTTTTTCTTTTTATTCGATATTTGGCACCGGTTTTGCATTGCACCTTTGGCACACCGTTTGAATCTATCATTCTTTTTTATTTTTCCATTGTTTGCCGATACCCTTGACGTAGACTGACCGTGTCCCGTATAGGGTGGGACTCTTGCCAGGAGACCGATCATGAAGCATGATAGCCTACACCTAATTGAAAGCTATAACGCACGCGGCGGATGGCTTCAAGAATATGAGCAAATTTTTTATGAGGAAGATCATGCGGTAGTTATTCATTTCACTATGATAGCCAATAAGCTATATAACTATTCAATAATAGTTCGGCATAGTGAAACCGAAAAGAGCGTATACTTAGATAACTAGCATATAACGTCAAGACTCATCGGCCATGGCGCAAGCCATGGCCGATCTTTATGTTACACCGGATGTTGCTGATCAATTTTGGTGAATAACCAAAAAAGACCTTGACAAACAAGAACCACGTTGTAGGATAGAGGAGTAAAAGAAAAGAAAGAAAAGAAAAAAGACCTTGACAAACAAGAACCACGTTGTAGGATAGAGGAGTAAAAGAAAAGAAAGAAAAAAGAAAAAAAGACCTTGACAAACAAGAACCACGTTGTAGGATAGAGGGGTAAAAGATATGAAAACACTCATTCAACAGTTACAAGAGAAAACAAAAAACGTAACAGTTAAACGCTGGTTGCATCTTTGGCTTTATCTTGCATATTGTTCTTGCTCTTTTGACGATAGGGCAACAGAAGAACTAGAAAGGTTGCAAGGTGAATTATGAAACCGGCTTTCTCCATTATCTACGCCAGTAAAAAACCTTGCCTTGCTAAAAAGAGCAGAACAAAAGACGCAAAAGCATACTACCGGGAAACCTTTCTCTCTCATTCTGACGCTATTGCAGAAAGCACAATTGACTTGCAAAGAATGACGCGCCTTGAACGCAAGCGCGCAAAGTATCTTGACCGCATTGCGAAAGGGTTACACTGTAGGGAATAGCAAAAAGACATAGGCAAAGGGCGAGAGCCTATAGGTTCCTTGTGTCACCTATAGGACAGGGGAAAGGGTGTGGTGCCCTACACACCAGCAAGTATGCGGAAAGCCGACCGCACTAATTGAGACGGGGAACCGGAAAGCCTGGGTGCACGGTGCGACAGGCTAACCCCTGGAGGAATGGGATGCCAAAGCCGGTGGCGCGACCTGCCAGCAAAGTAGCCACTACCCTGAACATCGGGCAAGAGCGAAGGCGGTCCGAATTTGGCCTGACTCGGTCGCGAGTGCCTTCCTGCCCCTCTCTCCGGGTGTAACATTTCGTTACTCTTGAGAGGGAGGGAACCTATGGCTACCATGCTCGCCAAACAACAGGAATTTGATGAATTGGCGCACCGTGCGTCGGCCCTTGGCCTGACGCTACAGGCCGGCTGCAAGGGTCCGATACCGGACGCACTTTTCCACACCACGTATCTCGTCACCAAAGATGACATCCTCATCCTACACACCGACGATGACGTTTTCATCAAAGCATATCTGAACCTCATGGAAATGATCCACGAAATCAACAAGTTGCGTTGCAACTAACTCCGGGTATACGCCCGGAGAGAGGGGCAGGAAATTCCTGGTGCGTCGGCCTCTGGCCTCTTAGAAAGGCCAGTATGCACAGACTCTACGCCATGATTATTGTCCACCATGCCATGCTGTCTTATTGGGATTGGTATCGGTGTTGTAAGGCATTAGGCTTGACGCAACGTGATATTCGCTTATGGCATCGGCTACTTCACTGAGGCCAGAGGCCGGCGCATCAGGATAGGGGCAAAAAGATGGGGTTGCGGTTCGGTCGCATGGTAGGAGAATACCATGTTGAATTTCGAATTGCACAACGACCGCGCTTTTCATCTCAGCAAGATCCTTGGCATGGCTCCCGGCATGGGAACCTGGAACAAGGAAAGCAACATCCTCGTGGCCAAAGGTGTGAAGGGCACGCCGAACGTGGCGCGCACCCTGCGCTCCTTGGTGGACGCGGAGAAGAAGTACCGCGTGGCCGAAGGCAAGACCTTCACCGGTGCTCAGATCGTGGAATTGGCCGAGAAGTACGAGGCGGCCAATGCCGGGGAGCCTTGCTACAAGGTGTTCATCGGCAACCACCGCGCTTGTGGCTTGGTGCTTGGCTCCATCATCTACGGCTACAAGACCGAGCCGCAAATGATCGAAGTGGATCCGAACGAAGGCGCAACGCTGTCCATCAACAGCCACGCTGGCAACCGCTACACGTCTCCGCTGGCCTACGAGGAGACGCTTGACCTCGTTGTGGCGCAGGTCAAGGCCGGCAAGTTCACCCAGGAAGTTCAGGTCCGCAAGCTGTTCGGTGACGGGACCGGCCAGAAGCTGTGGGCGCACCAGAAGCTTCTCACGCTGGGCGTCGAGAAGTCGAAGGTGCTCCAAACCAACAAGGAGGAAGCGCGCAAGGCCGCCGAGACGCTCAATGCCGCTGACGCCATCGACAAGGTGCTGGTTGCCAAGGCCGTCGAAGGCTCGAACAAGGGCAAGGTGCTCAAAGGCGAGGCGATCCGCAACAACCTGAACATGTGCCTTGGCGCCGATCCGGAGGCCAAGGACGACCTCACCATCGCGCTCAAGGGCATCTGCGAGAACAACGAAATGGCCCTCATGGCCGTCATCGTCCGGCACTTCAAGGTCGAAGGCAAGCCGGAAGCGAAGAAGGGCAAGAAGTAGCACCAAGGGAGTCAAGAGGAAGCCTGTGGCTGGCTGTGTCCAGCTAGGCAATGTTATACCCTAGATCATGTGCCTGAACTAGCAACCCCGTCTTTCTGCCCCTATAAATGGCCTCCAGCCTCCGGCCTCTGGCCAATGGCTTGCCCACCCTGGAAGGTGATAGGCAAGCCGGCTCTTAGGCGGAAGCGGATTCTTCCAGCCGTATCCGTGCTTACGTTGCGCCCTACAAGGCGCAATGAGGCCGGAGACTGGAGGCCATTATTACCGTGATGGCTTCTAGCCAATGGCCCACATAACACGGGTCGGCGACTTGGTTGCAAGCCTTTGCAATGCTCCGTTTGCACCGTGATGCAATGAAGCCATCACAACCAAGGCCGTACAATGCGCCACCAGACGCAGGCGGCCTTGGTTATTTAATCTTTTCGGGTAGGAAGGCAAATGCTATAGACTGGCCTCCGGCCTCCGGAGGAACAACAATGGAAAATGCACTAAGCTGGCTCACCGGATGGCAAGGAACAATACAAGAGAAGCTACACGACGTAAGAACCCTTCTTTGGGAGGCCCGAACTACAAATGATGCGGCACGGATCGCCAAGCGTGAAAGTCAAATCGATGCACTGCTTCAAGCGCAAAGCGAACTAACCCGGCTGATTGAGGAAATCTTTTGAGGCCGGAGGCCAGTCTATAGCATAAATGGTGCGGGCCTCCGGCCTCTGGAGGACTGACAATGTCTAAAGCCGACAAGCTACGCAAGCTCATCGACTGGTTGCACACCAACGGGATTCGAGAATCCGAGCAAATGCAATGGTCATTCATCCGGCTTTTTGAAGCCTGCAAACTAAACAGCACAATGAATCTTTCTGACGACGATCTCTTGATTTGGGCAATCCTTTAGCCAATGAGGCCGGAGGCCCGCACCATGCACCGGCCTCCGGCCTCTGGAGGCCCACCATGAAAAACCACTTCTACGCTGTCCACAAAGGCATCAAGGCCGTCGAAGGAATGATTGTCGAATCCGGCTTTAGTACCGAAATCATCAACATAACAACCCACGCGCTTTATCAACACCGTCGAGTAATGGCTTTAACTGCTCTGCAACTCGGACTCATCGACGAGGAGGAATTTGAGGCTTTTTATTATTAATCTTTTGAGGCCGGAGGCCGGTGCATGATTTCGTAAATCATCGGCAATGGTGCCGATGTCCTACAAGGAGGCTACAATGGTTACCTGGGAATCCCCGTATGACGAATGGAGCGACTATGACTAACCCCGAAAGGGGTTAGTTATTTTAAGGGCAAAATTACACCAAGGCGTAGTAGCCTGGGGTTGTGGCACGGCGAGGTCTCTAACATTGCGAAGCAATGTTAGATTTCCTTAATCACGCCTCCGGCCTCACGCCTCCGTGCACGCATAATCACTTCACATAATCACTGCGGAATGGTACATTTCAATGTCTCCAGAGGCCGGAGGCCGGCCTGTTTACGGAAATGCCCTCTTTTATAAACCAGATTAAAATGATTTTTGACGGGTCTCTGTAATTAAGGCCGCCGCACCCGACTCTGGCCTGTGGAGACATGACGAGAAATGCTACTTTCACCACAGATTATGGTGATCATCCATTTCGGGTAGGCTGGTTTCAATGATGTGATTTTCTTGATCACGATTACCGGCAATGCCTAATTAACAGCAATCCCTTTCCATAATCACGACTCTTGGTCAACTTTTATAATTCCAAATCCCTAAAAGTTACTACTATTTTACTACTACTTTTATAACTCCTTATATCCCTTATAGTTACTAGAATACTAGAATACAACTTTTAATAAGCATATAGGGAAAATAATGCCCCTATATAATCCCTGTGGCCCTCCTAAAATTCCTGTAACTTGTATTCCGGTAACTTTTCCGTGTAAATGCGTGTTGCTCCGGGCCTTACAGAATTACAGCTTTTTCAAGAGTTGTAATGCCGTCTGGCCTCTGGCCTCCCGACACGCCGTAAAACCTCACCAAACAAACAGGGACGGGGCAAGGTTCAATCCTTGCCCCGTCCCTAGTGCTTTACCTATCCCCGGCGTCAGCGTTGCTCATAACCGATTCGTGATGATGCCGTCCGTCAGTAATGCGTGATTCCCCGGCACGCCGGCCGCCCACGGAGCATGATTAAAACAGATCCTCAATGCTATTAAGCATGATATGGGATGCCCCGCTTTCGGATCTCCCGTTTGCCGCCGTAAGGGTACTGATGCTGGTACTGATGCCAATGCATTTGTTACCGGCCACAACAGGCGCTCCCGACAACCCAAGCTCTAGCGGAGCGGTGCTCCGCACACTGATTTGGGTAATCTCGCCGTGGAGCACCGTAGGTGCCCCACGTAATGTCCCCTGAACCGTGATGCGCTGTCCCACGTGGGGCGCTTCAAACGAAGCAGGCATGGCGATCAGTTCCCCGGTCACCGGGATCACGGCGGCATCATCCCGGTGGCGGGGCGCTCCAAGCGTAGCTTGGAGCCTCTTGCCGTTTTGCCAGAGCGACAGCTCCCCGCCCTCGTTAATGATATGCCAAGCAGTAACGACGTATCGCTGGCCTCTGGCCTCGATGACGCATCCCACTCCTGTGGAGTAAATGCCGTCCCGCAATGCCCGGACCTCGACGACGGGGGATGTGGCAACGACGGGCGAAAGGTCAATGGCCTCCGGCCTCTCGGTAACGGCTACTGGCGTTGCGGCCTCCGGTCTCCGGCCTGAACATCCTACCAACGCAAGCAACCCAATGATTAACAGAATCCTCATTTTCTTAGCCTCCTCATGGCCTCCGGGTACGTGCACAGCGGTGGCACATCCACCAATGGCAACGCTATCTCGGGGTGTTCATCAACGGTGTCCTCATATAGGGCACGGGCATCGGTGATGCTCGTTTCTCTCCACGCCACAGGAGGATTCATAAGATCAATGAAGATGTAACTAAGCCCCAACAGCTCCAGCTTCGCTTTGGCTGCCTCGCACTTCGGGCAATTGGCTTTGCCGTAAATGGTTATCATTGGCTCCGGCCTCAACAGACTGGCCTCCAGCCTCCGGAGGCGGTAGCGTTTTGATAGGCTTGAGGCTACCCGTAGCATCAAGACGTGCTTGCGCCTCGGCGACTCCGGCGGCGCGCTTTTGCTCATAAAGCAAAAGGCAACACCGCTTGGCCTTCTTGCCCGAACCACAAATACACTTCTCATTGCGTTTCGGTAACCGTGT
>Ga0105098_10000568_pt1 | contig 12959 bp, 10 predicted proteins | sample PPLLak21cMay2015_FD_79137 | JGI IMG/M metagenome (GOLD analysis project Ga0105098, IMG submission 79137) | Freshwater sediment microbial communities from Prairie Pothole Lake near Jamestown, North Dakota, USA - PPLs Lake P7 Core (1) Depth... | ecosystem: Environmental > Aquatic > Freshwater >... | reverse complement strand
TTCCCATACGGCCAAAATAGAGCTTCCCATAAAACTATACGGAAAATTTACGGTGTATCCATCTTTCAGGTATTACACGCAAACTCAGGCTGATTACTTTGCGCCGTATAATGAGCATTTTTCAACAGAGACCTATTATACTTCAGATTATGACCTTTCAGCTTTTGATGCCAATCAATATGGCTTAGGTTTGCGGTACACCGATATTTTCGCCAAATCACATCTCTGGAAATTTGGTTTGAAAAGCATAGACCTGGAATACAGCAAATACGACAGAAATACCAGTTTCTCTGCAAATTTGATCGCATTTTCGTTTAAGTTCGTAATGGATTAAATTCTTAATGATCACAAAATAAGAACAGGAAAGGAACAGAATCGACTGTTCTGTTAACATTCGAGAACTTTGCAAAAATGAAAATAAAAAACAGTTATTTTCCTTTACTTGTTATCGTTTCTGCGCTTCCGCTTATTTGGTTTAGGGATTTCACACCCTTAAATGAATTGCGTTATTTGAGCATTGCTGATGAAGCTTTGCGAAATGGCCATGTATTTACTTTTACCAACCACGGGATACCCTATGCGGATAAACCTCCTCTTTTTTTGTGGTTGATTATGGCGGCAAAATCGCTCCTGGGAAGTCATCAAATGTGGATTCTGGCACTTGGTTCCCTCATACCGGCACTTGTTATTATTCAAACCATGGACAATTGGGTAAAACATGAATTAACCCAGGCCAACCGCTTTACTGCAAAACTTATGTTAATGAGCAGCGGTTTGTTTTTGGGACTTTCCCTCCTGGTAAGGATGGATATGCTGATGTGCATGTTTATAGTTCTGGCATTAAATACATTTTACAGGATGTATCAGGACCGACCCGGAAAATGGGACGACTTATTGTTTCCAATTTACGTCTTTATGGCACTGTTTTCAAAAGGACCTTTTGGTTTGTTGATACCCTTACTGACGACCCTTATCTTTCTGTTTATCAACAACAAGATCAAAAAATCGGGCCGGTACTGGGGTTGGAAGACCTGGCTCATACTGATCATTTTATGTGCCATTTGGTTTTCCGGTGTTGTGAACGAGGGTGTACCCGGCTACCTGAATAACCTTCTGTTCCATCAGACGGTTGACCGGGGTATTGATACCTTTCACCACAAAGAGCCATTTTATTATTATTTTGTCTCTTACTGGTATTCCCTCGCGCCCTGGTCAATGCTTATTCTTGTTGTACTGCTGCTTTCAGCAGTAAAACGACATATTAAAACCGATCTGGAACGATTTTTTCTCACAACGATCGCGGTTATTTTTATAATCCTTTCTCTTGTGAGCTCTAAGATCCAAATTTACCTGGCACCAGCATTTCCTTTTATGATCTACCTCACAGCTCTGTTATTGCAAAAATTTAAACGAAATAACTGGTTAGCGCTGGCTGTCGGCTTGCCGGCACTATTATTTTCTTCATCAATCTTTGTTCTTGTGTACTTCATTTTATTTAAAGATGAAAACAAGGTTTTAAGCCATACATTTATTGTACTCGGAGCGGTTGCGCTCAGCCTTTTCGCGCTGAGCACCCTGTACTTTCTATACAAAAGAAAAGATCTGGGAAAGGCGATAAACCTGCTGGCTATGGGAATTTTAATCTCCATTTTTATCGCTTCCTGGTCCTTACCGGAAGTCAATTCGTATGTCGGATATGCCAATCTGTCTAAGGAAATTAAGAAAGTGAAAGCCGAAAAACAAATATCAGCGACCTATTTTTACAAATTAAAAAGGGCTGATAATATGGATGTTTTCCTGGGTCATACTTTTGTGGTTCTGAAAAAAGATGCCCTCCTGAATAAAAAGCTCAGCCCCGGCATACTGGTAATCAGCAACAAAGTGATCGATTCCGACCAAAAAGATCGAGATATCGTTGACCTTCTGAAAGGAAAAGAACGGCATATCGTTGGCAACTATTCAGTGATTGTTTTGTAATTTCAATCAGACCGAGGATTTATGTCATTTAATCACGATCAATTGACTGTCTTCCAAACCATCAACCCAGTGCTTTACCATAGGTTCTATGTGTATGTAATCGCCTGATGAAAGGGATTCTTTTAATCCGTTTTCATTTTCAAAAATGACCTTGCCGCTGATGCATACCAGCATGGCAGGAACCCTGGTAAGATGTTCCTTCAGCTGTTGTCCTTTTAGAATTTGTAATGCCGTGGCTGAAGTTCCCTCTTCTCCTTTAAAGAGCAGACTTGCTGATACGGGTTTGTCTGCTGTGTGTTTATCCCTGAGTTGCATAGAAATTTGTTTTATTAAAAAGAATTAAATGATGATCATTGTGCTGAAAAATACGCAAAGCAATTTGCCTCAGCTGAATTAGAACAACCTGATAATAATAATTTTTACGGTCTTATTTCGTCTGGCTTTTTATCCAACTTGTTATTTCATCCAAAGCTACCGGAGAAAAGGTTTCTTCAATATCCCCGTATTCTTTTGGCAAACCAGTCGTGCAATTCTGGAACAAATGATTGAGATTCGGAATCGTTTTTACGGTCGCGTTTTTATTTCCTCCGGTTTTGAAGGCATTTTCAACAGCAACGGCATTTTCTATTGGCGGAACCTGCAGGTCCTTTTCTCCAAAAAGTGCGAGAACAGGGCATCTAACCTTTTCCAGAGCGGGAACGGGGTCATATCGCAAAAAATACTGCATCCAGGGACTCATAACCTGATTCATCTGACTGGCCACATAAGCATCCATGGTCATTCCTTCGGGTAGAACAATTTTTTTGTCATTCTGCAGCACAGTTCTTAAATAGGTATTGAGCTCATTCTCCATCTTCTTTTGGTCTTTTGAATTGAGTACGATCTCAAAGGCCACAGCGTTGATACCTCTGTTTCTTTGGATTTCTGATTGCGAAACCCCTGAAGCTTTTGCAAAGGATTCCTGTTGCAGCAATAAAACCTTGTCTCCCCTTAAACCCGGGGCCGCAAGCAGAACAACAAAACCCAAATCATTGGTCTTCGATGCGATCATTGCTGCGATCATCCCTCCTTCGCTATGGCCGGCCATACCAATCGCATTTTTATTGATCTCTTTTCTGGTTTTCAAATAGGCAATAGCACTTTCGGCATCTGTGGCCAGATCTGCCGTTGTAGCTGCCTTAAAATCCCCGGTAGATTTTCCATTCCCCCGGTCATCATATCGGAGTACGGCAATACCATTTCTGGTCAAATGATCGGCTAAAACCAAAAAAGGTTTGTGACCATACACTTCTTCATCTCTGTTCTGAGGGCCGCTTCCCGTAACCAGTATGACGGCAGGAAAATTACCCTGGGTATTCGGTAAGGTTAAAGTTCCGGCCAAACTCAGGTTGGCGGCTGTATTTTTAAATTCTACTTCTTCGGAATGATACGGGAATGGTTTTGCAGGCTCCTGAGGTCTTTTCATGACCTGCTTTTCGATCGGCTCTCCGGACAGGTTAAGGGGAAGCTCCTGACCGCGCTGCTTGAAGGTGCCTTCAATAATTTTATCTTTCATCATCCCTTCATAAACAACACCTGCACTGGCGATTTCAATAATTACTTTGCCGTTTTCAAAAGATGTCTTTGATACCGGAATGTCTTTTGCCCCCTGGTCCGGACTATCCATGGTAGCACTGTAGGCTCCCGCTGTCTTGGTAACGTGAAAAACCAGTCTTAAGGGTGTCCCCTGAACTTTTAAAACCCCGTACCAGTCGCCTGTTATATCCTGTGCATGGGAAGTCAGTACTAAAAAAATCAAGGCGGTAAAAAATAGTAAACTTTTCATGATCTGTTTAATTTGATTTTCAATGTAAAATAAAAATTCTGTCGGGTTTGAGCATAATTTCAAGTACCATACCTTCCACCAACCGGATCTTGTTTGCTTTGGTAAGCGGGTATTGCACTTCAACAATCGTCTCACCCTGGTCCGGAACAAAAAGCAGGGTCAAAAAATGTGCCCGGCGGTAGATCTTTCTGATCAAACCGGTAATTCTGTTGGGCACATTTGTGTATTCAGCGATTCGCTCCGGAAAAATGATGCGTATATCCTCTGCTTTGATCCCAAAAACAATGATTTGACCTTCTTTAAGATCAGTTGTACCTTCAACTGAAATTTCCATGTCCAGGGCCTTACAGTCAATACGGGATGATATGCCGGTTGATCTGATCAGGCCTTCAAATATATTTTTGATCCCCAGAAATTTGGCAACCTCCCAATTATAAGGAATAAAATTATTCTCCAGGTTGCTGAACGTCTGGTGTTTTTTCCCGTCAATTAAAAATGTTATCGTATGACCGAGCATAAAGGCACTTTCAATGTCATGTGTTACCATGATGACGGTGAGTTTAAACTGTTCCTGAATTTCACCCAGCAAATAGCACAATTCATTTTTGAGCGAGTGGTGCAGGGATGATGTGGGTTCGTCCAAAAGCAAGACCTTATTTCCGGCCACCAGGCTTCGCGCAAGTGAGATCCGCTGCATCTCCCCTCCGCTGAGCCGCTGAATTTTCCTGTCCAACAGGTGCGTTATTTCCAGTTTTTCGGCTATTTCTTTTATGTAATTATCGTCCTTTTGCTTTTTGATACGCAAACCATAGGCGATATTTTCTTTTACATCCAGATGCGGAAACAAAACATTGTCCTGTGGCAGATAGCCAATATGTCGCTGTTCAGGCAAATGGTCCGTTATATTCGCTCCATTCAGTAAAATTGTCCCGGAATCAGGTGCCAGCAAACCTGAAATAATTTCCAGCAACAGACTTTTACCACTGCCGCTGGGCCCCAGTACGATATGAAATCGGCCCGTTTCAAAGGTATGGTCAATTCCGTCAAGGGCAAAGGCTCCGGCTTTGTATTTAATATTTTTCAGGCTGATCATACGATTTTGGAATGGCCGAGCAGGCGAAAGATGGTTAAGGTAAAAATTCCGATCGCCACGATAATTAAAATGAGCACAACGGATCCTTCAATATCGGCAGAAGCCAGACGGAGATAAATGGCTGTTGGCAGGGTTTCTGTTTTCAGTGGCATAGAACCGGCAACGGTTATGGTTGCTCCGAACTCGCCGATCGCTTTGGCCCAGGCCAGCAAATAAGCGGCAAGGATACCTTTCTTCGCAAGCGGCAGGGTTACCGTCCGGAAAGCTTTCCATTGTGTTGCCCCCAGGGTGCGGGCTATATGCTCATATCTCAGCGGAATCTCATCCATCACGGCCTTGATAAGCCGTATGGAGATACCCAAAATAGTTACCAGCTGAGCAATAAGAATACCGGCAATCGAAAACACCACTTGTACCGTATGTTCCTGAATATAGGAACCATACCGGGTATTAAAAAATATGAGTATCATGGCACCCAGGGCAGCCGGGGAAACGATCATGGGCAGTTCCAGCAGGGTGTCCATTACATTCTTTAAGGGGAAATTGTACCTGCTGAGCGCATAAGCTGCCGGTATGGCCAGAATGGTCGATATGAGAGCAACAACGGTCGCACAAATAAGGCTTAGTTTCAGGGAATACAGGGTTCTGTCGGAACTGAGGATCTCAACAAATTTTTCCTTGTCGTAAAACCAGAACAGCGAAGCGATCAGAATCACATAGATCAGCGAAATTCCGACAACAGAAATGGTATAACGAAACGAAATAAAATGATTCTTCATCCTTATAATTTAAACCCTGAATGGCATAAGATCACTCCAAGATCCACTCTTTTGGTAAATTGTAAACGCCACCCACAGGTTTAACTTCACCAATATATTGAAATGCTTCTTCGGGGCTTGTAAAATAACGATATTTTTTAAAAATAGCCCTGGCTTCCTCTCCCATAATAAAATCGATGAATTGCTGAGCCAGTGCTGTGTTTTCGCTGTATTTGGAAATCGCGATGGGAATATAACCCACCCTGATGATCTCCGAGGCTTTGAGGTCAATTGTTTCAATCTCCTCAGGATTCCAGTATTGAAAAACTTCCCAGCCAATAACGGCATCCACAGATTTCATCGCTATCACTGTAGCCGTTTTGTCGCAACTTTCGGTATAGTTAACCAGGTTCTTGCGGAATTGAGCTCTTTCCGCTGGGCTCAGGTTTTTTTCAACTACTTCTACCGCATAGGTACCCACACATACATTTTCGGGATTTGCTATGGCCAGCCGCAGACCCGGCTTCAAAAGGTCTTTTAATGTGTGAATATTTTTGGGATTTCCCTTTTGAACATTGATACTCGTCACCAGATACAGGGGAATGCGCTCTGTTTCAGAATAAACAAGGCCATCAATCTTTGCTTTTTCCATAAAATCTGAAGAACCGGGAAAATATATGTCTCCTGTCTTAGCCAGTTTCATCTGGGACAGCACATATCCTGAGCCGCCAAAATTGGCTTCAACTTCCACGCCGGTTTGCTTTTCAAAAAGTGCGATGATCTCTTCTGTGGGAGGTTTTGAAGCAGCACCTACAAACAGCGTTAATTTCTTCTTGCCCCCTTTTATTCCAGACTGATCCGCATCCCTTACGGTCTGGTCTTTGCAAGCCCATGCAAGCAAAATAAGCATCATGAATAAAGCTTGTATTCTCATTATTTTTGATCTGTTTTAAACTTTCTTTGGTATTAAGCTCATGGCCCGCTCACTCATGGCCGTTATGGTCAGGGAGGGATTTACGCCCGGATTTGCTGAGATGGCAGAACCGTCGCAAACATACATATTTTTATAGCCAAAAACCTGATGCTTTTTATCAATCACGCCACTTTCTCTGTCCTTGCCAATCACACAGCCACCAAGTATATGTGCCGTTGAAGGTATTCCTGTTAAAGTCTCGGTAAACATCACCAGTGGCTTTCCATTAATTATTTTGGCAAATTTACGTGCCAGTTCATGTGCTTCGGGTATAAAGGCAGTTGGGTTTTTGCCCTCAGCTACCTCTGTCTTCAATCCAAAAACACCTTTCCTGAGTTTTAAAGTACTGTCTAAATGCTGCATAAAAAGTATGACCGAGGTCTGTTTTCCAAAATCACCTGAGGTAAATATTTTGAACCAGGTCAGCGGTGCTGTAAAGGGTATGAATAAAAGCTTTAAAACGCGCAAAAAGAAATTTTTTTCACTTACCATGGGCATGGCCAGGAGCCTCCAGAAGCCCGAACCATGACCATATCTGCAAGGCTCAATATTTGTGTTTTCATCAGTTTCCAGAATAGAACCTATAGCAATTCCATCAGACATATCCCTATTCTTATCAATAGAAGTCGTCAAAATCAGGGCTTCGTTGTTGGTGCGCACCATTTCTCCCAGGCGATCACTCAGTGCGGGAAGGTTTTTTCTCTTTTGCTTTAATAGCAGGGGAATTGTGCCCAAGACACCTCCGGATAAAATTACACCGCTGCAACTTTCATCAAATACTTTCTTATTTCCGGCGGCATTACCGAGTACTTTTCCCTTGATTTGATATCCCTTTTTCCCACCTGAATTGCCTATGTCTATAATATCAGTCACCTCCGCTCCGGCCCTGATTTCGACTCCCAGTTTTTGGGCCAGGTACAGATAATTTTTGTCCAGGGTGTTTTTGGCATTGTGCCGGCAACCTGTCATGCAGGAGCCACAAAAGATACAGCCGGTTCTATCCGGTCCCTCACCGTTGAAATATGGGTCTGGTACGGTTACCTCTTTTTTTCCAAAATATACAGCTGCTTTTACGGACATAAATTTATCTTCCTTTCCCATTTCTTTGGCCAGCTGCTTAAAAGCCAGGTCATTTTCGCCAAAATAGGGATTTTCAGTTGCTCCCAACATGCGCCAGGCCTCAGTATAAAATGGCTCAAGTTCCCCTTCCCAATCCGCCAGTCCTGCCCAGGAACCCTGATTAAAAAAAGGTTTTTTCGGTTTGGGTAAGGTATTGGCATAGACAAGCGAACCACCGCCAACACCCACCCCACTAAGTACCGAAACATGCCTGAAAAAACTGATCTTCTGAATACCAAAAAAATTTAGTTGGGGCAACCAGAGCCATTTCCTGATATTCCAATTGCTTTTGGCAAAATCCTCCTGCCTGAACCATTTTCCTTTTTCAAATAAGAGTACCCTGTATCCTTTTTGTGCCAGACGAAGGGCCGATACAGAACCTCCAAAACCGGAACCGATGATGATATAATCGTAATTTTTAGCCCCGTTCATTGATTCCATATAACTTTTTCATTTTTGATCTTTTATTCCATTTTTCAATCTCCACAGCCCAAAAAACAATACTTGAAAGTCCGAGGCAGAACAGCAATTCAATCCACGTAAGCGGCTGTGTATGAAATACTTTCTGTAATATCGGCACATACATCACGGCCATTTGCAGGGCAAATGTAAGTAGCACGGCAAAAACCAGTTGTTTGTTCCCGAACACGCCCATTGTAAAAAGAGATCGCCAGTCGCTGCGTATGGCCATGGCATGCCCCATTTGTGAAAGACTTAATACGGTAAATACCATGGTCATCCACTTGTCATTGCCCATGCGGATGGCAATACCCTCGGTGGCGATGCAAACGGCACCCATCAGAACACCTACCCATAATATATGAATCCCTATGCCCTCGGCGAAAATACTTTCATCGGTTTTTCTTGGCGGGCGTTTTAAAATATTCTTTTCGGCAGACTCTGAAGCAAAGGCCAAACCGGGGAGTCCATCAGTAACCAGATTAATCCAAAGGATATGTATGGGGAGCAATGGAATTGGCAAACCGATGAGCGGGGCGAGAAAAATTGTCCAGATCTCGCCACTGTTGCTGGTCATGGTGTATTTGATAAACTTGCGGATATTGTCAAAGATCCTTCGTCCTTCCCTTACGGCACGGATGATGGTCGCAAAATTATCATCCAAAAGGATCATATCGGCCGCTTCCTTAGAAACATCTGTACCGGTAATACCCATGGCAATGCCAATATTCGCGCGTTTCAAGGCAGGGGCATCGTTCACGCCATCACCGGTCATGGCAACAAAATGGTTTTTCTTTTGAAGGGCTTTTACGATATGTAACTTCTGCTCCGGAGAAACACGCGCATACACCTTGATGTATTCTATTTCCTTATCAAAATCCGCTTCAGAATAATTTGCAAGTTCTGCTCCGGTGATGATCCTGTCAGTAACGATGCGCATGATTCCTGTTTCTTCGGCAATGGCTTTTGCCGTAACGGGATGGTCACCAGTAATCATGACCGGTGTAATTCCGGCAGCATAACAGTCGGTGATTGCCTGAACTGCTTCCTGGCGGGGTGGATCTATCATGGCCAGCAGGCCCAGGAACTGCAGGTTGCTCTCGCAGCAACTTAGGTCTTTATTTTTTGGCAAGTCATCTATAGTTTTTATCGCATAAGCCATTAGCCGTTTGCCTTTTTCAGCATAACCCAGTGCTACTTCATTTATTTTTGCTTCATTCGGATTGATGCAAATCTTAATTATATTTTCCAGGGCACCTTTTGTGATGACCAGCCATTGTCCGTTCATCCGGCAGATGGTAGTCATCAGTTTCCGATCGGCATCGAAAGGCAATTCATATTCTCTCGTAAAATTTTCGATCCAGCGAGGATCGTATTTGGCATGTTTCCGGGCTGATTCTACCAGGGCTATTTCTGTAGGATCTCCTTGTAGTTCCATATTGCCATCGGTTACCACATCGTGGTTCAACTCCATAGAAAGGATCAGCAATTGCTCAGGAGAAAGGTTATGGATACCTTCCGCATACGGTGATACCCAGATATCTGTTACGGTCATTTTATTTTGTGTGATCGTGCCGGTTTTGTCTGAACAGATATAAGTAACAGAACCCAGTGTTTCAACAGCCGGTAATTTTCTTACAAGCGCATTCTGACGTACCATGCGTTTGGCTCCAAAGGCCAGTGCAATGGTGATCACCGCCGGCAAGGCCTCAGGAATTGCTGCAACAGCCACTGAGATGGCCGTGAGCAGCATGCGTATTGGATCTTCGCCACGCAAAAGGCCGGCGCCGTAAATGATGATGCAGATAAAAATTACGATCACGGAAAGTTTCTTTCCAAAATCGGCCAGTCTTTTTTGGAGGGGTGTTCTGATTTCGTCCTCCTGAAGAAGTTGTGCTATGCGGCCGATTTCTGTTTCCATCCCCGTTGCAACAACGATTCCTTCACCGCGGCCATAAGTAACCACAGTAGTTTTATACGCCATATTAAACCGGTCTCCCAGCGGCGGATTCTCCTCCCTTATTGTGTCTGTAGTTTTTTCAACAGGCTGCGATTCTCCTGTTAAAGATGCTTCCTGAATTTTAAGGGAATAGGTTTCCGTTAAGCGTATGTCTGCGGGAACCAGCATCCCGGCTTCGAGTATCACAAGATCACCCGGAACCAATTCTGAAGTTGAAAGCTGCATAATTTTTCCTCCACGGCGAACCGTTGCATTGAAAGAGGCCATTTTTTTTAAAGCCTCCATGGCTTTTTCCGCCCGATATTCCTGAACAAACCCGATGATGGCATTTAGCAGTACGATGACGAGAATTACAAGGGCATCATTTACATCGCCAACGGCCAGTGCAATAATCGCTGCGATTAGCAGTATAAAGATCATTACATCTTTAAACTGATTAAAGAACAGAAATACAGGTGAAACTTTCTTCTTTTCAACGAGTTCATTTTTGCCATACTGAATCAGGCGCTCCTCCGCAACAGCCTCATACAGACCCTTTTTACCTGTATTGAGCAGTTTATAAATCTCATCGGTGGGTAAAAGATAATAGTTCATTTTTATGGAATATGCTTAATTAATCCTCCATAAATTTAGGTGTTCCGGCTGTAATAGCAATCATTATTAATAAATTTTCCCATTCATGGGTCATTGTACATGCACTTCGTTTTAAGTTTTCCCGATTGATTTTTGATCCTGGAAACTTATTCACATATTTTTTGTGTTTTTGATATTTTCGGGCATTCTGAATTTAATGATCGCAGATGAGAATACCGTAAGTAACCCAATTAAAATTATGGCATAATCAAGTCCGAATAAATCGGCAGTTATGCCTGAGATAATTGCTCCAATTGCATAGCCCAGGTCCCTCCAAAGCCTGAAAGTTCCAATACTTTCTGCCCTTTGATCCGGACTGGCAGCCTGTGCTATTGTCGATAAAAATGTTGGGTATACCAGGGCTGTGCCCAGTCCCAGAATTGCTGAAATGGCGGCCAGCTGAATGAAACTGCTAAAAATGGGAATAAAAAGAATCGCAATTCCCTGGAGCAACATACCCCAAAATAGCATCGACTTTTTTGAATATACATCAGACATTTTCCCGGTAAAAAGTTGTCCAAAGCCCCAAACAGTAGGATAAATAGCGGTTATTATCCCAATTTTTTCGGTATTATATTGCATGGAAAGTAAAACTATGGGTAGTAAACCCCAGATCATGCCATCGTTGAGGTTATTTACCAAGCCTGCCTGAGTAACGGAGCTTAAGGTTTTATCTTTGAAAGTAGTTTCTAAAAAGACGTTTTTAAGGGGCCTGGTATTGTCTGACTGACTTTCGTGTTTCACAAAGTGCCTGGTGTCTTTTACCCAAAATAACGTGAGCAGAAAACCGGTGATGGAAATAAAAACGCCAAGGTAAAAGGGATAAGGCGTTATACCGTACTTGTTGGCGAGATAGCCCGATAAAAAAGCCACGATTCCAACGGCAAAATAACCGGCAAACTCATTGAGCCCCATTGCCAGACCGCGGTCTTTCTCGCCTACCAGGTCTATTTTCATCACCACGGTACTGCTCCAGGTTAAACCCTGATTAAGGCCAAGCAATACATTGGCAAATATGACCCACGACCAACTACCGGCAGTCATCAAAATGAAGGGAATTGGAATAGCGATAAGCCAGCCGATCAGCAACAGATTTTTGCGCCCCAGTTTATTGGCTAGTCGTCCTGTAAAATAATTTGTGATTGCTTTGGTAATTCCAAATGCGGTAATGAATGAAAGTATGGCCGTTTTAGAAGCTACCCCAAACTCAAGTTCTGCAAATTGCGGGAAAATAGTCCGCTCCATGCCGATCATTCCACCCACAAAGGCATTCACAATCACCAGTATGGTAAATTGTTGCCAGTTTTCCTTCAGTCCGAGTTTTACTTTACCTGCTGACACCCATGAGCCTTTTGTAATGCGTTTAAAAATCCCGTTGCGTTATCATTTTCCCTAATAAAATTAACACAAGGGAAGATATCTTGCGTTTCATTGCTGTAACGAAGTTACGGAAATTTTCAAAATTATTTTGTACCTCCGGATCCTATGTCTATGCATAAACGAACATACCCGATGTCTAAAATCGGGCTTTTTATTTCGTTTTGAAAAAATTTGTTACGAGATTGAAAGTTGGTCAGGGATACCGACAGCCGTGCTTTGGGATCTGTTCAACTTAAGTAAAGTTGTGCTTTTCAGCTTTGCTTTCGCAGCTCGCCTGAACTTAAAGCCTCCGGAACCTTTGCTTCTATGGTTGGAAAAGCATTGAAAAATTGCTTTCCGTCTGTTCTTTTTAATACTACTTCGAACGATCCATCCTTCTTTTCTTTCACCCGAACTACTTCAACGGTGCTCAGATACAGACTTTCATAATTTGCAATACCCCCTTGTTTGAGGATTATATTTTCTTTTGGAAGATCTATGTGTACATAGTTGTTGGCTGAGGGTTTATCAATGACCAAAACATCACCCACCCTGAGCGTATGCGCTGTTTTTTCCTGTGCCTGGGCACTCATTACGAGTAGCATAAAAACGAATAAATGAACAATTATTTTCATAATAAATTGATTTAATCTTAACAATAATACAAATATACGGATATATTTACTTTTATTACAATATTACCTCAAACCTATAGTCGGTTTTAACAAATAATTATATTCTTTTTATTGATCTGATCAACTTCTGATTCTTCTGTTTTACTGCCTTCTGTTGGCCAGCAGTGG
>Ga0105098_10000567_pt1 | contig 12965 bp, 12 predicted proteins | sample PPLLak21cMay2015_FD_79137 | JGI IMG/M metagenome (GOLD analysis project Ga0105098, IMG submission 79137) | Freshwater sediment microbial communities from Prairie Pothole Lake near Jamestown, North Dakota, USA - PPLs Lake P7 Core (1) Depth... | ecosystem: Environmental > Aquatic > Freshwater >... | reverse complement strand
GTAAAGGTTTTTGGATCAGGAAACACAAAGGCATAGCCCAATTCCCGGATCATTTTGTCGGAAGAGATGGTTCTGTTCTCCTCTTGACTTACCAAAGAAGCATCTATTCCGGTTTTGGTCTGATATGCATAAACTTCCCCTTTGGTGGGATGAAGGGGTGCCACTACATTATAAATTTTACCGTTCAGCTCAAGCAGCATCATTTTTTCTATGACCCTGCAGATATCTTCGTAATGAATGTGGTTTACTGCTTCATTGCTGCTTTCCTTTCTGTAATATTTATAGAACATCCGGTTATCACCCATTAAGCCTCCCAACCTTAAAATATTGATGGAGGGCATATTTTTCAGAAAGACTTCTTCGATTTTATAGAGGCTTGTATGCAGTTGTTCCGGAGAAAAGGTATGTTCGTCTATAACTTGTTTACTTTGCGGGTAGATACCAATGGAACTCATTAGGAACAGCTGTTTATTTTTCTTCCCCAAAAAAGACAGGACATTTTGAAATAGTTTTGTTTGCAATTGTACCTCCTTTGTTTTTGACATGTTGATACATATAATTATGATGTCCAGTTTGTCAAAGGTGGTTTTCGCAAGCTTATTTTCCGATTCACAGTCCTGCAGGCGGTCCTCAGGAAAATTGACCATAAATGAAGTAAAACCTTCTTTACGCATCCCTTCTGTTTTTTCTGCTGAGGTATTGGTGGTATAGATTGGAAAACCGAGTGCAGCAAAATGACCGGCTAATTTATGTCCTAACCAACCACTACCAATAATGCCAATTTTTTTTAAGTCTTTCAAAGTATTTTCAAATGAGATGGATTTTTCTGCAATGGTTCTTTGGTGCAAGTTTACAAAAAGATATCTGTATTATTTATTTTGTCCGGGCAGAACTCATTTGTCAGGATCCTTTTATAAAAGAGATTTTTTTCTTAACTTAGAGGGATGTTCTTAAAATAATGCCGTTTTTTCAAAACCTGATAAATTGTTTGTTATGAATATAGCTTTAAACAAATCGGTAGATGATTACCTGCACTCTCTTGAAAAGGTAATAGAAAAAAGAAAATTATGGAAGTCGGTAACTTGTCCTCTTATTGCACGAACACTCAAAGAGATAAAGGAAAATTACAACATAGGCTGGTGCATACAGGAACTGGACTGGTTGCTCACGAACAAGGCGGTAAATCTCACTTTTGAATCCTTTCCTCCTGTCTTATCCGAAAAACTGACGGATCTGCACGATTTCGAATTTTTAAAAGGAGCAGCGCTTGTTTTTTCTCAAAAATACAACGGTGATATCTATGTTTTTATCCTGTATCCGGATCTGGCTGAATCTAATGCTGAATCTGATATAAAGGAGCTGGGTACCTATGATCCCGACAGGATCAATGAGGATTTTGTGATGGAAAAGGTCATCGATTTTCTTGAAGAAATCATTGTCTGGGAAGGAAGTGTCATCAAACGCAAGGTTGGTTTTTAATGTCCTGCTTAATTGTGACAGATATTATATCAGTTTTAAAAAAGGTATTATGGGAAAAATGGAAAAAGACAAAACCCATAGTTTGGTGAATATACCTGTTGGGGAAGTGGTTCTAAAAGGGAATCTGGTCATTCCAAAAGATCCGGTAGGCCTGGTTATCTTCTCTCACGGCAGCGGAAGCAGCCGTTTGAGTCCGAGAAATAATTTTGTGGCAGGTAAATTGAATGACCAGCACTTTGCCACCTTGCTTTTTGACTTGCTGACCCTCGAAGAGGACAGTATTTACGAGAATCGTTTTGATATAGAATTGCTGACAGAAAGACTGGCAGAGGCTACCCACTGGATAGCGAAACAGCCTGATCTGACAGATTTGCAGCTCGGGTATTTCGGCGCCAGTACCGGGGCAGCCTCCGCACTGAAAGCCGCCGCACTACCTGGCAACAAAGTTAAAGCAGTGGTTTCCCGCGGCGGCAGGCCTGACCTTGCCGGCGTGAAGGATTTAAAAAAGGTTAGCGCAGCAACACTGCTGGTAGTTGGTGAATGGGACCCTGTAGTGATTGAACTCAATCAGGAGGCATATACGCATTTACACAGGGGTACCATGGTGATCATTCCGGGAGCCACGCATCTTTTTGAAGAACCCGGCACACTGGAAGAAGTGACCAAAATATCTTTGAAATGGTTTAAAGAACATTTAAACGCTTAATGATGAATGCAACGATGGTATTTAAAAACAGGGCTCAGGCCGGTGAATTGCTGGCGGACTGCCTCTCAGAACTGAAAGGAAGCAAGGGACTGGTGCTGGCCATTCCCAGGGGGGGCTTGCCACTTGGAGCTGTGATTGCAAAGAAACTGATGTGGCCGCTGGATGTCGTACTCACAAAAAAGATCGGGCATCCCAATAATAAAGAGTACGCTATCGGGGCAGTGAGCCTAAAAAGCAGGGTACTTTCTGAGGCAGCTGCAGAAGTTGAAAAATCCTATATAGAAGAGGAAACCAAAAGATTAAGGGCAGTGCTTGAAAAAAGAGAAAGGGAATACCATCAGCACAGCAAAGCTGAAGAGATGAAAAACAAACGGATTATACTGGTCGATGATGGCATTGCTACCGGCAATACGATGCTTGCCACAGTGGATTTAATTCATAAAGAGGGTGCCTCAGAAATTATTATTGCCACGCCGGTTGCTGCAAATTCTGCCATAAACAGACTCGAAAGATCGCCTTATGTCGACCGGGTTGTTTGTCTGTCACAACCCCTTTACTTTCAGGCTGTCGGACAATTTTATGAAGATTTCAGACAGGTTTCCGACGAGGAAGCCAGGGAATTTCTGGAATCGGTCCACACCTGAACAACTGACTTTCTTTGACCAGAGATAACCTGAGAAGCATAAAGCAATTTTCTTTTATTGTATTTCATGTTTTATTGCTTGCTATTAAAAGTTTGGTATATTTAGCAGGTATTAAAAACCGAAATAGCATGAGGAACTTTCTCCTGATTTATATTTTTTTTGCTTGTTATGGCCTTTCAGCCCAAACCATACCTGTTCCCGCAGATACCTTAGTCACAACAAACCACAGCTCCGTCATCAAAGGGAAAAGCATAAGCTATAAGGCGCATACCGGCATGCTGCCTGTATACAATGAAAAAAATACAGCGATCGCTACACTTTTTTATACCTATTATGAAAGAAGTGAAGTAAAGGATAAAGCGAACAGGCCCATAATCTTTTCCTTTAACGGCGGTCCCGGCTCTGCCTCTGTATGGATGCAGATCGCCTATACCGGCCCAAAATTATTGCATGTTGACGAAGAGGGCTATCCGGTACAGCCTTATGGAATCAAAGACAATCCGCACTCCATTCTGGATGTCGCCGACATTGTATTTGTAAATCCGGTTAACACCGCCTATTCGCGCATGATACCTGATAAAGAGGGCAAATTGCCGGAAAAGAATTTGTTTTTTGGAATCAATGCCGACATCAAATACCTGGCTGAATGGATGAACAATTTTGTATCGAGAAACAACCGCTGGCAGTCGCCCAAATACCTGATCGGTGAAAGCTATGGGGGTACCCGCGTAATGGGACTTGCCCATGAGCTGCAAAACAGACAGTGGATGTACTTGAATGGTGTGATCCTGGTATCGCCGGCTGATTATAAGGTATTGCGTGTGGACGGCCCTGTGTCGGCCGCTTTAAACTTACCCTATTATACCGCTGCTGCCTGGTATCACAAAATGTTGCCGCCCGCTTTGCAGCAAAAAGACCTGAACCAGATCTTACCTGAATCAGAGGATTATACCATCAACAGCTTAATTCCGGCCTTATCCAAAGGGGGTTTTATTTCGGAGCAGGAAAAACAGGCAGCAACAAAAAAAATTGCCTATTATTCCGGTTTGAGCGAAAAGGCAGTCCTGCAAAACAATTTGAGTGTACCCACGCAGTTTTTCTGGAAGGAATTGCTCAGGGATAAAACCGGACAAACCATTGGCAGGCTTGATTCAAGATATCTGGGGATGGATAGAGCAGATGCAGGTGATGGCCCGGATTATAATGCCGAGCTGAGCTCCTGGCTTCACTCCTTCACGCCTGCCATGAATTATTACATAAGGGAATACCTGAAATTCAAGACAGATCTGAAATACAATATGTTCGGCGATGTGGGGGAATGGAACAATGAAAAAGACAATACCCGGGATAATTTGCGTTTGGCCATGGCCCAGAATCCATATTTAAAGGTGATGTTTCAGTCGGGGTATTACGATGGAGCAACTACCTATTTTAATGCCAAATACACCATGTGGCAAATGGACCCCAGCGGTAAAATGAAAGACCGTTTTAGCTTTAAAGGCTACAGGAGCGGCCATATGATGTACCTTCGAACCGAAGATCTTATTACTGCCAATGACGACATAAGGACTTTTATTACGGGCTCGCTGTCGCAAGGTAAGTCGGCAAAATATGATTGAGCTGATCAAATCAAGCGGAAGATACTGTGTCTGTCATCTGAACAGATCAAATAGAATGCAGGAAGCTGTATCTCAATGAAAATTGAACTTTGGTTGAGGAATCGGTCCAGCCATCATTGTAATTCTCCCGGTCGATCCAGATCAGTTCCAAACCGGCAGTAAAATTTTTTACGGGATAGTACAACAGGTTTACGCTGGCGTACTGGCCTTTGCGAAATGCAGCATCTGCCTGAGCGTCTGAATTATCGATAACTATGGTACTGTAACCGATGGATGTGCTGAAATCGTCGTTCCACTTGTGGTCGAGATAAGCCGAAAAACTGGAAACCGGCAGGGCAACGCCTTTTACGGGTGAAACCGGATCGTTAAAATTGTTCTGTATGCCTATATCTACCGGGGCATCATTCATGAGGTTTTCTATGGCTTCCCCATAAATTGCCTGTCCGCGGAAAATGTTATTTTTCCCCAGATTGAGGTTGGTGCTCAGGTTAAAACCCCATCCTGTGGCGCTCCCGCTCAGGTCATACTGATCGGTGCCCTGGTCTTCCCACTCGATCCGCCTGATCACTCCGGCCAGTTCAACATAACCCCAGTCTTTGCTTACGCGGAATTCAGCCGTAAGATCAGGTACTGAAAACTTTGGCTTTACATCGTCTAATTCAACCCTTCCGTCATAGATCCCTTCATCTTTACTCGAGCCGGGGCGCTCGACGGCTATGGCGAGCCGGGTATCGCCTTTAAGCGGCATAAAGCGGATCTGCACGTTCTTGCTCAGTGCCAGGCCGGAGGGACCCCAGTATTCAATTGTATTGGGAAAGCCATCCACATCGCTGAAAAGACTCCAGTGGTGTCCTGCACCGATCATGCCCAGTTCTACATATGCGTAAAGCAGGTGAAAGGCTGTTTGCCCAACATTGGAGCCAACACCAAAAAGATCAAATTCAAAACGGGTTTCCAGTTGGCCGTATTTTGTATCGAAGTAACTCCGGAATCCCAGTCTGGATTGACGGACGCTAAATGAGAGGTTATCGTCTGTGCCGTATTCGTTCTCGAAAGCGGGTAGTTGCGTTGGTCTCATCACGTCAAAAAAATCGGGGTTTACCTGCCCGGTATTATAGCCCACGTCGGTCATCATTTGTCCGTAAACAACAAAGAGGTATTTTTTCTGTTCCTGGGCGGAGGCACTGAGTATCAGAAAACAGCATAGAAAGGCAAGGAGGATTTTATTCATGGTCGGTCAGTTTGAAGGTAATAAGGCATATAAATATAGAAAAAATGAATAAAGTAACCGGAAGGGGCTCCAAATTAATTTCAGGTACAGTACCCGCAAGGAATCCTATCAATTCTCAAATAGGTCACTGCGCTTAGAAAAAATTTATGTGCTCGGTTCATTTTAATATATTTGGAAAAAATCTTTAAAAATGAAAAAATTACTGGTGTTTTGGTTGATTCTGTTTTTTTGTGTTCCGGCATTGTTCGGACAAGAATTGCTGCTGGGAATTCTTCCGGCAATTGAGGGTAAAATAATATATTCAGGAGAGGAAAAAGTTCCGGGAGCGGGAGTGGAGAATCTTCATAAAAAAGCGCTTGGCTGGTTTGACGCAACCAATAAACTGAGTTCGGACAGCATTGTTTCAGATACCTCTGACGAGATCCGTGGAACCGGAAAATATAAAATAAGGGCAAAAGGCGTTGGAGTGGTTGGTTATGATATGGAGGTTATGTATAAGATAACTTTAAAATTCAACGAAGGAGGCTATAGTTACATTTTTACAGATTTTAAGGGGCGAACTGAGGGTAAGTTTGGCCCTATTGAAGATCCAATGGAAAATTGGAACAGCGAATTTACTGAAAAGGAAAAAAGAGACAAAAAAAACACCAAGGTGTATCCGCAGGTAAATGAGGGCATGGTCACTATATTGGATGGTTTACAAAAGACACTGGCAACTGCCAACTGACCACTCATTTTATTACATTAATACATTTGTAAAAACGTTTTGAATAAGCCGCAGAGCCGAGATCGCTGATGATCACCCCTTGCTTTTTTCCTGAAGAGGCATGAATAAATTTTGAGTTCATGCCATTTGCCTCACTGATGATACCTACATGGCCTATGTTCTTTGAATCCTGAAAACCATAAAAAACCAAAACGTCGCCAACCTTAAATTCTTCGGGTTTTAAGGCAGTTCCGAGATCTTTAAAATCTTTTGAGCTTCTTGGCAGATTGATATTAAAATTTTTAAACACGAAATTCACAAAGCCCGAACAGTCAAATCCTTTTCCGGGTTCACTGCAGGCATAGCAGTAAGGAGTACCCAGAAATTTCTTTGCATACTCCAGCACATTTTCACGATCGATATCCTCAATAAAATTCCATTCGTTTTGCCTTGAAGACAGGGTATCCCTGAATTCGGAAATAACGATAAAAAAAGTTGTCATGAGAAAAAGGAGTTGGAAACTGCGTATCATTTTTAGCTTTTACAAAAAATTTGGATTTCAAAAATAATACAAATGCCTCATTAAAATATTCATTACACCTGAAAATTGTACAATCCTGATAAGTTTACTGATATTCAGAAAAAATAGCATTATTCATTCATCAGTTTTTGAAAGGTATCGAAAAATTGGCTTACGTGCAAGCCATCCATCAGGGCATGATTTGCATGCACATCAACCGGCATGGATCTTTTTCCCCCAACAGTATTCATCTGTCCAAAAGTGATTTTCGGGCAGCTATCAGGCATAGAAAAACTTCTGGCATGCGAAATGGAAGTAAAATTTATCCAGGGCATGGAAGAATAGTGGATAACATTTTCTGCGACAACCGCGGGCATAAGTTTTTTTGATCCCTGAACCCGTTCTATTTCCTTTTTTGCAAGCATTTCAAAATCAAAAAAATCCGGAGCGAATTGCATAAATGAAAAACCAAAGGTTCCGTCAGTACGGTTGATGGTAGCTGAGGCATGGATCTCATCATAAAGGAAAACCCTGTTTCCGGATATGCGGTATCGAAAGGGTTCCGTGCGGTTTGCAGCAACCAGGGATTTGTGCAGATAATACAGAAAAAAGGAGCGGTTCTGGTCTTTGCATTTTTGATATGCAACCGTACAGTCAATTGCAGCAGTAATTCCAAAAAAAGGTTCTTCAAAACTATTGAAAAAAGCAAAATGTTCTTTTCTGGCCCAGTTTTCTATGGTTATTTCTGTTTTCATTTTTTATCTAAAAATTGAAGGACATCGAGCATGGTCCTTGCCTCAAAAAAGTTTTTATTTTCTATGGTATGGCTTGTTTTTTCATACATCCAGGTTGTGTGATAGGGTACATGTACTGCGCAGGCACCAAGCTCCAGGATGGGTATTATATCCGATTTGATGGAATTGCCCACCATCAGAAAATTTTCGGGCTTGCAGTCGAGATGCTTTAAGAGCTTCAAATAATCCGGGATTTTCTTATCACTCATAATTTCAATGTGATGAAAATATTTTTCAAGCCCGGATTTAACCAGTTTCCTTTCCTGATCCAATAGATCACCTTTCGTCGCCAGTACAAGTTTGTAACTCCCGTTGAGCCCTTGAAGTACCTGTTCAACCCCTTCCAGCAGTTCGATGGGTTTTTGCAGGAGTTCCTTGCCCAGGTCAATCGTTTTCTCAATCAATTTTATGTCAGCCGTATTATCTGTTACCCTCGAAATGGTTTCGATCATACACAAAATAAAACCCTTGACACCGTAACCATACAGGTGCAGGTTTTTCATTTCGGTTTTAAAAAGTTCCTGCGAAACAGTATGGTGAGGAAGAAAATCCTCCAACATTCCACAGAATTTACGTTCTGTTTCCTGAAAAAATGGTTCATTTACCCATAGTGTATCGTCGGCATCAAAAGCAATGACTTTAATGTTTTTCATGGTTTGATTTTTCAGGTCATTTTTTCTGAACAGGGTATTTCTTAAAAGCTCGCACTGTTGCGCTCAATACAAAATCAAATTTAGTTAAAAGTTTTAAAAGAAATGTTTTCATACTATTTATACATATGCACAAGTTCAGCGTGTATTCTGATTGCGGTAAGCCAGAAGTGGAACCGCTTGTTTCCTTGCTCCCGGTCCGGGTATGGAGGAATTTAGTTAAAATTATCTTAAAATAATAGCAATACTATTATATGTATAATTAATACTATTATATTTGTATACTTTAATTTGGTATGCAGAACGTTTTTAAGAACATACAGATTCATGTAAATGAGCATATTTACCTCAGAGATCCTTTGGAAACTTCACTGGGTAAAAATATTGTTCGCGGGTCTGTTGTGATGATAGATGAGCTGGGTTTTGAAGATTTCACATTTAAAAAACTCTCGCAAAGCATACAAACAACAGAAGCCTCAATTTACAGGTATTTTGAAAATAAGCACAAGCTGCTGACTTACCTCACGGCCTGGCATTGGGGTATGATGCTTCACCGCTTCTATTTTTCGATTGCCAACCTGAAAACAGCAGAGGAAAAACTTGAACGGGCAATTCTCCTGATCACCGACCCTGTTAATGAAGATACAGATGCATTCCAGATCAATGAAGCCAGGCTGTACCATCTTATTGTAAAAGAGTCATCAAAATCTTATTTAACCCGGATGGTAGATGAAGAAAATAAGGCCGGTTTTTTCCAACCCTATAAAAACTTTGTTGCCGAGGTAAGCAAGCTGATCCTGGAAATTAATCCTGCTTATGCTTATCCGCATATGCTGGTTTCCACCTGCATAGAGGGTGTTTATCATCAAAGATATTTTGCAAGCCATTTGCCCTCTTTAACTGACCTAGTTAATAATACTGATACAATTCAATTGTTTTACAAGGATTTAATATTTAAGGCGATACGTGATTAAGTTGAATTTAAATAACCATAAGATACATGCAGTCGCTCTAAGTTTGGCGCTGCTTATATTTTTTTCACATTTGGGTTATTATCACACCTTACTTTTTTCTTCAGATCGCCCTGTTGAAATCTTTGTTCCCGGAACAGATCTTAACGATATGATGGAAGAGGTGAAATCATTAAAAAAGTATGTGCCAAATTCCGTATTTGTTTTTTTATTCCATACCAAACACCAATCTTCAAAATTATATTATAACCCGGCTCTTTTAACCCGGGATCCGCTTGCCGTGGATTCACCGCCTCCCGAATGGAGAATTATACTATAGGGAATAACTTATTTATTATCATTTAATTCTTTAAAATCATGGATTTAAAATATTTAAAAAATGACCTCCTCGCAGGGGTTGTAGTCTTTTTTGTGGCTGTGCCGCTTTGTCTAGGGATCGCCGTTGCCTCGGGAGCTCCGCCGAATGCGGGACTTATTGCCGGTATTGTCGGGGGAATTGTCATCGGTTTCCTGAGTAAATCCGGTGTAAGTGTAAGTGGACCTGCAGCCGGCCTGGTAGCTATCGTGATCGCCGGAATCGCCAGTACGGGCTCCCTGAATGCTTTTTTTCTGGCCGTGTTTTTAGCGGGCATTTTGCAAATCATTCTTGGTTTTGCCAAGGCAGGTTCGATCGCCTATTACTTTCCGTCAAGTGTCATTAAAGGAATGCTAACCGCAATCGGTATTATTATCATTCTTAAGCAAATTCCGCATTTTATCGGTTATGACAAAAATTTTGAGGGGGATATGTCTTTTTTTCAGCATTTAACTGGGGAGAACACCTTTTCCGGACTAGTTAATGCCTTTGGATTCTTTAATAAGGGTGTTTTTATCACCGGCTTTTTTTCTTTGATGGCCATCATTTTATGGGACAAATTTAAACCGGCAAAGTTAAAAGTTGTGCCCGGAGCCTTGTTGGGTGTTTTGGCCGGCCTGCTGGTCAACTTCCTGTTTAAAGTATTCCAGTTGGATCACCTGGCAATTCAGGCAGAACACCTGGTAAACATTCCCGAAATATCAGGTATTTCTGAAGCCACTTCTTTAATGACCTTTCCTGATTTTACCCAGATTACAAATAAAGAGGTATGGATTGTGGCAGTAACCCTTGCATTGGTCGCATCAATCGAAACCTTGCTCACCATTGAAGCGACGGATAAAATGGATCCTTTGAAAAGGGTAACACCAACTAACAGGGAATTACTTGCTCAGGGTGCCGGAAACGCCCTGAGTGGATTGATTGGAGGTTTGCCGATTACCTCAGTAATTGTAAGGTCTTCTGCCAATATCAATTCAGGTGGAAAAACAAAAACGTCTACCATTTTTCACGGTTTGCTTCTGCTTATCGGAACCTTGTTTTTTGCCAGCCAGCTGAATTATATACCACTTACATCTTTGGCTGCCATCTTGTTGGTTACCGGCTGGAAACTGGCAAATCCGAAAACATTTAAAGCCATGTTCGCTCTTAAAATTGACCAGTGGCTGACCTACATAATTACTGTCGTGGCAATCGTTTTTACCGATCTCCTGGTAGGTATCTTTATCGGATTAACCTTGAGTATTATTGTTATCCTGATCAGGAATCTGCAGAATACCCATTTTATTACCCGGGAGTCTGTGAATGGAAGCAAACATATTAAGATTACACTTTCCGAAGAAGTTTCATTCCTGAACAAAGCTTCTTTACTGCTCACATTAGACCGGATTTCACCGGATACAAAACTAATTATTGATGCCTCGGATACTTTTTATATTGATTATGATGTACTTGAAATAATCAAAGAATTTGTAAGTGAAAAGGCACCGGGAAAAAATATAGAAGTAAAATTAAAAGGATTTAAAGAGTCATATGGGATCGTTAATAATGATCTAATTGACATGAAAACAACTTAATATTAACTAAAAATAATCAGAAAACATGAAAGCACATACAGCAGAATCACAAGCAACTATAACTCCAAAGAGGGCTTTGGAGATCTTAAAAGAAGGAAACGGAAGGTTCGTTCAAAATATTAAGATGAACAGAAACTTACTGCAACAGGTAAATGAGACCAGAACCGGCCAATGGCCATTCGCCACGATACTCAGTTGCATAGACAGCAGAACATCTGCGGAACTTGTATTCGACCAGGGTTTGGGCGATATTTTCAGCGTGCGCATAGCCGGTAATTTTGTCAATGATGACATACTCGGCTCGATGGAGTTTTCCTGCAGCGTAGCCGGCTCAAAGCTGTTGGTGGTTCTGGGCCATACCAAATGCGGAGCGCTGAAGGGAGGACTGGATGCTGCAAAAGTGGATGGATTAGGACTCAAGCATTTGACGCAGCTGGTACATAAATTTGATACGGCTATCAGAACTGAAATCAAACCCGGAGAAGAACGATCTTCCTCCAATGAGGACCTGTTGAACAGAATAACCTATAAACATGTATACCTCACCATGAATGAGATCAGGGAAAAGAGCCCTGCACTTGCAACCATGGAAAAGGAGGGCAAAATACTCATCGTTGGCGGGGTTTATGACCTGGAAAGCGGCGAAGTGTTTTTCCTCGAATCTTAAATCAGTGAGAATTTACTTTGCAGTGTTCTAAGCAAAAAATGTACTTCTGACTCAAAACTGTACATAGGGTTCAGGGATTGAATTTGTAGAGAATAAAGCATGAAAGCTGAAATGCTGAATAGATGTTGTGGTCTTATACTGATTTAGACAAGGGCCTCAAAGCCCTGCGGGCAAGGACAAAGGACAAAGTTTAAAGGCAAAAGTGTTTAAATCATGGGGATGACAACTGAACCTGAAAAGATACGTATTTAAACCCGGCCTCAAAGAAAAAAGTACTGAGATCAAAATCAAGGCTTAGTAAGACGGAGAAGCTTCGATTGGCTATGAGAAGATCACTCCGCCGCACTTAGCCTTGATGAAGGTCGAAGTGCTTTTTTATTTGCAGCCTTGATTTTTTGCCCACTTTTTGATCAAGCAAAAAGTGGGAAAGATCAATTTCCGAGTGCATACGAGGAAATCGTAGATTCGACGAAGTCAAATCGTAGATTCAGCGGAGCTAAATCGTAGATTCATCGAAGCTAAATCACTCAGTCTCCCTGATCCTTTATGAACGGGGAAGAACTTTTTTCTTTACAGGTTGTTTTGCAAATGATCTTCACCTGCCTTATGATGAACAAATTTAAGTAGCATGATTTATATCATAGGTTAATTAAAATTTGTGAAATAATTTTACGGTAATCACAGAAGATGTTACGTAAACAACTATTCAGAACCCGCCAAAGATATGAATTCCGCAACAGGGGAAAGGATGTATTGCGCATAGAGGCTTTGAGCGATGGCGTATTTGCCTTTTCAGTCTCTTTGCTTGTTGCTTCCCTGGAAGTGCCGCAAACCTTTTATGAGCTGAAGCTCATTGTGCTGGGTGCGATTCCTTTTTTTCTAACTGTGGGCCTTATTTTTCTGTTTTGGTATGAGCAGTATATCTATTTTCGAAGGTACGGATTAAATGATGTTACCACAATCGTACTGAATCTGATTTATCTGGCAGTAATTTTATTCTATATCTATCCCTTAAAGTTTTTGTTTTCTTTGCTGATCTATGCCTGGAG
>Ga0105098_10000565_pt1 | contig 12977 bp, 18 predicted proteins | sample PPLLak21cMay2015_FD_79137 | JGI IMG/M metagenome (GOLD analysis project Ga0105098, IMG submission 79137) | Freshwater sediment microbial communities from Prairie Pothole Lake near Jamestown, North Dakota, USA - PPLs Lake P7 Core (1) Depth... | ecosystem: Environmental > Aquatic > Freshwater >... | reverse complement strand
TCCCAGGTGTCAACGGAACGAAGAGTTCCAGCAATCAATTTCTTCAAGGCTTCCTTGTTTTCCTTGGTGGCAACAGGGTGAAGTAAGTTTGCCGCGTCAACCAAGGAAATAGCATGGTTTTCGCCCCTGTATTTTGCCAACTGATATTCGTCAAATTTACCGAAAGCTCTTCCAAGGCCCTTCTTCAAAGAGTTTGGAACTGGCTTCCCATACTTGTTCATGTAGAAAGAAAGAATCTCGGTTATGTCATCTGGCCTATGAACAACCTTGTCATAGAAGTTTTTAGTCCAAGCCTCTCCCTTAACCAATTTAGCAACCTCGCCTGCAACCACATGAGAAATAGACCTCATTCCAAATTCGTTTCTGGCATAAATAGCCGCCTTTGCAGCAAACTTTTTGTCAGGAAAAGAAGTAATCAGTTCCAGCACCTTATCCATTGTTTCGGATTCAGTTCTGTAATACTGATTCTGAACAAAAGAAGTCAAAAGAATAGACACAAACCCAACCTTTGGGTCCTGAGAGAAAGCCTCTCCCCCCGCAAGGTTTGTGGTCATTGTTTTGATATTAGTTGTTTTATTGAATCTGGTCATATTTTTATAAAATTGTCAAAATTTAATTAGGGAGAAAACTGGGAAGCTAAATGCCCTTTCGGGCGCTTTCTCCCCACATTGCGGGGAGAATAGGAGTCGAACCTATAAAACTATTTTTGAGATAGTTATTAACCGATGTATAGCTTGCCTCACTACCCTAATTTTTAATGTTCAATTTTTAATTTTAATTGGGGAGAAAGCTGACCTGAGTAACAGTTTTAGGGTTTCTGTCAGAACCTCGCCTTTCGGCTGGAGCTGGGTTGACCCAGCAATCCTCAATTATCAATTGAGATTGGATTGTTATCCGATGAAACTCAAATCTCACTACCCCAACTTTTTAATGTTCAATTTAATGTCGGGAGAAAAATTACCAGAGTAAAACGCGTGTTGCCGTTACACTACACCCTTTCGGATGGTAGGAGTCGAACCTACATATCGGGTTTAACAGACCGATGAAACTCTGATATCACTACCCAACAATTTTAATGTTCAATATTTTAGAGGAGAAAAACGACAAGAGTGTTTTTCAAAAGCGTGAAGTAACTCTTATCTCACTGCCTCTATACAACATATACCACTTGTGCCACTTGTCTGTCAAGGGGGTATTTTGTGGACCGCAAGGGAATCGAACCCTTTCCCTCTGTTTGCAAAACAGAAATGCTAGCCGTTATCACCAGCAGCCCATTGTGCCCGATATAGGATTCGAACCTATACAACCGATTAGGTCACAAGTTTTTGAAACTTGCGTGTCTGCCGTTTCACCAATCGGGCTAAACCTGGACCGTCTCGCTCAACCTTCCTAGGAGGGAGCCGTCAACCTCGACGGGTTTCGGTCCATTGTGCGCTAGAGAGGATTCGAACCTCTACGTCTTGCGACCCCCGCTTTTAAGGCGGGTGCGTCTGCCATTTCGCCACAAGCGCAAGAGAGCGGTGTTGAGATGGGGCAAGGCTTTCGCTCATGCTCCCGACCTCCCGCTCTTGTACTCCCTGAAGGAATCGAACCCTCGCTCCCTGGATGTAGGCCAGGCACTCTACCTCTGAGTTAAGGGAGTATATGTTGACCGCCTTGGAATCGAACCAAGTACGAACTCTTTATAAGAGAGTCATGCAGCCGTCACATCTGCGGTCAGTGCCCAATGAAAGACTCGAACTCTCATGCCTTACGGCGCTGGTTTCTAAAACCAGTGTGTCTGCCATTTCACCAATTGGGCGTAAAGCTGGCTGTCCGCCTTGGCTTTGAACAGGCTCGCGAATCTAAATGAGAGGGCCCTCTTAACGCGACTACCCTTGAGCCAGCTTAGCGGAAGAAGGGGGATTCGAACCCTCATGCCTGTTACGGACGGCTGTTTTCAAGACAGCTGAGCCACCGTTGCTCAATTCTTCCTTGTGCGGAGAAAGTCAGATTCGAACTGACGAGCCTTACGACTGACGATTTAGCAAACCGCCTGGGATAACCGCTCCCGATTTCTCCTTAAGTTAAGTCGACCTAGACGGAATCGAACCAGTCTTTTCGTTTTTATCAGAAACGCGTCCTTACCGTTGGACGATAGGTCGTTATTGAATCAGCCTGATGGCTTCATCAAAACTAATTATATTCCCATAGATTTTCCCCGACAAATCATTGGCGATTTTTTCCAAAAAGGGTCGGATGCGACTTTTTACCTTACAGGTTTCCCGATAAAACCGATATTGGTTTCGGTAAGCCTCAGCCTCTTGTTTCAATCTGAACTTTTCGTCAGCCAAGTATTTGTCCCACCAGCCATCGGGGTCATCCCCCTGTTGCTTGGTGTGAGTTTTTTCATGAACCCTCAAGTCTGAGGTTACCTTTCCAAATGGAGCATATATAACTTCTCCATAAGTAAAAACCACACCTGACGGGAGATTGGGAAACTTCTCCCTTATTTTGTCAATGTTCGGCGGATACTTATTTTTTATTTTCATTGAGACCTGTGAAAGATTCGCACTTTCGCATAGTGGGTTTGCAAGCCACCGTGTTAGCTTCTTCACCAACAGGTCATGTGCCCCTTAAAGGAATCGAACCTTTATCTCATCTTTAGGAAAGACGCGTTCTGTCCGTTGGACTAAAAGGGCTCTGTGCCTCAAGAAGGATTCGAACCTTCAATCTTGTCCTTAGAGGGGACCTGCACTGTCCGTTGTGCTATTAAGGCAATGTGCTTTTGGGAAGACTCGAACTTCCAGTTTACGGTTTCGTAGACCGTTGCTTTGTCCATTAAGCTACAAAAGCTCTGTGCCTCTGGAAAGAATCGAACTTTCATTACCCGTTCCGAAGACGGGCGCTTTGTCCGTTAAGCTACGGAGGCTCGGAGCAAGTGACGAGAATCGAACTCGTTTTTGTACCTTGGCAAGGTACCGTTCTGCCAATGAACCACACTCGCTTAACAGGACAGTTCCACCTTTACGCTGACCATCCTGCCTGTGACCCCACTGAGATTCGAACTCAGGTAGCTTGACTGAGAATCAAGCGGCCTTCCGCTAGCCGATAGGGCCATGTTGTGAGCTCCCTGGGATTCGAACCCAGACTCCTCGCCTTAAGAGGGCGGTGCTTTTGCCATTAAGCTAGGAGCCCATTTTTCTTAAATCGCCAATCTTTTTTGCCTGCTTTCTGTTCCCCCAGACTTTCCAGGGTTTACACAGTAGGCATCCAGCTCTGGCTGATTTTGGCTTGCCTCGTTTGAAATTCATATGTGAGCTCACATGGATTCGAACCATGACTCCTCTGCTTAAAAGGCAGGTGCTTTGACCGTTAAGCTATGAGCCCTTTTTGAACTCTTTTTGTGAAAGAGCATCCCGTTTCCACCACTTGTGGAGCATTCGACTCCATTCCCCAAGAGAATGAAGCGGACTTACGTCCTTTCGCCACACTCGGTGACCCGCATGCTTTTTCTTAAAGTTCATGTGCCGTCTCTTGGAATCGAACCAAGCTCTCCCGCTCTTCAGGCGGGCGCCAAAACCATTTCGGCTCAGACGACATGTGTTGCGGAGTTGAGATTCGAACTCAAACATGAGGTTTATGAGGCCTCCGTACTGCCTTTATACTACCCCGCAGCAAGTGATGCTACTGAGATTCGAACTCAGATACTCAGTTTGAAACACTGAGGGCCTAACCGTTAGCCGATAGCACCTTGTGGGTGATTAAAGAGAATCGAACTCTTACAAACAGGTTCACAGCCTGTCGCCCTACCATTAGGCGATAACCACCATGTGCTAAGACTGTCGAATTTGGCGCCAGCACACTGGACTTTGTCTACCATACAACTTATTCGAATATATCGTTGTCAGCTTAGCGTGTTCTGGGTCTCAGATTCGAACTAAGATTAGATGGTTCAGGGCCACCTTGCCTACCGTTAGCAGAACCCAGAATATAAGTGCTGATTGATGGAATCGAACCACCTGTGACCGTTCGGCCATCTGTTCTACAGACAGACGCATTCCCAATCTGCCAAATCAGCATTTATGAGCCAACGAGTGGAAATCGAACCACTGTCCGCGGTTTACAGAACCGCTGTTCTACCATTGAACTACGAAGGCATGTGAGCTAAGGTTCAGATTCGAACTGAAATTCCGTCTTTACGAAAGACGTGGTCTGCCGTTGACCTACCAAAGCGTTTGAGCCAAAGAGTGGAAATCGAACCACTGTTTCAGTCTTACCAAGACCGCGTGCTGCCATTGCACCACTAAGGCACGTGAGTGAGATACGAGAATCGAACTCGTTTTCTCCGCTTGGAAGGCGGACGTTATGCCAATTAACTAATCTCACACTGCGGGATATACGAGATTCGAACTCGTGACTTTTTGCTTGACAAGCAAACACTCTGCCGCTGAGTTAATACCCCTTAAGTCGGAAATGGGGGACTCGAACCCTCAACCTCACGGTCCCAAACCGCGCGCTCTACCATTGAGCCAATTTCCGTTATGCAAGGTCGGAGAGAATCGAACTCCCGTCAGGTGGTTTGGAGGCACCCAGTCTGCCATTGACCTACGACCTTATATTGCTACGGAACTAGGATTCGAACCCAGATAGAATCGTTCAAAGCGACTCGTCCTACCTTTAGACGATTCCGTAATAATGCTCCGTACCAGGGACTCGAACCCCGAAACTCTCCTTAACAGGGAGGCGTGATACCTTTTCACCAGTGCGGAATATATTAATTTTTAATGTGCGGAAACTAAAAAACCCCCTCTTCGGGGGTTATCATCTGCACCAACACCTAACCCCCTAAGTTTTCTTCGGTGTATTCCCTTGGTGCCAATACGACTGTCTTTTATCCATACGTCCAATTATAAACCACATTGTCAAGAATGTGCAAGAGCCAGTCTCTGAAAGCACTTCCTTACTCATTCTTTCCCCCTCTTTTCATCTTTGAAGCAGCCGCACCAGGCCCCATGTCCTCATATATCGGGACTAGAACAGTTATCCATTTACGTCGTTTTTTAACGGTTTTCTTTTGATAACCAATCACCCGTTGCATTAAATAGAAGATATTTCACCATATGAAGACCGTCAAGAAGAAGACCTAATCGGAGTAGTCACATTTCCCACAGTAACTCTTTTTTGAACTCCAGGCAATCAAGCGCCCGCCGCATTTGGGGCAGCGGTCCTGTCTGTCAATCCAATAGACAAACAATACAAAAAAAATGACAATTAAAATTTTAACCATTGAATATAAGTTTCAAAAGAAATCCCACAAGATTCCCATCCTTAAACCACCAATTGTGTTTACGGACACCAAACAAGGTTCCACCTGGAAGCAAATCTCGGAACGGGTTGAATTGAAACTGCCCCATTGTAGTTGGACAGTTGATACCACCAATTTCCAAATGAAGCACTAACGGAATCTTGACCACCCTACTTACAATCCTGTGCCCTTCTAAATTAGAAAGAACCGTGTTCTGGTAGTGTGGTATAAGTTTACCTATCATAAGCAGCAACTTTTCTTTTGTGATTTCTGACCCTCCTGTCATGGGTTTTCCAAAACTCCAAAGCATTCTGGGCCGACTTGTTATTAGGATTCCTAGCCAACTCTCTCGTTAGCTTACGAATCTTATTCGCCTTAGTCCTTTGAACGTCGTGGGTTCTGTTTTTTTTGGTCATATTTTTCTACGACTTCATCCATTACATCACTCATTGTATCAAACATCTCCCCCATTTCATCAAACATCTTTCCAAAGTGCCCCCACATCTTATCCCAAGATTTCGTAGGGAAATCTTTGGTCTCCACGCTATTGATATAAATCCTCGTGGTAGAACCAGAGGAAAAGACGTTTTTGAATAAGTCTTTAATCCAATTAATCATACTTTTCTAAAACTAACAAGATACTTTTCAGGCTTCCTGTGACCAATGTTCCAATGCTTATCCCGCATCTCAACGGCTTTATGGGACGAACTGGCAAATCCATAAATTCCTCCAGAGCCACCCAACACCGCCCACATCTGTCTCTCGCCCTTCTCCATCGGCCACTTCTCGCCACTCAAATTCTCAATAATCTGATTTAACCCGTCTACCACCTTAACCAACCCCGCCCCCGTTGCGGTGCCAAATACCCCATCCGCCGCCATTCGGCGATAGTCTTGACCTGGGATTAAAGATATCTTTTTCATACAAATAATTTAGGATGCCACTTGTCAATAAAACGTACAAACTTAGATTTTTTCGTATACTCATTGTATTTTTTAGTAGTTGAACGAATTCCGCTACCATAGTCTCCAAAAGCCTTACCCGTTTGAATAAAGGATTCTCCCTTGTCTTTATTTATAGACACCAGTTTCAACCGTTCATACTGATAGGCGGGTTCTATCCCCACAGTAAATCTGTCTTGGTCCCATTGGTAATCACAGCCACCCCAATCTTTGAAGTAAAGATTAACAGCATCGTCAGCAAAGTCTTTCAGGGGTCCAAACAATTTTCCTTTGTTATTAAGAAGCGGGGAATCTGGATTACCAAGCCCCGTCATTCCAGCGATACCCATTCTATGTCTCATATTTCAAACCACTTGTAGTAGTCTCCTTTCTTCGACTCTTTAATAATCTCAATTGGTAAACCAACCTTCAACCTCTGCCAGTCCATCAGCATTCTACCCGTCCTCCCGTTTCCGTCCACAAAGGGGTGAATCCCCTCAAACTTGATATGTTGTTCACGGATGACTCTGGCCAAAAAGCCCTCGTCTTCGTTTTTTCCATTTACAAGGATATCGTTGGCGTTAAAAACCCACTGACTCATTGCCGATTGAACAAGTGGCCAAGAAAGACCCTCTCTTCCACCCACCCAAACTTGGCAAGTACGAAAATATCCTTTCTGGTCTGGTCGAAGCTTCTGGTGAAGCATCAGAATTTTATGAAGCTTAAGAATCGTGCCCGTGCTAATCTCTTTCTGTTTTTTTAGAAACTCCCACGCAAAGATTGCCTGCTGGAGACTGTCCGCGTCATATACACCTTCAATAGCATTGCTCTCCCGAAGAAAAACAAGTTCATTTTTGTTCATACAGATTCTCTACAATAATCGATTATTGTTGGTCATCTTTATCTTTAGTTTCAATGCCATATGTTTCGTATTCCCACAAAATGAAATCCAGTGTATTAAAAATATCGTACAGATTTACCCCGCCGAACTCCTTGAACCTTTTGGGCAATGTGTTTCTGTGCAAACCAAAATACTCGGCCAACAGGGTGGTCGTAATGAATTTATGTTTGGAAACAATTGTCCTAGCCTTTTTACCCATATTATGCTTTGAAGACTATCTCCTTAACCTTCGCGTATTTTGTCCACCACCAACCAGAACCATTAAAAACATCGCGAATCTGTTGGATTCTGGGGTCACTTGCAGTAACAATTTGCGGATGAGCAATGTAATCAGCTATCCGTTGGTCCTTTTCAATGAACTTTGACTTGATTGCTTGAAGCTCCTGCACTCCGTAGGGCTCGTGGAGGGCCGTTGCGTTATCAAGTGAAGACAAATCTATCTTGGCTTGGGCGCTAGTTATAACTTCGGGTGTAATTGTAACCGTTTTTGGTTTTAACCAACCCCTGACGTTGGTGTAGTTATGACTTTGGAAGTGGCAATATGAGCTAACTGGCCAATTTTGGTCAAATGACACAAAAGCGTTAGCGTCACCGTTGTTAAAAATAGCAATATGACCATATCCGCCCCCCGCATTAGCGTTCCAAATGATAATACAACCTTTTTCGGGTACACCTGTCGGAGTATTTTCAATACGGTCGTACCTATCTGACAAATAAGTATCCCAAACGTCTGCCGCCCCCGCGACACCAGGGCTTTGAGGAAACTCCAGGCACTCTTTTACATACTGTCTGTATAAATCCATGCACTGGTAGCCATAATAACCATCGAAATCAAGTGGTTTGCCGTTATATTTTGTGAAAAACTCGTCAATCGTCATATTATTTCTCCCAATACCTCTTCTCCAAGAATAATCCATAAAAAACAAGGGGTCCAAAAATCAAAACAAGCCACCCCAAGAAAGTAACTGGGTGATTCTGGGCATACCAAACAGTGTCACCGATAAGAGTAGATAAAGATACCATACCTATAATGCATTATAGCAGGTATTATGCACCCAGTCAAGACTGCCATTAAAAAACCACCTCTTGCGAAGTGGTTTTTACGGATTATTGCTAACCCGACTCTCTTGCGAAAGTTTGTCGACTATAAACCATGGGTCTAAATTTGTCAACCCAGCAGTTTTAATCCTCGCTGGCATTAGTTTGACCCTGGAAAAAGTTAGAAACCTCCATTTTGTCGTCATTCCCGAGGCTGGCAGCGTAACATACAGTCGCTGCGGTACCCCTAGCAACAGAATTAAAGGCTTTTGTAACCGTTCCATCTGTGTCCATGGAGAAATTGGCAATATTCCCCGCATGAACTCCCCATTTTTGAGCCGTAGCCCAGCTATCCTGGTTAGCACCTAGGAATATAAACGTCCAATTGCCCTTTTGAAGCTCCTGAATCTTGTTCGAAAGGTCTTTTTCGGTATATTCTCTAGAAGAATTCTCTTCTCCATCAGTTAATATCACCGTCACAACCGCAGTCTTGCCTTTCAACTTCTTTACCTTGTCCTCAGACTCCTTAATTGTCTGGCACACAGCGTCATACAACGCCGTCATCCCGCTGGGGGAATAGCTTGTCCCGTCTAAATCTTTGACATCGGACAATTTAACCGCGACGTAGGACTTCTGAATCTCAGTGTCAAACATTGTTAGGCTAAAAAGAGTTTCCGCCTTTTTATCCTTCTTCGCTTCTCCCCTAACCGTCTTAACGTACTCGTTGAATCCGTTAATAGTGGCACTTTGCCGTGTGCTCATAGACCCAGACTTGTCGAGTATAAAATTAATCAGTGTCCGCATCTTTTTTCACCTCCTTGGGTATAACCTGCCCACATCGGGGGCAGATATCAACGTCTTGTGTGCTTGCAAAAAACGTTCCTGGCTGAGAAGAAAGAGCGGAAAGAGTATATGTCGGGATATTTCTTTTAGTAATAAAGGTGACTTCTCCTGGTTGGGGAAACGACTCGGACAGTTTCGACTGAAACGCCTTAATTCCAATAAACTTGTTCTTCATACTTAATGTATATACCAATGTATATACGTTGTCAAGAACTATTTCCAGTACGCTTTTCTGATATCAAGAAGAAATTCATTCACTGGCTCCAAATTTGTCTGCTTATCGGGGTTCTTTTCATATGCTTCCTTAACCTTTTTCTCCCAACGTAAACAGTTTTCAATAACCTCACCAGAATAATTTTGCAGTATTTCAACAGAGGGCATAGCCTTCCATCTTTTTAACATGTCCCCAATCTCCGTGTCAGCAATTCTGATAGTAAAAGTCCCCGTAGAAAGAAGTTCCCAAGCTTGATATAGCGTGCGCAAGTATGCCACCGCGTATTTTGCCGCCCGCGTGTCTTTGTCATCAAAAAATTTCTTCCGTTGGTTTAATCCATAGCCAATAAAAGCATTCATCACATCTTTAGAGTTCCAAACATGGGGAAAAAGTTCTCTAAGTTTTAATCCCCAGATGGCATGTTGAATCTTAACTGGGATATCTGGTGCCAGAAACGTTTCTAAAATAGTTGGATTGCAGTGAACGGCCATATTAAGAAAGTGCCCAACCTCCCAAGCGGTATCGTCTTCTTTGCCCTCCACCCATGAAGTATTCTGTGGGTTGGGAACTCCCAACATAAAGAAATTTTCTGTTGGAACCACGAAGACCCCGCGATAATCATAATCGCTTTCTGGCGTAGCAAGTCCGTGGGCTTGACTACCTACGACAACTTTAAGTATTTGGATGTTTTCCATAATAGTTCTCCCAAAAAACACTTAAGACATTATACAAACGAATTGGCTGGAAGTGGTGGGCATCAAGACCAACGTCATAATGCCTGTCGGTCGGAGCCAGCCCCCGATGGTCGTTTCCATGCAAATGCCCATGCGCATTAAACCAGTCCTCGGGCAAATCTAAAACTGGTTCATGGGTAAAAAGGACACTGATATAGTTTTCATACTTATCCTTGAACCTTTTGTAGATTGGCTCTAGTGTAACAATGCCACAGTGGGTGAGCCACTTTTCAGACTGTCCGTCATGATTACCTCGAACCAGGTATTTCTTTCCATTTAACCCGTTAGTAATCACCCCCGTCTTTTCTTTGTTCATAAAAGACAGGTCGCCCAAGATTAAAACAGTATCATGCTTGCTTACCAGGTTGTTCCACTGTTTAACAATCAGCCTGTCTACGCCAGGGGGACGCCCCTGAATCTCCCTGAGCCTATCATGCCCAAAGTGGGTATCTGCGGTAACGAAAATATTAGGATTTAGTTTCATAAAACAATTAAGTTCTTATTGGTGTGCTCGACGCCTTACGACTTCGAGAACACCCGTAAGGCTTAAAACAATCTAACCCTTTCACCTCTTGTCTTAAAGTTATAAATCCTCTCCAGCTCCCTCAGATATTCCTCTCGGTTTATCTGTCTTCCCAAACTGGGACCAAGATAGGTAAACTTCCCCCGCAGGACAGCCTTACTAACCTTGGGGTTGTTAAGAACAACTGCGATAGCGGAAACAAAATTCCTGTCTTGAAAGACAGATTGGTCTATGAAGGGTTTTATCTTAGACAAATAGTCTCCGACCTCGGTCGCTCTCTTAAGAGCCTTTACCTTGAAGGTTCCATCCATAATGCTTCTGGACTCCTTGGTGTTATGCCCCTGTCCGCCCAACAGCCCCGCGGATAGTGACGCACTCAAACCATAGTTCTCCATGAAGGCAGCAAGAATCTCGTAATCCTTATTACCCAGTTTGATGTAACTGTCGATATAATCAGACAGCTTCCAGCTTCTGGCGGAACTGTTGAGGCTCTGTACGTCCTCAAGAGTCGTTCCCTTTGCCACCACATAGTAAACGGGCTGGTCAAGAAGACGCATGGCTTCTACACGGTGTTGGCCGTCAAGAATCTCCATCTTCTCGTTCACGAGCACAGGAATAAGTTTGGATAGATTGTTCCTTTTGATGGCGTCTGCGAGAATCTTTACATGTGCCATCACCACATCCCTGTTCCCGACCATCTTTTTGAAGTCATCGTAGTTTCTGGTCGAGTTCAAATTCAGCTTTGTTTTCATTAATTTCTCACCTCCCTTATTAACAACGAGTTTTACGCTGTTAGGAGGCATTATAGCAGGTATACTGCATAAAATCAATATACACTTTATATACTTTTGGACAATTAAAGCCGCTTTAACGACCACCTAACGACCTTTCGGTAAATTTTTTGGCAAAATTTTTCCCACTTTCTAAAGAGGGGTACCCGTTTTCTGACTGCAGGGGGGTCGGTTTTGAGCTGGAACGAGCCTGGACTATAAGGTGGTCGTAGCTTCAGATGGTCGAGTGCTAAATACCTGGTATTTTGCCTGCGTTTGAGGCTAAGTGGGCGGAAATTTCGGAAACAAGCATAATGACCGTACCCTTGGGATACATAATATCATCCCCTATACCCCATTTTCCTGTACGGGTGGCACTACTTTTTTATGGTTCGTGCCTACATATAGTACATTAAGACCCGACCACCTACCCCCCCTCACGCAGAGAAAAGCCCGTAGTATCGGCATAATCCCCACGCTATACAGAATAACTGAGTATAATTATGATTATCCCCTGTTATTAATAACGTCGCACAATATACAGTTTGCGACGCTTATTCGTGCCTAACGTGCCTATACGACCCATTATAGGATGATTTATGGGGCGGTTTGGGAATAGGCGGTCGAGAATATCGAAAAACCCCCGAGTGAAATAGTGCCGATATAATGGGATTATTTGCCCCTTGACAAGGTTAGAATAATTTGAGATAGTATTGACAGATAGAAAGTTAAAAAGTTAGAAATTAGGCACGCGAGAGGCGGTTAATTCAAACTAAAACCCGACCACCTCGAGCCTAACGCTAACTATAATACCGAAAGGAGGTGAAATTATGATTATTGATTTAATTCTCAATAGAAAAGATGGAATACCATATAAGCCACGCCTATTTTATAACGCGGTAGCAGGATATGGGGAAATTGGCTGGAACATTACAGAAAAAATGGATAGTGGAAATGAAACCGACGTTAAGCAAGCAATTGCTGAATATATAAATGACAACGAGTACAGCCCCGAAATAATAAAATGGGTTAATTCTGTAAACTGGCTTGTTTAGCCTTGACTTCGAGGCTTATTTGAGCCTCGAGGCTAACGCTAAAAACGTTATACGAAAGGAGGTGAAAAAAAAAATGACAATAAAACAGTCTGTAATAAATACATTTAATCGTATAGGCATTGACCCGACGCTTGACAATACAGGCAAGAGTCAGGAGGCATTCAATAGGTTCACAGGCGAGAGTGTAGCAGTAACACCGCTTGTAGCTGAATGTATCGCGAAAGTATACGAGATATCGAACCAATACGAGGGCGGAAACTATAAAATCCCGACCAGTGATTTTGACCGCATTCGATATTTTGTAGCAGAGGTTGACCCGACCGCATATAACACCTGTTTGGATTAGCCTTGACCGCGACGCCCGAGATATCGGACGTCGAGGCTAACGCTAAAGTTAGAAAATGAAAGGAGGTGAAAAATATGGACGAACCAAAAACAGGCAAAATTTACAGTTTGACAGGTAGTGGCAAGTCAATTGCTAATGGCAATAGTTGGGCGGAAAGCGAGGTTATATTGTACCGCGTCGAGATAGTGGAAATCGCGACAGGCGAGGTTGTATCGGTTATCGGAAACGACTTGACCGAAAGGCAAGCCGAAAAAAGAGAGTTGACAGGGTTGTCAAGAATTGACCGCGAGAACTTTTTTGTTAGGACAGTCAAGCAAAATTAGCC
>Ga0105098_10000564_pt1 | contig 12979 bp, 14 predicted proteins | sample PPLLak21cMay2015_FD_79137 | JGI IMG/M metagenome (GOLD analysis project Ga0105098, IMG submission 79137) | Freshwater sediment microbial communities from Prairie Pothole Lake near Jamestown, North Dakota, USA - PPLs Lake P7 Core (1) Depth... | ecosystem: Environmental > Aquatic > Freshwater >... | reverse complement strand
GAAGACAGATCAAATGAGTTAGGAATAGCATCTCCAAACTTCATATACATACGTAATGCCGTAGGAGTAGTATGCAGAATTGTAGCACCATGTTTTTCGACTATCCTCCAGTATCTATCAGGTTTTGGATAATCTGGGGTCCCATCGTACATTATTTCAGTAACACCATGCATGAGCGGAGCGTAAACGATATAGCTATGACCTGTTACCCAACCAATATCTGCAGTACAAAAGTAGATGTCATCTTTCCTAAAATTATAGACCCATTTAGCTGTTGCATTGAGGTGGCAGAGATATCCACCTGTATCGTGGACTACACCTTTTGGTTTACCCGTTGTGCCAGAAGTATATAGAATATACAGTGGATGGCTGCTATCTACAACTTCTGGCTCACAGTATTGTGATGCGTTCTCAATTATATCATGCCACCACACATCCTTTGATCCTGTTCTGACAATATTGGATGCTCTCTTCAAAACCACAACATGTTCTACGGAAGGCGTATCAGCAATTGCTTCATCAACTGTTCTTTTTAATTCTAAGAGTTTACCTCTCCTATAACTGCCATCAGCAGTTATCACAATCTTCGATTTTGAATCATTTATTCTATTGACCAAAGCCTGGGAACTAAAACCAGAAAAAACAACATTATGTATAGCACCAATTCTTGCACATGATAGCATAGCAATTGGAAGCTCTGGAACCATAGGAAGATATATAGTAACACGATCATCTTTCATAACTCCAATATTTTTCAATGCATTGGCAAATATGTTAACAGAACGATATAGTTGATAATAGGTAAATGTTCTATTTTCACCATTTTCGCCTTCCCAGATTATCGCAGCCTTATTTTTTATATTGTTGTTATCATGGGTAAGATGTCTATCCAGACAATTGACACAGGCGTTTAACTTGCCTCCAACAAACCACTTTGCAAATGGCGGATCTCTCCAATCAAGTATCTTATCCCATTCTTTGAACCAAACCAGATTCTTTGCCTGTTCTGCCCAAAATTGTTCGAAATGCTCTTCTGCATATTTTCTTATTTTATTAAATTTTTTTCCTTCTAAAGAAATTCGAACCTTTCCACTTTCCTCATATATCTTTGATAAACCACTAAGATCTGAACTTTCTGACACGAACTATCATTAAATTAGAATGATTTAAAGGATTGGGACAGCTTTTCGGACAATTATTTAGATGACGTTTTATTATAATAGCTTTAAATATATACAGTTAAACCGGATAATTACAATCAACAATATCTACTTGTCTTATAACATCTAGAAAAATATAGGAAAAGGAACTACTTTCCCTGCTTTGAAGAGGTTTGTAGAAGTTCGTCTATTTCATTGTGCATCTTCAGGAAGTTTAAACCCTTCTCTGTGGTCTTGTATGTTTGAGAGCCTTCTAAATACTCCAATAGATTGTTCTCAATGAGAACAGAAAGGTATTCCCTCAATTGCGCATAACTAAGAAAAGCTTTGTACATGATTTTTGTCTTTGTGGCTCCTCCATTGGCTGCTTCTAAAATCATTGCTACAATTTCTGTTCTGCTTCTGTATTTCACGACTAAAATACTCTGGATTTGTTTATTTTAATATATTGACACATTTTTTAGTAAGATGATTCTATAAAATGGATAAATGCGGCAACACTATCACTATCATTTATTCATTCATTATGAATCACTTGATTGAATCACTTGATTGAGCCAATTTTCCTCTCTTTCATCATCGGAATTCTTGCCTTCCTTCTCTTCGGCTATCTTTCCTTCAATGACTGATGTATTTTTTTCTTTAATCTCTGGAGTATCTACATCAGCAGTAGCAGTTGTCATCACCTGTGAAACTGTTACATTTTCTATGTTAGATTCCTCTTCTTGATGTTGTTGTGTAGGCTTAGCAGTATTAGCTGAATTTTGCTGATCTTCTGTCAGTTTAGTGTTAGGTGTTGTTGTAGTTAAGACATTGTTGTTCTCTATCGTCTGTTGTGAAAGCTTTGTCTTCACATTATTTATCTCGGCCTTTTCTAGATTAATGTGTTCCAATAATTCACTTGTATAAATATTAATTTGTTGATATATTTCCTCTGTCATCTCATTACTCCTGAACTGCAGTTTAGCATCAAATAATATTGTTTTAATACTATGACTTTCTTCCTCTAATTCCTTTAGCCTAGACTCTAAATTCTCATTAAGATGGTTTGCATTCTCTTCAAGGTCCTGAAGTCTTTTGTCATACTTCACATAAACTAGTTCAACATCATCCTTCATTGAATCGTTCTCCGTGGCAATATCTTGTAGGGCTTTTATTCTTTGTAGAGTAAGACTTTTTTGTCTTAATAATTTCTGAGCGTCCAGTCTCCATTTGGGAATATAAATCACATAGTCTCCTTGAACTAGGAGTTGTTCATAAGCTAATTGTTTCAGGCCAGAAGTACCACAACCAACACTAATGGATTCAATTGAACCATCGATGTCTGTTATCATGCCCATTACTTTTCCTATTAGAGTACCGTACAAATCCTTGACCTGCTTTCCGATAAATTCGAGCTTGAATTCGCTCATATAAAGCGTTAAATATGTTCATATAATGATAGGGTTGTCAAAATAATTATGTTATTTAGTGAGGTAATTTTGCGATTTAGTCTATTTTGATATATTTTGATATACATGCCATAAGAGGGCATATTTACCTACAAATATATAACACAAATGCTGATAACAGCAAATAGGTCTTATTTATAAGGTTACTTTATTATGGCTTCAATGAATAGCAACAATTTTCATGATGATTTTACTGACGAAGAAAAATCCATCCTTAAATCACATTTTTCTAATTCTGATAGAGCGGTTTTTGCCATAACTACTCCCAGGCAAGTCGATAGAGGAGCATTGATGTCTAGATACTCTAGGACAGATAAGACTATGAGACGCATATTTCTCAATGAATTTGCTAATAACCCAATGAGGGGTGAAGAATTTTATCAAAAAATATTATTGGAGTATGGAGATGATTCTGTCGCTGAATTAGGAGAGGCACAAATTGCGATAGAATGGATTTCAAATATTGCTGCCAAAAAGATTGAAGACCATAGAATAGGATTATCATATCTTGAAAAGTCTTCACGTTATGTGGCGTTTGATCGAAAAGTTAACGGTCAATACAAATATCATAGAGAAAAAAAGATCATGGCATCGCCATATGCTGATCAATATATTCGAGCATGTGATTATACATTTGATACTTATAGCAAAAATATCCAACCAATGCAAAAATTCATTAAAGAACTTAAACCAATTGAACATTTTCATTTTTTTGATTCTATATCAAAACAAGAGGTATCGTATGGAAATCTGAAGTCTAGTACAGATATTGAATCTGCCCGACGCATATATGAGGCAACTATCAGGGCCAAGTCATTAGATGTTCTTCGCGCCATATTGCCTGCCTCTACACTTACGAACCTAGGCATTACAGGAAATGGTAGAGCATTTGAATATCTACTATCAACAATGTTTGCATCAGACCTAACTGAAATAAAATTGCTAGCAGACCAACTCTATACAGAGCTAAATAAGATTATTCCAGCATTTATAAAAAGGGCAAACGACAAATACGGACAGTCTCTCCAGAAATATATAACAGATACAAAAAAAGCGATTTCTATAATTGCTCAACAATCTCTAACAGGTATTGAAATAGACAGTAGTCCGCAAAATGTAAAACTGTTGAATTATGAAGGTAATTTAGATGCAGAAGTAAATGTTGCTTCTGCAATTTTGTATGATTCTACAGTTGGTCATTCTCTTGAAAAAATTATTCATCACATCAGGTCTGCCCCAGAATACGAGAGACACAAAGTAATTCAAACATTTACAAAATTTCGTAATAATCGGCGACAACGTCCAGGTCGAGCTTTTGAGATGACAGAATATACTTTTGAGATGTTTACAAATTTTGGTATGTTTAGAGATTTACATCGTCATAGAATCCTTACTATGGAAAGGCAACTCCTATCTACTAAACATGGATATGATATTCCTCCAGAAATATATGGTCTAGATATACTCAAAGATTTTAAGGACTGTATGTACAAATCCCATGAGGTATATGAAATGATAGATAAGAAAATGCCTGAAGAAGCTCAATATGTAGTTAACTTTGCATACAAATATCCCTATTTTATGAAGATTAACCTTCGTGAAGCATGTCATATGATTGAACTTAGAACTATTCCTCAAGGACATCATGACTACCGTACAGTTTGTCAAGAAATGTTCAGGCAGATAAAAAAGGTTCATCCGATTCTAGCTAGTGGAATAAAATTCGTGGATCTCAACACATACGAACTGGAAAGATTTGGAGCTGAAAAGAATATGGACAAGAAGAAGCGAGGAATAAATTAATATGTAATACTTATTGATATGTAGTACCTAGTCAAACCACTTCTCTAATGATTGATTTCGAGTTGTAACTGATTTTTTCACTCTATCTAGGCTCGCATTTACTCTAGTTGCAGAAAAGTTTTTTTCTATACATAAAAAATTAATCAGAGCATCATAGCTAATCTCATCGAATTTAATGCTATCAACTTTCGATGGTTCTTGTTTTAAGAATATCTCTCGTATTTCTTCATATGGTATATTTGCCACCGAGTCCTCAATTTTTTCTATTTTCTCTAGTTTATTGTATTCTCGAACTAATTTTAAGGCAGTTTTGGGTCCGATACGTGGGATTCCTCCTGGATTAAAATCAGTCCCTATCAAAATTCCAACATCTACTAATTGCTCCAAATTCAAACCGATTTCATTTAGAAGTTGGTGCTGTAGAATAATTTCTGGTTCTATATCAACATACACATTTTTATTAGGTACCTTTCTTTTTCCACTAATAGTAAGATTACGGATTAATCTTTTGGCACCAAAGAGTAGCGAATCATAGTCTTGGCTTGCACACGCGAATGCTATGTTAGATTGTGTCAGTTGTGCAGCAGCAGCCTCTCCTTCGGAAGGGGCTTGAATATATGGAATTCCAAGAAGAGAAAGAATCATTTTTGATTCCTCCACCATTTTATCTGTTAAAACAGACGTAGCCTGACCATATTTACGAGCATCCTTAAATCTGCCAGCTGTTATTGCCTCCTGATATTTTTTAAATGCATCGTCTTTTACTTGCCGTCTTCTATCAAGCTCTTTTGACTTTAATGGGCTAGGTTTACCATCAAATATATAAATCAGTTTAATGTTTTCAGCAAGTAGGTTGACATTGCGATAGAATAGACCGCTTAGGTGACTCGTCACTTCACCACTGTTATTTGTAAGTAATTCACCCATTGTACCGCGAATTGTTGCAAGAAACTGATATATGGTGTTGTACGCATCAACAGCTATTACCTTTCCTGATAGTTCAGATATCGTAATTGATGATGACTTGATGAGTGGTTTTAGATCTAATCCCATTATAATAATTTAGGTTTTAGATTGATTTTACTCTTTCTTAAACCCATTAATATAATAAAAAAATGTAGGTTTGGCCTATGATGTGCGAATATTAGGCATCAGAGTATCGATCTTGTTGTATAGCTGTAATAGGTGCAATCCCTTTTCTGTAGTTCTAAAGTTCTGTCGTGTTTCTTCATATTCTAGTAATTCATTTTCCAATAGCATTGTAAGGTATTCTTTCAATTGTGCATAAGATAGGAATGATTTGTACATGATTTTTGTCTTTGTGGCTCCTCCATTGGCTGCTTCTAAAATTAATACAGTTATATCCGTTCTACTTCTATATTTCATAACAATCCTATGAATGGAAAAGAGGTATTTATGAAGAGCTGTAGTATTGATCATGTTATTCGATCATGTTATTCGATCATGTTATTCGATCATGTTATTCGATCATGATAATGGTGTTGTCAATAATCGATATAGTTAGTTAGCATATGGTTTAAGCATAGCAAGGCGCCGGGGGTGGGACTCGAACCCACGAGTCCCGAAGGACATCAGCTGGCACGTCAATAATAAGATCTCGAGGCTGACCCCTCATAGGGTCTACGACTTACCTAGCTTGGGTACCCCGGCATTTCCTGTAAGGCTACCGCAATTGTATCTGCAATTTTTTTCTATTTAAATCTAGACCAGGCGTATTTTTGTAAAGTAAAATTATATAACAATAGAAGTTATGTGAGTGTATGTTAAAATCAATAAAGCCTCCGACTTTAGAAGAAGTACAAAAATCAACTATAATTGATATAGCTATAATGACGGGATTGGCTGATTCTTTCAGAGATAATCTTAGGAGATACATACACATAGATCCATTTACTATGCCAGATCCCTTTACAGATAAAGATGACTATGACTATTTTGTTATCGCTGATAAGAGACAATCGAATAGGGTAGTCGCCATGATCGTTATCAATAAAGATCTACTTCCAGAGGTACCATGGGACAATATACTTGGTATACGTTTAATTATATTACCTATATCAAAACAAAATGCAGTAGAACTAAAATATGAAATTATGCCCAAGGATACCAATAACTTTTATCCGTTAAGACGTTCGGGCAGAATTACTGGATATGCTATGTTCGCATATCAGATTTGTGGACTACATCAATAATGTAGTAGATTATACAGATTCAAATCTTTTTTCATCAGTTCATCTATGATTTATGATGAGACTAATATTATAATTAGTTTAAGATTATTACATTAATGGCTCTTCCCTTATTATCAAATGACCGTCTGGAGAAATACTTATACCCATAGTATTGAGTATGGTTTCTGCATATTTTTTTTCTTCTCTTTCAATAATATGTTTGGCCATCTTTAGTCTGTAGGCTGGGGCCCAATGTTGTCCTATTTTATATTTGCCACGCATTTCTTTTGGAACTATCTTGATAACAGCGACTTCGTGTACAGATGGCATAAAGGGATCGAGAATCTCATATTTTCCTTCTTTTTGATATTTTTTCATAAGGCCATTCAATGCCTGGGCTTTTTCTTCATTGTCTTCAACAATAAATGCAGTTCCTTTTATAACCACACTAATATAGAGAGTATCGGCTTGCGATGCATCAGTAGGGTGGAAATAATATGATGGTAAGAAGCAAATATGCTGATCTACTTCAAATCCCACCTTCGAGTTTCTTTTAATATTATCAAGTTTTTCACCCAAATGATAGGAATGCATATACACTGCGTCTGACCTTCTTATTGTATCTGCTAAATTGTTATTTGGATAATTTTGTTGCAAATATACAAAATTCATTGGGATAATCTGTGGATGTCCATTAATATCAATTGACGCTATTCTTCCTACCGGCTGATTATTTAGAAATTCTATAATTTTCTTTTTAGATTGTATTTCTAGTTTTTTTGTGATCTGCATTTATCAATCATATATATACTGATTTTATATAATTAAATTGTAGGCAGTCTGCAATTGTCATAGTTCATATACTGGCCTAGAATGCTAGGCTAGGCTAACTCCTATTATATAATAAAATTTACTTTGGGATAGTATTAACATTAACACATAGACCTTCATTAGAAAATGGCTTTTGTTAACATATGATTTCTGTGATCTGCATAACATTGAGATGCCTATATTTTTATTAACAGTTTTAGACTGTTAAGTTCAGTTAGCGATGATAAAAGAAGCTTAATAGTTCGAGTGGAAATAGAGGGGTTCAATCTGCCTATTTTAACATTGTTAACAGATATTCTAACGCTCCAGTGGAAATAAAGGGGTCATTTTCCGCTGTTTTCTATTTCTGTTCAGGTTCTGTTAATATTAGTGTTAATATATTACATATTTGGCAGTCACGCACCCTATTATTTCGTGTCCAATTAATAATCTCATAAAGCAATTAATCAAATTAATATATTTTATATCTTAATCTATAATAGTTGATTTGTGTGTTTAAAAGTTATTGTTAATAGAGTGTTAATATAATATTAACAAATATTATCGTGTTGGAAAGGAAGGGCAGGGGTGCCTGTATAAGATACTAATAATTCATTTAGGAGTAAATAACTAGATTTGAGCGACGATATTCTAGAAGGTATCTTCACAAAAGCCACAGCAGGAAAAATATTGATAAAGGATCGTAAGACATTAACAATAGATTATGTCCCAGAAAAGCTTCCCTTTAGAGATGAAGAAGCTAGAACAATAGCACAGACATTATCTATAGTCTTAAAAGGTGCAAGACCGTCCAATTTATTATTATTTGGGAAACCAGGTACAGGGAAGACAGCAGTAATAAAGAATATAATTAAGCGGCTGCAAAAGAAAGCAAAGGAATTAGAAATAGATGTTATAGTGCCGTTTGTAAATGCCAAGACTGCAAACACAGCATACAAAATTCTCTACGAAATTGCAGAGGAAATGGGAATTAACAAAGGAGAAAAGAAGCAGCAAGTATATTTTACTGGATTGTCTATGGGTGAAGCAACGGATAGGATCCTCGATTTTATACAAAAGAAAAAAAAACTTCATGTTATTCTTGTAATTGATGAGATCGATTCGCTTGTGGACAAAAATGGTGATGATATTTTATATAACTTCACAAGGGCTAATGAGAGGATGTATGAAGGTGGTTTCATTAGCTTAATTGGAATATCTAATAGTCTAACATTTAAAGATAAACTAGATCCACGAGTAAGGAGTAGTCTAAGCGAAGAAGAAATGGTATTTAATCCATATACAATATTGCAGTTACAAAAGATCTTGTCTGATAGAGCTAAGCTAGCATTCAATGACGACGCTATTTCTACAGCAGCAATAAATTTATGTGCAGCGATGGCTGGAAAAGAAAATGGGGATGCAAGAAAGGCAATTGATCTGCTGAGAGTTGCTGCAGAGATTGCTGAGAGAGAAAGAGCGTCAGACGTACAGGAAATACATATTAGACAGGCCCAGGAAAAAATTGAAAAAGACACCAATTACGAAGTTCTAAGAAATTCTACTACTCATACCAAAATAGTACTATTAGCAATTATGAAATCTAAGAATGGAAATACAGGAGAGGTTTATGAAACCTATTCATCATTATGTAAATATACTGAGCAGGAACCGCTTACCCAACGTCGCATGACACAAATAGTAAGCGAGCTTGATCAGTTGGGGTTGGTGATGACCGATGTAGTAAGCCAAGGGCGTTATGGCAGATCACAAAGAATCAAAATTGCATTTCCATCTTTGACTATTAGAGAAGCGCTAAAAGACGATCCGATACTTTCTACATTAGCAATGGTTGATTAAAACTCATTTGGTACGGCTGAAGCGTAGCCAAATTGACCAAGATTGCAATTCCTGGAGTAGGGACAACACCCATTGTTTGTTGAAATTTGGTTTGTGACTGCCATGCACCTGAATTAACAATTAATGTTCCCCGGTAGTTCTGGACACCCATAACGTGTACATGTCCAGAATGAAGAATATCTGGAACCTCCGTAATAACCATCATATCTTCAAGTTCAGGTGCTATAGGGGTACGCTGTCCATAAATTGGAGATAAGTGTCGGGTTTTTAGCAGTATTTTCATGGCTTCTGCAGGTTTTGAATAGTCTAGACCGGGGGTAGTTGCGATGATATCATCTAGACTTTGACCATGATACATCAAAACCTTCACACCGTCTAATTCTATCATACTAGGATTTCCTATCATTGTAAAATTCTCTAATAAGTATAGTTCATTAAAGTCTCTTTTTGGTAATGATGGTTGTGGTAATGCCCTTCTGCCTGGATCATGATTTCCAGGAATTATGAAAACTCTAAGATTTTTTGGGATCTTGTTGAGTAAATCTACTGCATGTGAAACTTGTTTTGAGGTATCTGTTTCAAGTAATTCTTTATCTTGATTGGGGAAAATTCCTATGCCGTCAATTATATCTCCACATATACATATGAATTTAATTTTACGTACAAGTTCATCATCGTTAGAGGAAAGCCAGTTTAAAAACCTAATAAATTCGGCTTCCATAAAATTCTTGCTTCCTACATGAATATCAGAGATTAAGACAACATAGGATTCTGTCTTTGATCTAGTAGGAAGATGATCTGGAATATCCGGAGAAATTATATCCTTTACAATGAAACCTTGAAGTACTTTTTTATTATTGTTAATATTTTCAACTTCTAGCATAACCATTTGATCAAGCGTAAGCATTGAAGCTTGTTTTTTCAATTCGTTTGTAGTAGCCAATGCACTAAGGCTTCCACTAAAGTCATCAACTATTATTTCTACTCCATTTTTCTTTCCACGCTTTGACATTAAGAGACCTGATACTATAGAAGTAGAGTTTGAAATGAGATTTCCACCCATATCATATGATTTATCTGATTTTATATTTTTACTATTACGACTTGTCTTTTGCTTTATAGATGTAATTTTTGCGATTCGTTTACTCTCAGGGCGTAAAGATAGAATGCGAAGAGATTTTTCATATCGGCTTCGGAAAAGTGCAGTATAACCTTCAACTCCTTCTCCAGTATTAACATTTATGCTTGCATCTAAAATTACCTTATGGTTATGCTGTTTTTCTAATACAGAATTATCAATATTGGTATCTATATTACTATTCCTGCTGTCCTCTGTGGTAACTTTGCTCTCTGGATTGATAAGCCTCTTTATATCATCAATAATGATAGTAGAGCTTTGTTTCTGCTTACTTTTTATTTTAATAATATCTTGTACAATCCTTAAAATATCAGTATCAAGGCCTTTGAGCATAGCAAAGGCATCAGGATGCATGCGATACCCATTACTAGTAAGAAATGAGAGTGCATTAGATATTTCTTTATTCAATTGATTTACCAGAATTATATTTTATACCATAATTAACCTTATTGCCGAATATTATTATACAGTCACTTCAGAAAAAATAAACTATATCCTGCATTTATTATAGAATTGGTTAAGATAACGTAATGGAATTAAAAAGGGGTGTTAAATTGAAAAAATTCCTTATCTCAGTATTTTACACTTATAAGCAGGAACTAACGTTACATTTGGATTTTGTAGTATGGTTTGGCGTATTATTCATGAGAAAACATGCGCAAAAACGGTCTGGCTCATATTTGACCTATTGTAATGATTGGAGAAAACATGTGTATATATGACAAAAGAAAAAAATGAATCTCCTAGAAATCCCATTGAAGATCTATTGAGATGTCTTCGTCTTTTATTTTTGCATTATTAGATATTGTGGAACTTAGCCTTCCTTTAGCATGATTTCTTACAGGATGTTGGTTGTTGTCCTTACTCACCAGTTCATTATTTCTCATGTACCTGCTAGTTTTTGACATACAATAATATTCATGTGAGTAAGATTAAGAATTGTGGAACGTTGTTAATTGACATAGTTAATCATAGTTTCCCAAGTCGGAGTTTTTTGACTTTTAATTGTGTAAGTATAGATTAAATGAGATAAACTAACATAGTTAATCATAATCTTTATAGTACAACTGTAAATGTCCCTGTATATTTATCATTATGACAAAGAAAAGGCATCAACATAGACAACATGCGAAGAATAATGGCGAAGATAAATTTTTCTTTACAAAAAATACTATAATAGTGATCGGCATTATAGTCACTCTTGTTTCTGCAATCACATATTTTGGAATTAAATCCATGATTCCTGTAAATGGCAATTCGCCTGTTTTTGGAGCTCCAAAAAACAATTTTGTTAAGGCATCACACCATCCACAATCTGGCTACCTTTTTGTGGGTCAATCAGCTGGCGGAGCAAGAAAAAGCTTTGTCCCATCAACTGGTGGAGTAACAAACAGTAATAGTGGTACGGGTACTAACGCTTCTACTGGACCAACATTGTATCTATCAAAAGGAGGACTAGAATCAATTCATTTCATAAATGAAGATTATGATACTCATTCCAAACATAACTTTAACATAGATGAGTTTAAAGTCCATAGTAAGGATTTAGGATACTTTCAAAGTCAGATCATTACTTTCATTGTAGATAAGAATGGCATGTTTGAATATTATTGTTCTATTCACCCAGAAATGAGGGGCAAGGTAGTGGTTACCTAATCTATATGATGTCGATAGTAACAACAAACACAAAAATCATGATAAATATGTTATTGCAATTAATAGCTGTGAAAAAATATATACAATATAGTATAAACACCTATGATCAGATCAGATGGGCTCTTATTCCAAGACGGTCAACGGGTGAATTAGCTTTTGGATAATAAAGAAGACAAGATGACAAAAGAAGAAGATTATGGGGAAGGAATAGAGAAAAATGATGACACCATCTCTACATCTTTCACAGCCCCAACACGCGAAAACATTTTAAGTCTAATGGATAGTTTTATCGAGCAAATAACAAGCATAAGAAAGACCTTACTCGGGGTCTCCATCTCAGCTTTGATTTTAGCTCCTTTTGCTATAGGGCTTTCAGTATATTTGATATTACATCCATCATTCTTTGCTATTCTTGAAATAGAAAATGAATTTGGATTTGTATTAATTATCCTACTAGGAGCAGTCCTAATTATATCATCTATTTGGCTTACATCAGGAATCAGACAGTATAGATCTATAAGTTCTTGGAGTAAAAGATATAATGAGTATAAAAAAGAGAAGGAGGATTTGGATAGAAAGATTGCTTTACAGTATGGTTTGACCATGACCGATAATAATAACAAAAGTAATCAATAACTCAATCTTAGCAATAAAATATTATGATAATGACTTTACCTTATATTATTCTTTTTTAGTAATATAGTGCAGCTAGAATCCTTAGTTGTTTAACATATTTCATGCTGCAAGCGGTATAAGAAACGATTAATGCAATCAGAGTCAGTTATCAAGCATACTGACATTACATTTGGCTTTCCTAATTTACATGCAAATTCAACTCTTATGGTAACCTCAACTCCCTCATAATCAATATCACGAATTTTGGATTTCTGATTATTCTAATTCTGTTTT
>Ga0105098_10000563_pt1 | contig 12994 bp, 8 predicted proteins | sample PPLLak21cMay2015_FD_79137 | JGI IMG/M metagenome (GOLD analysis project Ga0105098, IMG submission 79137) | Freshwater sediment microbial communities from Prairie Pothole Lake near Jamestown, North Dakota, USA - PPLs Lake P7 Core (1) Depth... | ecosystem: Environmental > Aquatic > Freshwater >... | reverse complement strand
CGGTTCATCGTCCATGCTCAAACCGTTCGATAAGGCTGTGATCAGCGCGGCGCGTTCCTCGGGCGGATCCTGATCCCACGTGCTTTGGATCAACTCGACGGCGTGTTTCGGATCGCGCTCCCGCAGACGCTCCAGGTATTCGACGCGTTCCAACCGCGCGCCTGTCTCCCAGACATCCTGCTCGTCATCTTTTCCCACCGCATAGGCCCAGGCAGAGTTTTGACTCGCGAGCCATTTCCCCCGTTCTCCGATGACAGGCAGTACCAGTTTCCGCAGGTTGTGTTTTCCCAGCCCAAGCAAAGCCGGCAGGGTTTCCGGCGGAACAAGATGCTTTTGCAGCGCGATCAACGCCAGGAATTCGGGCAGGACTTCCTGATGCTCGCCTCCCAGAATACGCTTGAGAAAGACAGCAGCTTCTTTCGAAATAATTCGCCGCGATTCAGCGGGGCTGGTGGAGACGACCTCCTCTTGCCCCGCAGGTATTGTCCCGGCGAGGCTGGCAATACCGATCAGCGCGGCAAATGAAAATAGGGATGTGTCTGTGTCATCCTGCGGAATGAGATTTATGGCACTCTGCAAGGAATCAGGCGCGGGAGGAGGCGCGAATCCATTACCGGTCCCCAGAAGAGCAGTTTTAACAAGTGAGTTCCAGGCATCCATAGTTGATTTCTCTACAGAAGATTCACCAGTCGCTCTGATTCCCAGGCAGTCAATGGCGTGAATGCAAATCCATCCCATGTTCCAAAGACCGTTAGCGGATGTCCGCCGCCCAGTGCAAAGAGTTCCCAGGCAGAAAGATGCGAAGCAAGCAACGGCAGGAGATACCCTTCTGCATCCCTGAGGACCCAGCTTTCGTTCGTGCGCGCCGGAATGGCTTTCTCGAGAACTGCAGGGAAGTTTTCCAACCAGGGATCGTTCCCGAGCGCAGAGGCATAACCATCCAGGAAATCCCGGGCAGTTGCGTAACCTGATGGAATGACCTTTTTGTCGACGAGTTTCTTGTCCTTGAAAATTGCACGCAAGGGGTATGCACCCGGAAAGTAAACGAGTTCGCCATGCAGGACCAATCCTTGTACAAGGCTGGCCTCCATGGGCTGCGAGGAGTGCGCAAAATTCAGCACAAGAGCCATGCGCTTGTTCCCCTGTCCCCAGAGCCAGTTGGTTTGGGCGCGGAGATTCGTCTTTTCATCCAGTTCTGTGTGCGAATGGATGACCAGCCAGTCATCGCGGCTGCCCTGCGTTGAAACCAGCAATTCATCCTGATTCGTTGACCAGCCTAGTAGACCGCGTACATCTTGCTGGCTTGCCTCGGGCAAAATGTCCAGGCGACGATAGGCTTGCACCAGTAAATGCAGACGAGAAAGTCGCAGCAGGAGAATATCCGCCCAATCCGGGCGCGTCCCCGGAAGAGTTGCCATCTCGCGGATCAGGCGTGCCGCGCCAGGTAGTTGTGAGTCAACCATGCGGGCAGTCTGATCATTCCAGGAGGAGGGCGGGGCAGATTGGGCACCGGCAAGTCCGGACCGCGCAAAATCTTTCAACCATTTTTCCAGCGACTCGATCCCGAGATCAGCCAATTTTTCTCGTTTTGCGATGCGGCGGGCAGCCTCTTTCTGGCGCGCGGCAGGCACCTGAGGAGTCTCATCCCTGGCTTGGGTTTTTTTCTCCGCTTTTGTTTTACGCTCCTCGCGCTTTTCCAGCCACTCAGCTACCCAAGGTGGAGGATTCTTTTCTGTAAGGTTGGCTGAGGAGGTCGCGGACAGCAACATCAGCCCTACACTGTGTTTGCATGGGAATTTTCTACTGGGACAGGTGCAGGCGTATCCCAGGTTCAGGAGGTCGACGCGTACCTTGTATGGTTCTTTTCCGCTCCCCTTGCATTCGCCCCACAGAGCTTTGTCATTTCCTCCCAGGCTGACCCAGTGTCGGACATTCGCCAATCCCTGGGCGGATTTCAATGAGGACGAGTCTGGCGCCAGTGAGTGTATCTGTTCGACAGTCAGCTTCGACATGGGGTAATTTTACTCGAAGGATCATCAGCCAAAGTTCGCTAAGCAGCGTGTCTGCAGGCACGCCGAGCGCTTCAGTTATTTCATCCGGCGCAAGGATCGCTTCAAAAACTCGAGGGTTCGTTCCCAAGCCAGGGTCGCCGCGGCAGGGTCATATTCGGGGCGATCACGATCGTGGATGCAACTGAAAGAGTCGGTCGTAGAGTTACGATTGTCTTGGTGCGCTGAACAGAACTTGATGCCACCAGCACGCGACCTGTTTCGGAGTGTAGGACCGATGGGGTATCTCGCCTAATTCCACCACTATTTTGCTTATGATAGAATAGATTTTACTGGTTCGAACTCATCTACCACACGAGAAAACCACTTGTATTCCATCGAATTGTTCTGTCCGGGTTCTGGTTTTATCTCAACCTAATTCGTTCAGCGATCAGCTTAAACTACATGTAGCTGATCGCTATTTTTATTCCATGCAGAAGAGGAGATAATCATGCATTATTTCAACCGTTCGATATGGACCAGGGCACTTGCCATTGTGCTTATCGTGGTCCTGTTTAGTCCCAACCTCACTGTGACAGCTAGGCCTCTTGCAGCAACTCGCCAGCCAGTTATCGGCGAAGTCCTGATCAACGAATTCGTCGCCGCGAACGGCACGCTGCAAACCAGTGAGTGGGTCGAACTGTACAATATCACGGCGGAGACTCTGGACATCGGTTCCATGTGGATCGACGATATTGCCAGTGGAGGCGGCGCGCCCAAGCAGATCCCGGCTGGCACGATCATCGGACCGGATAGCTATTATGTCATGACCTTTAGCTCATTCCTGAACAATGGCGGCGATGATGTGCGCTTCCTGGGCACGAACGGAACTACAGTGCATGATAGCTATACATACACTTCTGCAACGGCGGATATGAGCTGGTGCCGGAAACCGGATGGCGGCAGCTGGAGCGCCATCCAATGCGATCCCACGCAGGGCGCAACCAATGAGCCGCCTCTTCCGCCCGGCACGTGGACTCCCGGCACGCTTGAGATCCACGTTCTGAATGTGGGACAGGGCGAGTCACAACTCATCATTGGACCAACTGGCAAAACGCTGTTGATCGGGGTCTTTGAGTCCAACTGGAATACGAACCAGGGTGCCACCTGGGTGGCCAGCGAGATCCGCCGCATTACCGGCAGCAGCCACCTGGATTACGTCATGGCTTCTCACTGGCATCTGGATCACATGGGCTATGCCGGTTACGGCGGCATCTGGTCGCTGCTCGAGCAGCAGGGAATTACCGCCGATGTGCTGATCGACCGGGATGGCGGGGAATGGGTGGATGCCAACAGCGACAACCTCTGTGACCCGGACCTGGAAGTCGTTTGGCATAACGCTGGGACGATATCCGGTACCGCCCGCAACTGGGTCTGCTGGGTGGATGATCCCACCACGATGGCCGGACAGATCCGCCAGCTTGCACAGATCGGCTCCACCACGCAAATCGACTTGGGTCTGGCGAACGGTGTGACCACGAAGGTCGTGCAGGTCGACGCGCAGGGCGTGATGCAGGCGGATGGAGTCACCCTGGTCGCAGGCGATCACACGGCCGACGCGCTGCCCACCTCCGAGAACGATTACTCGATCACTCTTTGGCTCAACTGGGGCAAATTCGATTTCGTGGCTGGCGGCGACACGGATGGCGAGTACACGACCAGCAGCTTTGGCTATTCCTATAACGATGTGGAGACCGATGTCGCGGCTCGCATCGGTCAGGAAGTGGAAGTCATCTGGGTCAACCACCACGGTTCATCTCATTCCACCAATGCCAATTATGTGAGCACCTTGAATCCCGATGCGGCCATCATCAGTCCGGGCAGCACGAACAGTTACGGTCATCCCGATCAAACTGTATTGGATCGTTTGTACAATAACGGTACCATGCGCTACTTAACGCAGATGGGTGATCCGACTCGCAATTACTACGATTCGGTGATCGTGAACGGAAACGTGGTAGTCCAGGTCACCGATGGTGTCAACTACACGGTCAATGGCGACCCGTACGTTGCCACCGACCCCGCGGGCAGTGCAGGCAATCCACGCGTGCCGGCCATTGGCGAAGTGCTGGTGAACGAGTTCCTGCCCGCGCCGAAAACGCTCTTCACCACGGAATGGGTCGAGCTCTACAACCCGACAGACGACTATCTGAACATCGGTGGTATGTGGATCGATGACCTCAGTGGCGGAGGCGGCGCTCCCAAACAGATTGCCGCGGACACGGTTCTCGCTCCGGGCAGCTATTACGTCATGGAAATGTCGAACTATCTGAACAATTCCAGCGACGATGTCCGCCTGCTGGGCACGGATGGAACCACAGTGTATGATGCGTATCACTACGGCAGCTTCACGTATGATCGCTCCTACTGCCGCGTTCCCAACGGCGGCAGCTGGACATCCAACTGTACTGCTACCAAAGGCTCGTCAAATTAATTAAGAATGCTAGCAACAAAATGAGGGAGGCTCGGACCTCCCTCATTTTGTTCCAAAAAGGAATGGTTCTCTTATCTTCCCCTCTCGTTCAGGCTTTTCAGGAACATCCACTGGGTTTATGTGGCGCGCATGGTCCGGCAAAGATTGTCGGCAGCCTCGAGGCTATCGAACAACGATTAAGTGTTTTGACACTTGGCGTGGTGCTGGACACTAAGCACCTCAACCAGGAGCGCTGGTCTGCGCTGGCAGTCATTCACGATCACTGGTTATTGGAGCCATCTCAGGTGGCATACCGGTCATCCTCAGAAGTGTTGGACGGAATGCACGAGATGCATATTTCTGGACCTTCCCATATTGCCAGGGTCTGGTGGCAGATCTGCCAGGGTGTCCAGGGACGATTTAAAGGTTCATGGCGCGCTCTGCTCAAGGAGAACGATGACAATGCTCAGAAGTTACAGAGTTATCTACAGAACAGCAAGACCACTTTCCCGGTCCTGTCGGGACCGGTGATCTCGGCGCGCTGGCTGGACCTGATTCACCGAGTCGGCGGCGTAACTTTGCAAGGTTGGGAAACTCTGACTGTGACGCTTCCCCCGGATCAAAGAAAGACGGCCCGTTTATTTGGCATTTTGGCAGATGAGGTCCATCCCCTGATTTCCAGTGCACTCAATGTCTGGCAGGTATCCTGCCGGGAATTTTCTGAAGAATTCTGTGGACTGGTCAATTGTCCACGGAGATAAACAGTGCGCGTCACCTTCGAGACCTGGCAGCTTAGTCAAATTGAATACATCCATTTTCGGGAGACTCTCTGAATCAAAAACCGCCGGGCTAGTCTGATTGCTATAGCCTGGCGGTCTTCGATTGACTTTTAGTAGCGGGGGCAGGACTTGAACCTGCGACCTTCGGGTTATGAGTCTAAGTCCTGGTACCGCTGAAATTTGCAAAAAACTCTTGTTTTGACGTGGTTTTCGGGTTTGTGGTTCAAACGTACCCGAAGAACAATTGTTCACTAAATTGAGTATAACAAAACAATGAGTCGTCGTCAAATCTTTTTTAGGAAAATAGTTGTCTTCAGCTAATACTTTTGTTTGCCTTCAACCTCCGATAACATCAGCATGCCCCAGAGATTTCTATTACACAAATTGGATTTAGACACATAAAAAATTCTCTAGAAATTTCTTGTTTGTCATCGCGTGGGGGATTTTGCTACTGTGCAACAATACGTGGGGGCGTGGGGTGATACAGAACTTGAAGTGATCTTAGCCCGTATTCTTTATTTAAAGGCTTTTGTCCGTGCACAGTACACACCATGTTGCTGGCGCCATTCATATGGCGTGATATCCGTCAAGGAATGAAAATGAACATAAAAAAACAGTGTCTCTTTTGGCGCTGTTAATCTTAACAGAGTTGGCGTTCGATGGGTCGCCTGATGAAGCTACGAGGCACAAAACTAGCACAGAGTGGAGAAGTCGGACGATCCGCGTGGGATCTGATTCAGCACTACACCAAGTACGCGCGCACCACCTCGTTTCAACTGTTCGAGCGCGAATTGGGCAGTACCCATAGGCGTCTGGCCGGGTTGCATAACCAGCAGCACTCCATCCACCTTAGCTGCTAAGATAGATGCATCGGCCACAAGGAATGATGGCGAATCTATAACGACGATGTCAGTTTTATCGCGCGCACAGTTCAGAATCTCGGTCAGGTTCTCAGAAGCCATGAGATCGGCAGGGTTCGGAGGCAGGTCTCCACTGGTCATAACCGTTAGGTTTTCTTCTTTCCAGGTCAACACTACCTGCTCAAAGGATGCAGAATCCCGGATCATATCGCTCAGCCCTTTGCCGTTGGCTAGTCCAAGGGAACGATGGATTTGTGGATGCCGCAAATCGGCATCAATCAGGAGAACATGTTTTCCTCCCTGAGCCAGTGTGATCGCCAAGTTTGCTGCCACATCAGATTTTTCTTTACTATTATTTGGACTGGCCACCAGGAGTAATTTGACGAGCCCATCTGCATTCTCGAAATCCAGGTTGGTTCGCAGCATGCGGAACGCCTCGGCTGCCCGGGAACGAGGATATTCATGTACATGAATCTTTGGCGTCCTTAGTGTTTTGGGAATATATCCGATAACCGGCAATTTAAGTTGCTCGTTAACCTGATCTGCACTTTTTATCGTGTTATCCGAGAACTCCTTCAATAAAAGGATGATAATGGCCACAACGAATGAAGCCAGGCCTCCTAACAAACCGTTCCTTATAGTATGTGGACGAACAGGCTGCCACGAAACAACTGCCGGAGCAAGCCGCACCACATTGGGCATATTCTGCAGATCCATTAAGAGAATTGTCTCATGGTCATCCAGCAGGTTGATGTAAATTTGTTGATACAGGGAGAGGTTCTCTTCCAGCTTGGCAATCCTATCGGTGGTACCTTCGATTTTGCCGGAGGTCAGTAAGCTGACATAGATCTCCTGATAAGCGTCCAGCAAAGCATGCTGCATAGCCAAATTTTCCTGTTTCTCGGCTAGTGTTTTCTCGACTATGCCTGGCTCAACAAGAGGAGTTAGCCAGACAGTTTTTTCTTGCAGAGATTGAATCTCCTGTTGGATGGACAGTCCCTCATCTTCAGTCAATTGACCTGATAAGCGCGCCTTCAATTCCTGTACGCGCTTATCAGTAGATATGAGCATTGCTCTCACCTGGCCAGGAGTCAGCACACTTAAGTTGTCGATCTCGGCCTGTGTGGCCGCAATTGCTAGCTGCGTGGATTCGATATTGCCCTCCGTCTTGGCGATCTGTTGAGCTAGTGCATCCGATTTTGCCTGCTCAAGTTCCTTTTGTGTATTGGCAATTTGCTCTTCCATCCTTTGGATCTGAGCATCCAGGCTTTTTTCTGCGTCGGCATAACGTCCGGACTGTATATTCTCGTTCTGCTCGATTAACACCCCCACCAGGGTGTCTGCAATACGAGCCGCACGTGAGGGATCCGGATCTTCAACGACAATATTGATGATCTGTGTATTCGTAGCTGTCGAGACCTTTACTTGTTCACCCGTAATTGTTCCTCCAATCTGTTTGGCAACACTATCCAGTGCCCATCGTTGGGAAACGAACTCGACATAGGTTTGCGTTATCTGTTGACTAGTAAGTGCCTGGGTAATATCAGTCACTGGACCCTCAGAGGCTGAACGGGTAATCATTACCTGTGTCTTAGCCTGGTAGACAGGTACCTGCAATCTACTGAACACATAGGCAATCACCATCCCGAGCAAGCTAACAAGGAGCAATAGCCAGGCCCATTGGCGTAAGCGCCCCAACAGATATTTTGGGTCTATAGTTACGAACGCTTCAACTTCCTGAGGGTTTTGTTCCATAGCAATATCTCCCGCGAGGATCTTTTTAATCATGGGTTTATCCTCGGCCTATCATAAAGCTTGTTTGTCTACTCGCGTTCATATTGAATCGTCTATCAAATTCGTGTTCTAATTGGAGCATAAGTTCATTCCTCCTATAATACTTTTCCACATACTCTTTTCCCCTTTCGCCCATGATCCTCATTTTGGGGGCATCCTTTAATAGTTCTGAGATAGCCTGGGCAATGGCGGCCGGGTTATCTGGTGGAATTGTCACTGCGCAACCGATATTCTCCAGAAAGCCAACAGCCACACCCTCGCCTGCATAAATGATGGGCTTTCCAAAAGCCATGTATTCAAAGATTTTAGCTGGAATAGCCGTCGACCGCATGACCGGAGCATTTTTTATATGGCTCATCAAGATAGTACTTTGATGGTAATAGGCTGCCAGCTCTTCTAAAGAAGTTACATAGCCGGGTACGATCACATTCCCTATTTTTTCCGCTGAGATACGCCTGATGAGGTTCTTTCTGTCAGGACCATCGCCGATAAGAAGAAAGGTCACGGCCGGGAGCAATTTCGCCACATCAAGTAACACTTCAATTCCATGATTATGGCCAAACAAACCAATGTAAGTTACTACAGGCTGCGCCATCTCCCGACTGGGGCAGGACTGCTGACCGGCTGCCAATATGTCGTCCGAGACACCATTCATGATGGTAAATACCTTTTCCGGAGATAGCATATGCTGGGTGACAAGAATTTCGGCAATGCCGGGCGTTGCACAAACCACCAGATCGGAATGATGCAAAATCGAGATCATTAGTTTTTCCAAAACCATGGATAGCAACACATTGAGCCTATTTGAGGTGGCAGTTTCCCGCGCATAACGCCAAGTCAGATCTCTTAAATCATAAACAAAATTCACGCCTTTCCACCGCGCCAACAACCAGGCGAATGGAGCCAGGAAGACGCTTGGCGTAGATACAACTACAAGGTCCATGGGAATGAAAGCAGCCTTCCAGGCCAGGCAGAATGCCATTCGCGCCTCACCCAAGGCACGTATCAGCAGCGAAGGATGGTGAGGCGGAAAAATATTGCCACGAATGATACATCCAGCGAATTCTTGGTCACATGCGTTCACTGCCAGTGAATCAAACAATGTCGCTTCAGGATAACTCGGCTGGAGGGTTAGGACCACCACATTGTTCTTCTTACTAAGGGCAGCCGCCATCGCGCCGATTCGGCGAGCGCCGGGATTGGTTTCCGGGGGAAAGAATTGTGTCAGGATAAGAATATCGGCCAATGGTACATTCCTTTCGCGATACTTTATACTTGGCTGATGACTCAGCGAATCGGTCGGTATCAATAGAACTCAGCTTGGCATTCTACGAAATCCAGTGACTACTTCACCGGGACGCGACAAATACAATCTGCCAACTCCTATGCCAAAAACAGTCCACATAACAATTCCAATTGTCAAGTTATTCTGAATTAAGCTTATTTCAAATGACTCGTGAACCAAAGCCGCCAGCAGGAACGCTCCAGCCAGCCGGACAACGCTATCGCTGCGTCTTTTAAAAAACGAAATCCAGATGCTGCACAAAACTACAAACAGATTCACTAAGCCAATCACACCTGTCTGTAAAGCAACCTGGATGAACAAATTGTGTGAAGAACGTGTTGATTCAAACCCAAGTCTTTCGAGCGTAGCGCCAGGGCCATAGCCCCAGGGATGCTGTTCAATGGCATTGATCAGCAAAGGCCAAATCACATCGCGCCCCGAGTTTAATCTCTGGCCCGTGTACTGGACCACGGTTGCTCGCATTTGCGAAAAGACGCTTGACTCAGGCAGGCGTATGTAGATAAACACAAAACTAATGACAAAGAACAACATTAGCAGTAAGGCAAATAAGAAGACTTGCCTGTTTATCGTTATCCACGGCCAAAATATATATGCCGCCATTGCGACAACCGCTGCCAGCCAGCTCGCACGGGAACCAGAAGCTACCAGAACGGCCAAGCTGATAAAGAATCCCAAATTCCACCAAGACTTCTTCGATCCGGCGATCGAGCGTGCCGCCCAAATGAAAAACAAGCCAAAGGTAGTCAGGCCGCCCAGTAAATTCTTGTGGGCAAATAAACCTTCAAATGGATAAAGGAATCCTGACCTTATCCACAGTACCAGATTAAGAATAGCGAGCAAAATCCAAAGCTTCGCCAGGATCATAATGGCTCGATCACGTGACAGGAGAAGAGCAGCTCCAGTGAAACAGAGGGTGACTAAGACTAACTGTGCGACGATTCTGGAACTCTTTATTGGATTAAGAACCTCACTTACAGTGTAAAGAAAAACAAGCAATCCAATCAGGCCTGCAATCGTACAAACTGTGGGGGGGACCTTGCGATAGATTAGCATGCTCAAGAGCACAAAGCCGCCTAGCGTGATGCCCATCAGAATCACAGCCAGATCTCCGACCCAGGGAATGGTCAAAGAGGTTTTATCCAGCCAACTCATTAAAAATAATAGGGAAGCCCAGGCACCCCAAATCTGGCTATTACTAATAGAGAGACTTTTTTTGGAAATTAAGAGGCTCATTGCTTCCGTGAAAACAGGGTTGTACTATCCATCAGTCAAGGTTAAGAGCGCTTGCAATCAAATATGTAACCATCCACTAAGATCTCTACCTGTAAATTCAGCCAGATGCACAATTTCTGGCTGGTACATTTCGCTCAGTCTTTGGCGCAGATCTGGCGTTAAAATCGATCGCTCACTATTGTCTAATTTTCGATAAGCGAGATTCCCCAGCCATACGTTTCGTTTAAGTGCGTCCAAAAGCACGTGCAGTCTGGCCAATCTCATACTGTCTGCCATAAATCTAAATAACTGGCTTGTACCAGCAAGCCGGGCCTCGGCCCCTACATTGACCCTTTGAGTAACCACATTGGGAATATATTCGTCGTCAACACCAATCGCACAGTAGACGTTTTTTACGAAGCGGATCGAATCCGCTTGTAAATCGTCAAAAAAGAAAACGAACAATTGGCGCTGGTCAAAATAGTCAAGAAAACGGGAAAGCAAGGTCCAGTATAAATTGTCTGACAGCAAATCTGGGTGGTTATCCAGGGCATCTTCGAAACTACAATTGAGGGTGCCAGCGCGCTTGCGATAAAAATATACAGATTGAATGCGTTCGAGTGGATTACGAAGACATGTTAACAGTCTCACATCGGGAATAATCGATTTGATTCGCTGGGGGACCCATGGATTATAGATATAGGTATTCGTGGCCTCACCGATTGCACTAGCACCAGCACTTCCCTCGAAGAACTTTTGATACCATTCGATTCCTCTGTGAAATTCCCGGTCGAAAAAAAACGTCTCTTTTGTTCCACGAGCCATAAAGACCTGGGGGTGAGAGCGTAACACCTCGTACAGCCAAGTGGTTCCAGCGCGACCAGGCCCGATCAAAATAAATGTTGGGAGATTTCTATCCAAATTGAACTTAATCCTTTCGGCAGATTATAAAGACGATATTTCGGCTACTAAACAGATCCTTTATTGTTTGGAATTCGCATCCGATAGAACACTTTATGTAACAATGCCTGCATAAATACATCATTCCTCGTTAGGCCTGCTTCCCATCTCCTTTGCAACTCTTTTAAGTCCTGGTTATTCACCAAAATCTCTATTATTTTAAGGAGTTCAATATGGAAACGGTGATAATAGGGACTGGCTGCGTTATAGAGTTTTACCGGACCATAATGTACTGATGTGAGATCATACTTGCTCCATCCGCGAACATCAAATAACTTGCAAACATTTGTCAGCGTGTTAACTGCGTCGACAAACAAATCGTTATATTTTGCTTCGCGTGTAACAACATGTGCATCACGCAGAGCCAGCAAACTAATAATAAAGCCATTTAAAGTAAAAGGAGGAGGATCAATGCAAAATTCCTCGAACCAGACACCACCTGCCAGGGTCGTGCGCACGCCGCCCGCTTTTATATCCCACCAAAAGGGTTCCAGCAGCTTGACCGCGGAATGAATATACGCAGCCCGATGACTTAACATTCCTACCCTCAGCAGGAATGACGCCGCCTGTCCCTGCGCAAGCGCCGACCTCCAATGGGTCTGTCCGAGCTTTGAAATAGGATAGGACCAGATTAGGCCTTGATCAGCAGGTTGAGCAGTCTTCAGCAAACTATCTGCAACTTTGGTAGCCTGCACAAGATAGGCTTCATCATTGGAAGCCCAAAACAACTGCAGCAGCCCCAAGCCCAATTGAGCAGCAGAGACCGGATTGACAAACGGTGTACGGCCATAGACGACAATTGGTAATTCCTCGATCGTTTTTCCGGGATAGACAGCTCTCGAGCGAACATCAAAATAGAAGGAACGGGCGGGATCCAGGAAAAAGGGTTCCGCCGTATGCTTTTGATGAAAGTGATCGTCACGGGTGATCAATTTTTCTACAAGGGAAACCACTCTACTCATATTATTGTGCCCGCCCCAAAACACTCTGAAATGCTTGTTCCATCTGAAGCACATTGTCGCTCCAACGGTAGTTTTCCAATACGCGCTTTCGACCGGCTTGCCCCAAGCGGTTACGAAGAGCTGGCTGGGTGATCAATTGCTCGAGATCCCGAGACAGCGCTTCCACATCTTCAGTTGGAAAGATCAAACCCGTTTCCCCGGCAACGACCACTTCCGGCAGCCCGCCTACATCGGCAACAGCCACCGGCAGCTCGCAAGCACAAGCCTCCACAACTGCAACCCCAAAACTGTCAGCACGACTGGGAGCCACGAAAATATCCATCTTGTTCAGCCAAACCGGCACGTCTTCATAGGGAACGGATCCAGTAAAAGTCGTGAGATGATCAATTCCCAGTTCCTCCGCCAGGTTTTTGAGATTCTGCACTTCATCGGTCGCGTAGGAAACAACCCTCGGCAGGAGTCCAAGACGCGCGACCAGTTTCTCGGATTTGGTACGCGGCGGACCGCCGCCGACAATCAGGAGGCGGATTCTCTCAGCAAGAGCAGACTGTTCGGCAACCAGTCTTTGGCGCACCGCTGCGACTGCACGAAGGAGGATATCCATACCATATTTGGGCGACATCGTCTTTACCGAACCGATTGTGATCCAACCATCATCGG
>Ga0105098_10000561_pt1 | contig 12999 bp, 11 predicted proteins | sample PPLLak21cMay2015_FD_79137 | JGI IMG/M metagenome (GOLD analysis project Ga0105098, IMG submission 79137) | Freshwater sediment microbial communities from Prairie Pothole Lake near Jamestown, North Dakota, USA - PPLs Lake P7 Core (1) Depth... | ecosystem: Environmental > Aquatic > Freshwater >... | reverse complement strand
TTGCCTCCGGCGATCTGCGAGTCGAAGACGCCCAGCAAGGCGGCTTGCAGGTTTTCATGCTCCGATACATTCATCGTGACTTTGGCGGAATCGACCATCCAATCGAGGGCGCGCCAGACCTCACAGCCGACGAGTCGCGCGGGGCGTTCGGCCGGGTCCAGCCTGCGAAGGGCCGCCACCACCCGCAGAGCGGCCGCGACGTGCGTATCATGCTTATCTGCCAGGTTGTGTGTGTAAACGAATTGTGGTTTCGTCGCACGGACGACCTGGACGATGTCTTCCACGGTTTCGGTCCTCGAGGGATCCTTGACGATCTTGCTGGGGAAGTCGAGTATGACCTGGGCAGCATACTCGCCCAGGAAGGCAGCCTTGCGTTGTTCCTTGAAACGCACGAGCCGCATCTCTTCGTCGCTGTAGTCTTTGTAGAGGTTGTCGCGCGGTGAGCCGCGACCGTCGGTCATGACAACACCGGTGAACCATTTATCCTGCTGCTGGAAACATTCCAGGATCGGCTGGGCAGCCATAATCTCGACGTCATCCTGGTGAGCGGAGATACAAAGATGGGTCGTGCGCCTCAGCGCCTCTTCAAGAGGCGAGTCATCCGGGATGTAGACTTCGGCAGTGGGGAGGTGGAAGTTCATGGTTTTTCCTTTTGCAGAAAGAGTAGGGAGTAATCGTCCAGCAACAAATATGCGGAGGACCCGAGCAGGCAGGCGCGATAGTCCAGCTTTCCAATTTCCAGCTGCGTTTCCTGCACCATGCGTCCCAATGCAGCCCTGGACATCGCTTCGCGGACCGCCTCCAGCCAGGGTCCGCCGAAGCGCGTCATATCGCCGTTGAGGATGACTCTTTTGATGTTGAGTGTGCCAACCAATCCCCCGATGGCTGTCCCAAGGTGACGCCCGGCTTGCAAAACGATCTCTTTGACCGATGGATCGCCCTCATAAAATTTTGTTTCGAGTGCGTCGAGCGCCGTCACAGTTGACAAAGACGGCAGACGCTGCGCCGCTTGCAGGATCGCCCATCCGCCTGCCAGTGTTTCGAGGCAGCCTCTTCGTCCGCAGCGGCAGAGCTGACCGTCGTCCTCCACGAATACATGACCAATCTCACCGGCACTGCCTCCGTCTCCCTGGAAGAGACGACCGTTGATCAGGATCCCCGCACCGATCCCGTGGCTCGCGTTGACAACGATCAGGTTGTCGCCGGGGCGCTGGTCGCCATAAACGAATTCACCGATGGCGGTCGCCTGGCTGTCATTCAGGATGCGAACGGGGAGGCGGTAACGCTCCTCGAGCAGGTGGGCAAGAGGCAGGTCCTGCCATTCCAGGTTGACGGCATTGACCACGACCCCCGCGCGGGTGTCGATCAGACCGGGCGCGCCAACGCCGATTCCCACCAGCGACTTCCATCTCTCCTTCATTAATTCGTCCAGGATCCGGTAGACAAGCTGGATCGCCTTCCTGCCATCGTTTGCCTGGATGGGCTGTTCGACTGTCCTTTTGATCTCACCACGCAGGTTGACGACCGAACCAATGAACCTGTTCAGAGCGAGGTTGACCCCGATCAAATAGCGCGAGTCTGCCACCAGGCTGAGCAGGATGGACGGTTTCCCGCCGATGGAGGACCCCAATCCGACTTCCTTCACCAGACCTTCGGACAATAAACCTGAAACCACTTCTGAAACGGTCGTGCGGGTAAGCTGGGTGAGGCGCGCGATTTCGGCCCGGCTGATCGTTTCATGTTCGAAAATGGTCTTCAGGACCAGATCGCGGTTGTGCTGTTTTGTGAGTTGGTGGGTGGCTTTCGTCGCGGACATCGTTTTGGTAGAAAGGGGAGGCCCGCCGGAAGTGAGTTATTCTTCAGGCGGCGACAACGGGCATAGTTTGTCAATTGAGTTTACAAAGTCATTATACAGAGATCATGGAAAAGTGCAATAGGCAACTGAAGCACCAGGGATTTTTTAAGGGAAGCGTAGAAAATGACCCTCCCGTTTTCCGCCACAGATGGGCACGGATCTTCGATCACTGAATCATGAGAAATTGATAAGAGTCCTGTCCGCCTGTCATTCTGACGTTTTCCTGTTCGACGTAATTGTAGAACCGCAAAAAATCATGAGCTTTAGAACAGGAGCACAAAATGAGAAAGATCGTTGTTTCGGAAGGCGTGACAGTTGATGGTGTCTTTGATGCTGAGACGATGGGCCAATGGGCGGCCCCCTCTTACAGTGACGAGCGTGATGCGTTCATTCGAGGGATCGTCCTGGCGTCGGATGCCCTCCTGCTTGGGCGGAAGACCTATGACCTGCAGGCGTGGTACTGGCCTAATCAAAAGGATGATAAATATGGGATCGCGAACCACAAGAATAGTATGCCCAAGTATGTCGTCACTTCCACGCCGCTGCAGGCCCAGTGGAATAACTCGACGATCATCCAGAAAAACGTCGTGGAAGAGATCGCCAAACTCAAGCGCCAGCCCGGTAGGGATATCCTCATCGAGGGCAGTGCTACGCTTGTCGAGGCGCTGGCGCAGGCTGGCCTGATCGATGAGTATAAGATCCTTGTGCATCCGCATATCATGGGGAGCGGGAAGCGCTTCTTCAGAGAGGGGATGGGCATGGCCCGGCTGGCACTTGTCGAGAGCAAACCAATCAGCTCAGGAGTCGTCCTACTCAGCTATGCTCCAAAAAAATGACCGCCGCGAGCGAAACGGGGCGCCCTGCTGCGCTGATCGAGGCATGGTGCCTCAGCAGGCTTCTTGCATTGGCACGCCAGATGTTGTTTATAGGTAACTTGAGCTATCTTTATAAATAGGGGAGTGTCTAATCCAATGGGCTAGGCCACACACCTGCCCTGGCGGGCGGTGCCAGGGGAGTGCACAGAGCTTTTGAGTTTTTTCCACCTGCCCCGGGCGCAGGTGCCGGGGTCAGAGAACTCAGTGATCTCGGTGGCGAAGAGCGTTTAGCCCATTCTTTTGGACACTCGTATAAATAGAAGGAGCGACAGAATGAAGAAGTTTATACTGTTCTATAAAGGTCCGGCGACACCACCCGGAACATCCCATGACAAATGGCCAGCCTGGTTTAACAAGGTCGGAGATCAATTGGTCGACATGGGATCGCCAATGGAGAATGGGTTCGTTGTGCACAGCAATGGATCGACCAGTGACGCTGCAACGAATCTCAATGGCTATAGCATTATTCAAGCCAGGAATAAAAACGATGTGATCAGCCTGATGAAAGACCATCCCTTTTTATCCCTCGGCAAAGGTGAATATAGCATAGAGATTTTTGAGGTGCCCAAAGCGTAACGTATGGTCTCATAGGAAAACAAATTTATGAAATATATGCTGCTGATATATGCGAACGAGGCCGATGTGCCAAACACCCCTGAGGAACAGGAAGCCGACCCGACGACTTTGCGTATTCGGAACGGCAAAACGTTACTTACGGATGGTCCCTTCGCCGAGCCATCGATCGCCTGAAATTGATGTTCACCTGCTGCCATCCTGCCCTGGCGCTGATACTGCTGCGCCTCGCGGCCCAGGCGGACGCTACTATCCCTATCGCGCGGCCCGCGCCGACCTGCTGCGTCGAATGGATCAGCGCGAGGCGGCTGCCGATGCCTACAAACGCGCGCTCGACCTCTGCAGCAACCGCGCCGAGCGGGCTTATCTTCAGCCGCGGCTTGACGAGAGGCTGGATTTATAGAGTTGCCCGATGCCTGTGGGGAAGAAAAGGCGTTTTTGCCTATTGACTTTTCGGTAAAAGTCATTATGATTAATTTATCGAAGCGCTTCGACTAAACGCTTCGATAAAATGGTCGAATACTATCCCTTGAGGAATCCCATGCCTACGATGCTGGATGTCGCCAAACGAGCGAAAGTCTCGCTCAGCACAGTCTCCTATGCGCTGAATGGGACGCGTCCGATCTCGGAAAAGACTCGGCAGCGGATCGCTAAAGCCATGGAGGACCTGGGCTATCGACCACATCCGCTTGCGAGGGGGTTGGCCAGCAAACATACTCGAATTCTTGCCATCCTTTTCCCGGCCGTGGAACGCGGTCTGGGAATCACAGAACTGGATTTTGTCGCCAGCGCGGCGCACGCGGCCAGCACGAACGGCTATCACCTGGTGGTGTGGTCGGCGGAGACCAATGACCCGCGCGAACTGCATGAACTCACCCAGCAGGGACTGGTAGATGGCGTCATCCTGATGGAAATCCATCGCAACGACGAGCGCGTGAACCTGTTGCGCGAGTCAAAGTTTCCCTTCAGCATGATCGGGCGCTGTGACGACAACCGCGACGGGTATGTCGATATCGCTTTCAAGGAGACGGTTACGCAAGCCCTGACCTATCTTTCCAGCCTGGGGCATATCAATATCGCTTTCCTGAATCAATCGCAGGCAGCCTATGAAGCGGGCTATGGACCTGTGATCCGTACTAAATCAGCCTTCGAAGACTACATTCGTGCTTCGGGTTTGAAAGGCGTCATGCGTTTTTGCACTCCAGCGCCGCAAGCCGGATATGAAGTATTTAAAACGTTACTAGAAGAACATCCTGATTTGACGGCCGCCATCACGATGAACGATCGTGCAAACCCCGGGATCATGCGCGCAGTTGCGGAGCGCGGCTGGAAAATTCCGGATGACTTTTCTATTGTTGCGCTGGTGTCTTCCGTCCACATGGCTGAGATGATGGTGCCCAGGCTGACAACCATGGAACCGCCCAGCGCTGAGTTGGGCCGGCTTGCCGTGGAGTTGTTGATCAAACATTTGGAAGGGACCAGTGATGAAAATCCACGGATCCTGATCCCATGCCAGCTTGTCGTGGGAGAGAGCACCGGTCCCCGCCGTAAAAGCGTCGATCCTCCGGAGGTGGCTTCTCCACGATAGAAAACAAAAAGCGCTTCACTGCTGAAGCGCATTCTGGACGAAGGGAGATACCGGCTTACTTGGCGGTAGACGGTATCTCCCCAGACTGGCAAAGCACGCAGGTTATTGGATCTGGCTCCTCACTACGCATTTGCCTCTTCAAATTATACACCGAGCAAGTTTTTTCTCGCAGAATAATAACGGTGTATCGCTGGCATGTGGAATAGATCAGATTTTCCTGCATGGACTTTTCCCTTTTGAAAAGGAGGTGAAAGCCAGGAAGTCATATTGTTCGACCGATCGTTGCATGTTCGTGCATCTACTTTTTGAAGGAGGATAAGATGTCAGCGAAAGTGTCAAAGTTACTGTCAATCATTCTGGCCGGCAGCCTGCTCTTGTTTGCCTGTCAGTCAGCCGCGCCCACACAGGCGCCCGCGCAAACCGAGGCGCCTCAAGTTACCGAGGCCCCTGAAGCGACAGAAGCGCCTACGCAGGCTCCTGCGGAGAATCGGGTGCTGAAGGTCTGGCACTACGAATCAGATACCGGCGCCATGGGCAAGTCCTGGCTGGCTGCCAAGGAAGAATTCGAGGCAACTCATCCCGGTGTGACCGTGGAAATGGATAACACCAAAGGTTTTGAGGAAATCCGGCAGACGGCCAGCATGGTGCTGAATTCGGATGAAGCCCCGGATGTGATGGAATATAACAAAGGCAACGCGACCGCTGGTCTGCTTTCACAACAGGGATTGTTGGCCGATATGACCGACGAGGTTATGAAACGCGGCTGGGACAAGATCGTGGTCGGCGGCCTGCAGACCACCTCCCGTTATGAGAACGGTGTGATGGGTTCCGGTCAATGGTACGGCGTGACGAACTATGGCGAGTTTGTCATGGTGTATTACAACAAGGACCTCTTCGAACAACATGGTGTTGAGGTTCCTACGACCCTCGAGGAATTGGAAGCCGCCATGGACAAGTTCGTCGCCGCGGGCCTCGTTCCCATTGCGACCGGCGCTTCCGAATATCCCGCCCAGCAGATCTTCTACGAACTGGTGTTGAGCAAAGCCGATCAGGACCTGATCGACTCATACCAGCTATACAAGTCTCCGGTCGACTTCCATAATGAAGCCTTCACCTTCGGCGCCGAGAAGATGGCAGAGTGGGTGGAGAAGGGCTACATCGAGAAGAACAGCACGTCCATGGGCGCCGAGGATATGGGGCTGGGCTTTGAAAGCGGCCAATACCCAATGATGATCTCAGGCAGCTGGTGGTACGGACGCTTAATGACCGAAATCACGGGCTTTGACTGGGGAATCTTCCTCTTCCCCGGCAACCAGTTCAATCCGGGCTCCGGCGGCAACCTGTGGGTGGTCGCAGCCAATTCCGAGAATAAAGATCTGGCGTATGACTGGATCGACATTACCCTCAGCCCAAAGATCCAGACGATCATGGGTAACGAGGGCGGTCTGCCGGTCAATGCCAACGCGGAGGAGATCACTGATCCGAAGGTGCAGGAGCTGGTCCAGGCCTTTAAGGAGTTCTCACCGGGTGCCGCGTTCTATCCGGACTGGCCCGCGCCCGGTCTCTACGATGCGCTGGTCAGCAATGTCCAGGAATTGATCAACGGGACGATGACCCCCGCTGAGATGCTGGATGCGATCGATACCTTCTATAATGAGAATAAGCCACAATAGACTTGCGTAAAGTCTTACGAGTCAAGGAGAGGCAGTGTCCCGACAGCGAGGCACTGCCTCTCCCAAAGAAGGTGTTATGGTGAATAGACTGCCCTACCTGCGCAAGGGATTCTGGGTTTTTCTTCTGCCGGGCATGATTGGCTTGCTGCTCGTGATCATCCTGCCTTTCCTCGTCACGGTGGCAGCCAGTTTTACGAAATGGAACGGGGTGAATCCTCCCACGTGGGTGGGTCTGGCAAACTATGAGAGGGCCATGGGGGACTTGAAGTTCTGGGCTTCGTTTCGGAATAACCTGGTGATGATCCTGGCAGTGACGGTCATCCCGACTATTCTTGGACTCCTGGTCTCGGTCTTTTTGTTCGACTACATCACCCGGAAGTTCAATCCCGGGCTGGCCAATTTTTTCAAGGTTGCGCTGTATATCCCCCAGGTCTTACCGGTCGCAATCGCCGGCGTGGTCTGGAGGTGGATCCTCAACCCAAACTGGGGGTCACTCAATGTGATGCTGGAGTCGGTAGGCCTTGAGTCCCTCGTTCGTAACTGGCTGGGTGACCCAACGACGGCTTTGCCGGCGGTCATGGTCATCATGGTGTGGTTCCAGATCGGCTATCCCCTGGTGATCTTCATGGCAGCTCTGCAAAGGGTGGATCCGGAATTGCTGGAGGCCGCCGAAATAGACGGCGCCACCTGGCTGCAGAAATTTTTCTACATAACCATGCATCAGATCCGGCCGGAGATCTTTGTGGTGGTGTTGACGACGACCATCTATGCCCTGAAGTTATTTGGCCAGATCTACGTTCTGACGCGCGGCGGGCCGGGGTCGGCAACCATCGTCCCGTCTTATTACACATACCAGGCTTTGTTCGAGCAGGCGAATGTAGGCTACGGTTCCACCATTGCAACCGTCATGACTGTGGTCATTATCCTGCTGACGTTTGCGTTTATCAGGATCCAGGTCCGGAATGAATTTTCGAGACAGGAAATTTGATATGCTGAGTGTAAGACGGCTCGTCAGTGAGACGAATAAATACGTATCCCTGATTTTGTTGATCGTGCTGGTGATGATCGTTTTGTACCCGCTGGCCATCATTGGGATCAATGCATTCAAAAGCCCACAGGACTATGCCAGTCATGGTCCCTTGAGCGTGCCTCAGAGCTTTTATACAGACGGCTTGCTTGCCTTCTGGAATCGGGTATCTTTCGGCGACAAATTGATCAACAGCGCACTGATTAGTTCAGCCGTGGCAGTCCTGGCTGTAGTCCTGTCCCTGTTCAATGCATTTGCCCTGGGAATCGGCCGGGTAAAATGGACGGGTATCCTGCTGGTCCTGTTCCTGCTGGGGAACTTTATGCCCCATGAGGCATTGGTCTACCCCTTATATTATTTTGCCAAAGCTCTGAAGTTGTACGATACTCAGCTGGCGGTGATCATCGTTTTTACTGTGATCCAAAGCGCTTTCGGCACTTACTTGCTGACTTCTGTATTTAGTGAATTCCCGCGGGAACTGATCGAGGCGGCCGTGATCGACGGTACGAATAAATTTCAATTATTGACACGGATCATTCTGCCGCTCACTATTCCGACTCTCTCCGTGCTGTTTGTTTTCTTTTTTATCTGGACCTGGAACGAATTCTTCCTGCCGTTGATCCTGCTGGTCTCCAGCGCGAATCAAACGGTGCCGATCGCGATCGCCACCCTTCAGGGTCAACACAACATGGATGTCACCACATCCAGTTCTTCCGCATTGCTGGGGGTGCTGCCCTGTATCCTGTTCTTCCTGCTCTTCCAGAGGACTCTGACACGCGGCATCACGGCCGGAAGCATCAAATAGGAATAAAGAATCCTTCGTTATTGCGAGTCTTCGAGAAGCAATCCCACCTCTATGTATGCAGGTGATTTTATAAGAGATTGCTTCGTGGCGCCACTCGCAATGACGGGTATTGTAGTGTTTAGAAAAAAATTACGAGAATCTTTTTCATTCGATGTTGCTGAACTGCATAATCGAGAATTTTTGGAGGACGATTTCTATGGGATATTTTTCTCAGGAGGGCGATACCCTTGTATGGCAGGAAAATCAACAGAAGCTTTGGCTGCGGCCGTGGGGTGCCAATGGTTTAAGAGTTCAGGCAAACCTGGCGGGCAGACCGCTGGACTTGCCCCAGGCGCTCCTTGAACTTCCCTCCTCTGATTCACCGGAGGTCTTAATTGAAATTGAGGCTGAGAGGGCCTGTATCCAAAATGGCATGATCCAGGCAACCATTGTCCGCAATGGCCATCTGGTTTTCCTTAACACCTTCACAGGAGAAATCCTGCTTGAAGAGCCTGAGATGAAAATTTTCGGAGCCCCTCCACCCAGCCGGCATTTCAAATATAGGAATGGTGGTCTCCATAAAATAGAGTCCTGGTTCAAAGCGCAGGAAGGCGAACGCTTTTTTGGGCTTGGGCAACACCAACATGGTCATTTGGATCAAAAGGGCTGTGTGATCGAGCTTCATCAGCGGAACACAGAAGTAAGCATCCCCTTCCTGGTTTCCAATCGGAAATACGGCTTTTTATGGAATAATCCGGCGATCGGGCGGGTGGAGTTGGGACGGAATGCCACGCGTTGGGTTGCCGAGGGATCCCGGCAGCTGGACTACTATGTTGTTTGTGGGAAATCCTACGCGGATATTCTTGAGGGCTATACGGCTGTTACCGGCAGGACGCCGCCGTTCCCCGAATGGGCGTCAGGGTTTTGGCAAAGCAAACTGCGTTATGAAACCCAGGATGAATTGCTGGACGTGGCACGTGAATATAAAAAACGCGGACTGCCCTTGTCCGTCATCGTGGCGGACTTTTTCCACTGGACTCACATGGGCGATTGGAAGTTCGACCCCGTGTGCTGGCCCGACCCGGCCGCCATGGTGCGCGAACTGGAAGCGCTGGGCGTGAAGCTCATGGTATCCATCTGGCCGACGGTCAGCCCACTGAGCGAAAATTACCAGGTGATGAGTGAGCAGGGCTTGCTGATCAACAATGAACAAGGCGTGGATGCTCAGCATGTTTTTATCGATAATGGCGTCGAAGGACCCGCTTATTTTGCCTATTACGATGCGACCCATCCGCAGGCGCGCCAGTTCCATTGGGAGGTGATCAAGCAGAATTATTATTCCAACGGCGTGAAACTTTTCTGGCTGGATAACAGCGAACCTGACGTGAATCCCTGGCATCCCGAAAACCTGCGTTTCTTTCTGGGAAACGGTGTTGAAGTTGCCAACCTCTATCCTTTGCTTAACCAGCAGGCTTTTTATGAGGGCTTGCTGAGTGTAGGCGAAACCGAGGCGCTCACCCTTTCACGTTCGGGCTGGGCAGGCAGCCAGCGTTACGGATCAGTGATCTGGTCGGGCGACATCCCTTCGACGTTCGAGAGCCTTCAGGCGCAAGTACGAGCAGGCTTGAACATGGCGATGAGCGGTATTCCCTGGTGGACGACCGATGTTGGCGGTTTCTACGATGGGGATATCGAAACCGATGACTTTCGTGAATTGGTCGTTCGCTGGTTCCAGTACGGCGTCTTTTGCCCGGTCCTGCGATTGCATGGATACCGTTTGCCTGTGACCGGACCCATGCCCAGGAGCGGCGCGGAGAATGAAGTCTGGTCATTTGGAGAGGCAGTCTACGAGCTTTTGAAGGATCTGCTGTCCCTGCGAGAGCGGTTGCGGCCGTATATTCACGAACTCATGCAGGTTGCCACGGAGAGCGGCATTCCACCGCTGCGACCTCTTTTCCTTGAATTTCCGGAAGATCCCCTTTGCGAGGTGATAGAGGATCAATTTATGCTTGGATCGGAGATGCTGGTAGCCCCCGTGCTCTTTCAAGGAGCCCGCCAGCGAAAAATCTATTTGCCGGCGGGGATCAACTGGGTGGATGCCTGGACCGGGGATGTTTACTCCGGCGGTCGGTCGATTGAGATTGCAGCCCCATTGGAAACAATCCCTGTCTTTCTGAAAGCGGGCAGCCGTTTCATGGATGTCTTCCGACCTGCGGCTTAGTTCAAGTCAAATTATGCAAATCGGGCAGAATCAGTCTGCCCGATTTTTTGTTGTTCAAATATATTTTGTGGTCAGGGCGTATGACTGGGGTCGCTCTCGGGTCCCCTGTCGGCTGGCTCTAAATAAAGTTTTTTGTTCGAGATGTTTTCGTCTGTCACAAGGAATTGCCCCATCATGCCGATATCTTCATGCTCCAGAATATGGCAGTGATACATATAGGGAGAATTTGCATCTGAGTGTTCTGGAAAGCGCATGATTAAACGGACCGTTTGACCATTTGGTATCAGCACAGTATCTTTCCACCCAAGCTCATAATCGGCCGGAGGGCTGCCGCTTCTATCGAGGATCTGAAATTGCACAGCATGAATGTGGATGGGGTGATATACCCCTGAAAGGTTAATGATCTCCCATATTTCCACATCGCCGGGATGAATGACTTCATTGACATACTGATGATCCATTCGTCGACCGTTGATGGAACGACTCCCTGGATCCAGTGTGAATCTTCTTGTTCTCACGGCAGAAGCAGCGGGGAGCCGTTCGACGGAGTTGAGCAATTTTGGAAGAGTCTCGGTGACTTCGACAGTTGGTTGGGGCCGTAGTTCAAGGATTTTGAATACCTGGTTTTCATCCCGTTCCGCCCGGAGGATGGTCCTGACGAATCTCAGGACTTTGTTTTCCTCGTGCACAGCGTCACTGATTAACGTCAAGGGCCTGGTTTCACCGGAGAGATCGATGATGATCTCGGCCCGCTCCCCTGGCGCCAGCATCATGCGGGTTCGGGCGACCGGGGAAGGGAGCAGGCCGCCATCGGTGGCAATCTGGTAAAAAGTCCGCCCGTCTTCAAAGCCAAAGTTGTACCGGCGTGCGTTGGAAGCATTTAGGACCCGCAGCCTGATTTGTTTTGCGGGAACATCGACAAATGGTGCATACGTCCCATTCACTAAAATGACATTTCCAAGCATCCCCGTATGGCCCAGTGCATCTTTCCGCTCAAGCTCGTAAACGAACTGACCATCCCTGGAAAACTCCCGGTCCTGGACGATGAGCGGCAGATCGTCCACACCGTATTCCTTCGGCAGCTTTAATGAATCCGAATTGTCATCATCGATAATAAAAATCCCGGCCAGTCCACTATAAACCTGCTCTCCTGTTCGGTGCAGAAGATGAGGGTGATACCAACGTGTGGCCGCCTCATCTACTATCGTCCAGCGCGGTTCCCATGTCTCGCCTGGCGCAATTTCCTGATGCGGACCACCATCCATGATGGCTGGCAGGTGCATGCCATGCCAATGGGTGGTGATGGGTTGTGAGAGGTTATTGGTCAGAAGAATCCGTACGTTATCGCCTTTGTGAGCGCGCAGCGTAGGTCCAAGATAGGCCCCGTTATAACCCGTAGTATTTGTTGGCTTCCCATCCCGGAAGACGGTCTCTCCGGGCTCTGCTGAAAGTACGAATACTTTTTCCTGGCCTATCACACGAGGTTCCAAAAGCGGTGGAATAAGGAGTTTGTTTTGGATCAGCAGGTCGCGGTTGACGAACCTGGGCCGCTGAGTTTCTGCAAATATGAAAGCCAGCACTGTAATCAGGACGACAAAAATGGCCAGCGAGCCTGCCACCAGGAAAACGGCTTTCTTCAGTCTGTTTTTTGGATTGGTGTTAATCAGGGATTTTTTCGGGATCTGCACTTTTTTCACTGTTTTCATTTAGTAACCTCAGCATCAACTCCAGGAATTGTCCCATTTCGTTTTGCAAAGGTGCAAAGAACTCAGTGTGTGCTTCGATGACCTTCCCCAGGGCTTGATCTGCAACCTCAATGCCTTGTTTCGTGGGGACGACATAAAACGTACGGTTATCGTTTGTGGCGACCAATCTTTTAATGAGCTTCTTTCGTTCCAGGGAACGTATCGTTTGCGAACACGTCATGCGATCGACTTTCGTAATTTCGGTGAGCATGCTTTGAGTTGGTTGATGCCCGAGCCCGTGAAAGCGCACGGCGTTACCCAGGACGACCAGTTCCGTGCCGCCAATGCCAAATTCCTTTGCGCAAACAGATAGCCGGCGCTGCCAGAGTTTCGTAAGCTGCCAGAGGACAAAGCCCGGGATTGCATTTGGATCGGTTTCCAGTTGTATATATTGCATTAGACGCCTCATTTGTAAGTATACTTACATTCGAAGGCAAAGTCAATCAGAATGTGTTTACGGTCTTCAGCTTCCCCTTGACAATTTGTGCCTGTGTCCTACAATCAGTTTATAGCGATAACAACATCGAGCCTCCGCTCTGGGTGGATATGGGTCGAGTCCACTGGCGGGAATGCCTGCATTGAGGTCACGAAACGAGCCATAGTCCGTGCTGCGACCGCAGGGAGTAACATGTTATGACGAAAAGGATACAAACTGTAA
>Ga0105098_10000560_pt1 | contig 13002 bp, 9 predicted proteins | sample PPLLak21cMay2015_FD_79137 | JGI IMG/M metagenome (GOLD analysis project Ga0105098, IMG submission 79137) | Freshwater sediment microbial communities from Prairie Pothole Lake near Jamestown, North Dakota, USA - PPLs Lake P7 Core (1) Depth... | ecosystem: Environmental > Aquatic > Freshwater >... | reverse complement strand
CCAGGCGCTGCAGGGCTTCTTGTTGATGGCCTCTGACGCCTGTTGAGAGGGGCGACTGCTGTCCGAGTTCTCTGCCGAGCCTGGCCAGAGCTAACTTGATCTCCGTTAGTCCTCCAGGCAGAGAGGCCGTTTCCAGATGGCGCTTCAATATGCCCAGCATTTCCTGCTCCAAGTCCAGGGGCGTCTTCAATACCACGGTGTCTTGCCATTCTTCTCCATCGTCGGAACAGAAGTGGAGTCTTATCTCGTGACAGACCTGGTAGCGGCTCTTCAATACAGGGAGCAGTTTCTCCAGAAGACTGCCGATAGCCGCAATCAGTGCGTCCATGTCCGCTAATGGATGATCGAACGATAGTGATTGCTCCAGCACATCGGGCCTGGGTCTGGGCTTCACCGTCCTTTTGTCTATCCCCTTAGCCATGCGATGGGCCATCAGGCCGTCCTGGCCTAGTTGGCTATCGAGGGCGTTTATTGGCAAGTCTGCCACCTGTCCCATAGTGCGCAGTCCCAACCGCCTGAGCCAGGTTATGGCTTCCGGTGCAATGGGCAACAGATCGATGGGTAGTGGCTCCAGGAAGCTCTGCTCCTGGCTGCTTGTCAGTATCAGCGATCTGGTGGAAGCCAGCGACGCGGCTATACTAGCCACGAACTTGTTGCTGGCTATGCCGATCTGAGACTGTAGCCCGGTTTTGTGGACAATCGCATTGCTGACTTGCCTAGCCAGGTTTTCAGCAGGGCCGAACAAATGTTCCGTGCCTGAGATATCGAGAAAGGCCCTGCCTAAGCCATCTGCCTCCACAACAGGGCTGAACTGATCCAGGACATCCAGCACTTCGTCAAAAGCTCTGATATATCCGGCTTCGTCCACAGGAAGGAAAATGGCATCAGGGCAGCGGTGTGAGGCTTGCCTCAGTGCCATACCAACGTAAATGCCCGAGGCAATAGCCTTCTCGGAGCAATCGACCACAGCCTTGCGTTCGTGCGGGAAGCCACCAATGACCAGCGCCGCCTGAACTAGTTCGGGGTGCCTCTTCGACTCCCACTGTACTGGCAGATGGGGAATGATGAGACAAAGAATTGTCATGATGTTCCTCTGCCGTGGGTTAAGGGGTGAGCTTTAGGTTGATCTCGTCAGTCTACGGATGACGCCGATTACTTTTCCCTGAACCTCAACATTCTCAGGATCGTGATACATAGGTTTCATCTGGCTGTTAGCTGGCTGCAGGCGTATGCGGTTGCGCTCCCGATAGACTTTTTTCAGGGTGACCTCTTGTTCTGCCTTGAGCCATATTGCCGCCATTTCACCATTGTTCACGGTGTTGGTAGCCTGCATGACAACAACATCACCGTCATCTATGAGAGCGTCAATCATGGACAGTCCTTGGACCTTCAGAGCATAGACGTTGTCCTTGTCGGAAGCCATGTCAGCCGGAACTCTCAGCATCTCCAATGGCTCCTCGTGCCAAGTATCTGACTGAGGCACAGGGATAGGCTGACCAGCGGCGATATAGCCTAGGAGAGGGACCTTACCCGCAATTCTTGCCCTGTCGGTCAGGGTGATGCTCCTGCGGACGCCAGGGTCACGGCTGATATAGCCTTCCCTTTCCAGCATCTTGAGATCGTGTTGCACCGAGGAGATAGATGAGATATGACGGCCCTGGAGGATATCTCTGATGGTAGGCCCATATCCCTTCTCCTGTATGAACCGGCGAATGAATTCGAGTGATTGCTGGCATTTTGATGGAAGCTGAGTCATTTTCCCCCCTATAGGTACAAATGTACCTATATTAGTGGATTTTGTCAAGCGAGTGTGCTGACATCATGTAGAATACCGGATGCGCCGCTCCAAAATGGGGGCAGTTATGCCACGTTGTGTCAACCTCTCGGTATTTGCCCAAGAGCGATTCTGCCGTCCCCCTTCTGGAGCGACATAGATGGGCGTCATCTTCCGGATGCGCCTTCTTACGTTTCGGAAACAATGGATCGCCCAGATCCACGCTCAGTGGCCATGCATGGTGCCAATCGCAGACAATGGAACCCTTCTTGGCGGGGATTGTGCGTGTTTCTTCACTCCCACCTGTCCTCTCCCTTCAAGACGGAAAGAACAAGGATTGGTTGGGGGGTTTGATATCATGTGGTTCTTGCCCGATTGCGGGCGATTCTGCAGTCGGACCTCGTACCTCTGCTTGATCAGAACCGGCGCGGCTGATGACGTGCACGGCAGTGGCCTTGAAAGAGGCGTGAACCTGCTGGCCGACCTTGAGCCCCAACTCCTCCGCTGACCTTCTGGTTACGAGTGCTACGAGACTGATGCCGCAGTCTATCTCCACCCTGGCATAGGGACCGGACAACGCCACGAGTTTCGCTTCGCCGCGGAACGAGTTCCGGGCGCTGCTGGACGGTGGCTGCAGGGAGATTGTGACTTCCTCTGGCCTGATGAACACGTGGACTTCACCCCCCGCGCGATGATCTGTTACGGCTTCCAGGCTATGGCCGTTCAATCCGATCTGAGCCAGGCCGCCCTCGTTGGCTGTGACGCTGCCCTTCAGGATGTTCTCCACCCCCACGAAGCGGGCCACCCTTAGGTCACTGGGGGCGTAGAAAATGTCCTCTGGTTTGCCCACCTGGATGAGCTCACCATCCATCATGACGCCTATCCTGTGGGCTAGGCGTTGTCCCTGGGCCATCTCATGCGTGGCGACAACTATGGCCATCCCGTTGTCCCGGTTGAATTGCAGGATCAGTCGCTCAATAGTATTCAGGCTCACCGGATCCAGGTTGGCCGTGGGCTCGTCCAGCAGGAGCACCTGTGGGTCGGTGATGAGGGCGCGGGCCAGCGCTACCTTCTGGGTTTCACCGCCGGAGAGGGTGCGTGCCTTTCTCTTCTGATAACCTTCAAGGCCGACCGTCTTCAGCATGGCGTTGACCCTCTCAGGAATGGCCTTGCGGTCAAGCTTCCTGACTGTGAGGGGGAAAGCCACGTTGTCATAGACGCTGGCGTCGAAGACCACTGGCTTCTGCAGGACCATGCTGATCTGGCGGCGGACCTTGGTTCTGAGCTGTGGAGTGACCTCTCTTCCATTGAACAGCACCTTGCCTGAAGCAGGATTGTCGAGTTGATCGATGAGGCGCAGCAGGGTTGTCTTTCCCGCACCGGTGGGGCCGATGATGGCCAGAATCTCACCCTTCTCTATGCTCAGGGAGACGCTTTTCAGGGTGGTTCTTGAGCCGTGTCTCTGTTGCAGATCAACTAGTTCTATCAGTGACATCAACGCCTCTGCTGAACTACGTTCACCGTGACAGCTATGACCAGTGCCACACACAGGAGTATGATGCCAAAGGCCAAGGCGGTGTCGAAGTTGCCCTGTGTGGCCTCCAGGGAGATGGCGGTCGTGAGCACCCGGGTATAGCCAGCTATGTTACCTCCCAGAATCAAGGCGGCGCCAACTTCAGATATCGCTCTCCCGAAACCCAGAATGAGTCCGGCCCCCATGGCGAACCGGGCTTCCTTGATGATGGCCCAGATGGCCTGAGGCTCGCTGGCGCCCAGCGAGAGCGTGGTGTCCTTTATGGTTTTGTCTACCCCACTCAAGGCGGAGACTGTCATGCCAATCATGATCGGTGTGATCAGCAAGGCCTGGCCAATTACCATGGCTGTGGGAGTGAAGGCCCAGTCAAACCCGCCCAGGGGTCCGCGGCGAGAAATCAACAGGTAGACGAAAAGGCCGACGCAGACCGTGGGCACGCTGTAAAGGGTCTGAATCATGTTCAGTAGAAAGCGTTTGCCGCGGAAGCTCCGAAAGCTTATCAGTCCGCCTATGGGTATGCAGACCAGAGCTGCCAAGATGGTGGAGGCCGCTGACACACGCAGCGACCTCCACGTGATCTCCACCACCGTGGGATCAAGCGATACGATAAGATGTATCGCTTCCTTTAGTGCTTCCCAGATTGTCTCCAAGGTACTCTAGCACCGCCGCTCGCGATTAAGAAGTTGGCTCTGCCTCACCGGCACATGGATTGAACAGGGGTTTTCCGTATGATGCCTTGCCATACTCTGCGAGGATATCCTGGACTTCGTCTGATGTCAGGAAGTCAACCATCCACTGGGCCTCCGTCTGCTTCGTGCTCTTGGTGCAGACGATGACCGAGTAGACGTTGAGGAGGATACTGCCAGTGTCAATAATGGGTGCCAGATCCAGGTCACTCTTGAAGGCTAGGTAGGTACCCTCGTCAGTGAGTGTGTATGCCTCTTTCTCGTTGGCCATGGTCAGCGTATCGCCCATGCCTTTGCCAGCGTCTAGGTACCAGCCGGCGGCACTGCCGGCTGCCTTCATGGCGTTGTAGTCGCTGTAGCCAGCGCTCTTCCAGATGGCCTTTTCCTTCGAGTGGGTTCCAGAACTGTCACCGCGGGACACGAATTTGCCGCTGCCCGGATTCTCATACAGCTTCTTGAAGGCTTCTTCCGCGGTCAATCCCTTGAGGCCGGCTGGATCGTCTTCCGGGCCCACAATCAGGAAGTAGTTGTAAGCGAACCATACCCTTTGCACGCCGTAGTTGTCGGTGATGAACTTCAACTCATCAGCTCTGGAGTGGACCGTCAGAACATCTACGTCGCCGTTCCGTCCATAGGTAAGGGCAGCGCCCGATCCTGCAGAGATTACGTCCAGTTCGATGTCATACTCTTTCTCGAATTTGGGCTCGAGGTATGTCCAGAGGCCGGTGTCGTAGAGACTGGTGGTAGTGGCCACCTTCAGTCTCTTCTCCCCTGTTGCTATCTTGCCGTAGTCTTCCCCGCCGCTGCAGCCGATACTGCCCACAATCAGGGAAGCCAGTATCAAGACAGCCAGTACGCCAAAGATTACCTTTTTCATCGTTGTCACACTCCCCTTTCCCTATACTTGCGAAAGTCGCCAGACATCAGACCATTCTCTTGCGCGGAGGTCCACGGCCTTGCTCATGGCCCATTCCAGGTGCGCCCTCCTTTCCAAACATGGGAGGCACCGCCGTTTCCAGCGGTACCCTGACGGCCCGTCCCCAGTGGGTCTTCCCTTCAGGAGCTGGGGCTCGGAAAGATCAATTCGTACCTCCAACGAAGGTCGTCGTACCTGTCTGGGAGGTGTCGTAGCCCCCGGCTTCGGTCACGGCCTTGTGGAAGTCCTTGCTGCCAATCATCTTCAGTAGCGGCACCAACTTCTTGTTCCTGTGGTTTTCAATGGGGATCACCAGGTCATACCTTTCGCGGTACAGCGGCAGGAAGTCGATCTGGCAGGCCCGGGCCGCAGCCTCGATGCCCAGACCCACATCTGCCTTGCCTCCGGCGATGCTCCTGGCGACGGCCAGATGCGTATCTACCTCTCGGTCGTATCCTTTCAGCCCAGATGGCGTTATGCCCAGTTGCCGCAGTTCCTGATCGAGCAGAATCCGCGTTCCGGAGCCCTTCTGGCGGTTGATCAGGGTAACGTCAGGGCGCCTCAAGTCTTTGACGCCTTTGATCCGCTTGGGGTTACCGGCGGCAAACATGAGCCCCTGAATGCGGTAGGCCAGGTGGACGATGGCCATTTCCCGGCCGGGCAGGAGGTGTCTGATATAAGGGTAGTTGTACTCCCCAGTCTCTGCGTCCAGAAGGTGAATGCCTGCCAAATCTGCCCTGCCCTCCTGAAGGGCGATCAGGCCGCCCAGGCTGCCGGCATAGGTGACGCGGATCTTGACGTCGGGGTTCTTCTGCCGCAGCCTGCTTACCAGCATGTTGAGCGCCAGGTCGTGACTGGCCACGATAACCAGAGCCTTGGTCGACTCGGTTCTCTTCGACATTGCCTTGGCCGCCTGTGCGGTATCCTTCTGCTCCTCCCGCCAGCGGTCCAGATGGACAGAGAAGGCGGCTTCTACTTCTTCCAGGCTGTACCCCTGACTGAGGGCCTCCAGAATGCCGTTGCTCATCATGTTTGACAGCCGCGTCTGGCGAATAGTCAGCAGTCTCGGGTCACTGGCCTTGGCCGCTACCACGGTGCCACCTCCGCGTCGTGATTGGATGACTCCGTTCTGCTCCAACTCTCTGTAAGCTTTGACCACCGTACCGGGGCTGATTCCGAGCGAATCTGACATTTGCCTGACTGTGGGCAAGTGTTCGCCGGGCCGCAGATGTTCAGTCGCTACCAGTTGCCTCACCTGTTCCACAATCTGCCTGAACAGAGGAGATGTTGTAGTGTCGCCGAGGTGAATCCCTACCTCATGTTTCACTTTGCGTGACATGGAACCTCCCCGCATTCATCGCACTGCAACTCGTATGCTGAACTCCAACAGGGCGCACTTCATCTTCGAGGTTTTCTTGACTGGACGGTGGCACTTGTGATAGCCTAAGTCTATCAATTGAGCCACGGAAAGGCAACCAAACGTCAGCCTTGCGAGGCTCAGACATAGGACAATAGAATTAGGGTAGCTGTCTCCGAGCTGAGATGCCTAAACGCGGTCAAGCAGGGCACTCAGCCGGTGGGCGAATAGCCCCGAGGGTTCAGGGGGAAACACCTGAGCCTCCCGATGTGGAAAGGAGAGAATTATGAAGGCTGGCTTGTTCTGACGAAACGCCCTTGGCCTAAGGGGCGTTTTTCTTTTGTCCGCACACACTGCAACTACTGAAGTGCCCTCTTCAGTCGGATTGTCGAGTATCTGGTGTAGTGATGCGGGGAAAAGTGCACGAACGGGCCAGCCTTCTCTTTTCAATTGTCTCGTTGATGAAGTGAGTGAACCTGGGGGGGCGTAGCTCACGTACCACGCGCGAATAGTCGTTCCGAGGCGTTCGTCCGTGAATACCATCCAAGGGGTGGTCCTCCTGGTTTCACAAATGGTCATCTGATGGGTGTTTGGTGTGTTCAAGAGTTGGGCAAACCGGTGGACATTATGCGCGCAAACGGGACTGCGCTTCAAGGGGGTGATGTCTGACGTCAGAAAAGGATCCCGGCATCGGTCACAGTCTGCAAATGCGGGGAATTGACACGTTAAATTCGATCATGCCCAGTCTTGTGGGCCAATGCTAATGACAGTGAAATGGGGGAGTTTGATGAAACGCAGAGTAGCCCGGGTTTTCTTGGTTCTGGCTTTGTTGGCTTCAGCCCTTGGTGGATTGGTTACCATCAAACCGGCGACGGTGGCTGCTGCGGGGACAACTTCGCTCCACATCGTGAAGTACGCAGCCGATGGAATTACTGTGGTCGCTCAAACAACCATAGACGTGTCCACGATGGAGTCTACCATGCCGGTGCAGGGCAACGGAACGACTCACTACTACACTCAGGGCCCTACATTCGATCCGAGCAACCTCTGGGACCCGGATGAGACCTGCCCTGCAGACAGCCTGAAGGACAAAGGCGCACTGAAGGGAACCGACCTGAAGGATCTCTGTAACCTGGTTGGCGGCGCTGACCATGGCGACGCTATCGAAATCAGAGCCACCGACGGCTATGGCGGGACGTTTGACTACGAGAACATCTATACCCCCGTTCCGAGGCAGGGGCCGATGGTGATCTGCTGGTGGAAGGACGGCCAATATACCGGCACCTGGACGGACGGCATGCTGCTGGCCTTCTTCACTACGGTGCCAAGAACCTCCGATGGGAAGCTGATCTTTGGGCACCAGGATATGCACGATTGTCTGCCCGAGGCCAACTGGCACTTCTACTACGACAACTCCATACAATATCCCTCTACCCACGGCCTGTACACCAAGTATGTAAGCGAGATTTCCATCCACACCGGTGGCACGACCGGGTGGTCGGTCGAAGTTGCCGGACACCTGAGTGACACCGTTCCCCAGGATTGGTTTGAGAATGCCATTGCCTGCCACCACATGGGGGCCACTTACATAGATGGCGCGGACAACTGGACGGGATTGCCTTTGTGGTACATGTGCGGCCTCGTCGATGACGGGAACATCCATGGGGCCAGCGCCTTCAATGACGAGGTGGCGGCTGCCAACTACACGGTCAAAGTTATCGGCTCAGACAACAGCACTCTGTCCAGCCTGACTGTGGCCCGCAACGACAACATCATTCTGGCCAACACACTCAACGGCGCTCCTCTGCCCTCTGAACAATTCCCGTTGAGGCTCGTTGGCTCTGGCGTGGGTGGCCTGGGAGTCGGCAGCATATCCAGAATAGAGTTGCTCAATCTCCCGCCAGTGATCACCGCCAGCATCACCGGCAGCGGCGGGTCCATCAATCCTGATGGCGACGTAGTGCTGGCCGCTGGTGGCAGTGCTACCTTCAACATCACGGCCAATGCCGGCTATCACATCGCCGACGTGAAGGTAGATAGGGCCTCAGTGGGTGCGGTGGCAACCTACACCTTCACCAGTGTCTCTGGCTATCACACGATTGCCGCATCTCTGGCTCCGGACGCCTACACCATAACAGCTACGGCTGGAACCGGAGGATCGATATCGCCATCGGGAGCGGTGTTGGTCAACTACGGTGAGAGCCAGACTTTCGTGATCACAGCGAGCCCGGGATACCGTATCTCGGACGTCGTGGTTGACGGCACTTCCGTTGGTGTGGTGAGCAGTCATACTTTCGCCAGTGTCGCTGCCGATCATACGATCGTTGCCAGCTTCCTGCCTACGTGGGACCTGAACGGTGACCATATCTGCAACATCGGTGACGTGGTCAAAGTGGGATTGCACTGGGGTGAAATGGGTGATGCCGGCTGGATACCGGAGGATGTCAGCCCCAACGGAGTCATCAACATCGGAGACGTCGTGGTCATCGGTCTGTACTGGGGGCAGACCTGGTAAGCGGCATCGCTCGTATCAGGGAGCACATGAGGTGAGAAGTTGAAAACGCGAACATCCAGTCTGAGATGCATCCTCTGCATTCTGCTCATTCTGGCTGTCTCCGGCACTCTACTGTTGCCGGCATCGGTGGCGGCGGCAACTCAGGATTGGCCTCTGCAGTTGGTCGGCTCTGCCACTGTGAACATGACGCAAGCGGAGTTCGAGAGTTTGGCCTCCTCATATCCCGTCGGCTGGGATGACAATACTACCGGCAATGCGTGGAGCGGCGTCGCCCTCTGGAGGCTGGTAGCGCTGGTCGATGATGGCGACAATACCACTTTCAGCGATGCGATGGCATCCGCTGGCTACAACGTCAGAGTCATCGCTGCTGACGACTACAGCTACACCTTCCCGAGCCAGGAAGTGGCCCGCAACGACAACTTCATTTTAGCCAACGAACTGAACGATGCCCCGCTGCCGGCCGAGAAGTACCCGCTGAAGCTGGTGAGCCCGGATTTCGAAGTCGGCGGCCCGAGCGTGTCCCAGGTGGTGAGTATCGAACTGCAGAGCACCACCCCCACCCATCCGGTGCCGGACGTGGCGGAATGGCCCATCCAGCTCTACGGCGCATTCTCTGACAACCTGACGCAGGCTGAGTTCGAAGCGGGCGTCACCTCCAACGGTCTGACCTGCACTGACAACACCGGCACCTGGGCCGGTCTGGCACTTTGGAGGCTGGCGGCCCTGGTGGACGACGATGACCCGGATACCTTCAACGGCGCACTGGCAGCGCAGGGGTACTTCATCAAGGTGTCGGCCCCTGACTACTACTATGTCTTTAACAGCGCGACCGTGGCCGGCAACGACAACATCATTGCGGCCAACACGCTGGACGGACAACCGCTGCCTCTGACAGACCCGACGAACGGCTCGAAGCTGTGGTACCCCGTGAAGCTGGTGGGTTCGGGCCTTCACAGCGGGGACAGGGTGGGTGGAGTAGTCATGATTGAACTGCTCAACCTGCCGGAGCCAATACCTGACGAGCCGGAGTGGGACCTGAACGGCGACCACGTGTGCAACATCGGTGACGTGGTCAAGGTGGGACTGCACTGGGGTGAAACTGGCGATGACGGCTGGATAGCCGAAGATCTGAACAGGGATGGAATGATCAACATTGGCGATGTGGTGGTAGTTGGCCTGTACTGGGGGCAAACCTGGTAGGCGATTGCACCTCGGGTTCGAGCATAAGTGGAGAGAAGACAGTGAGGGGGGAACGAAAGGACGGTGAGAACGAGGGAGAAGTTGAAGCAGTCAAAGATCAAACGCAGCAATAGACTATGGAAAGGAGCAAGGAATTGAAGATACCAACAATCAGTCGCAGACTCATTCTGTGCGCCGTGCTGGTACTGGCCACCGTTGGCATGTTCCTGGTGCCGGCAGCCAGTGTCACGGCGGCAGGCCAGGAATGGCCCCTGCAAATCGTCGGCGCTACCACCGTCAACGTGACGCAGGCCGAGTTCGAGGCCATGGCCGCAGCCACTCCTTCGAACACCTATACCGACAGTGACAACAATACCTGGAGAGGCGTGGCGCTCTGGAGGGTGATCGCCCTGGTTGATGATGGCGATCCGGCCACCTTCAACAGTGCCCTGGCTTCCGTATACAGCATCAAATTGACGGCAGCCGATGGCTTCGCCAAGACCATCGCCCCGCCCTACGCTGGCGTTTTCGAGTTCGCTGGCAACGAGAACATCTTCGTAGCCAACGAAGTGCAACTAGACGACACACCCGATTTCGTCGAGTTGCCTCTGGTGAATCCGCTCAATCCGTCCAAGATGTGGTACCCGCTTCGCACCAACGGTTCTGGCTGCACGGCCAACAACCAGAGGGTGGGAGCATTGATCAAGATCGAACTGCTCAACCTTCCCGTAACTGCCGTTGGCGTTTCTCCGGCCTCTCAGGCGGTGGCCAACGGAGCTTCATTCACCCTTGACTTGGCCATCGATACCGACACGGCTTCCCGCGGCTGGCAGGCGAATGTGGCATTCGATGCCGCCAAGATGCAGTGCACCAGTGTCACCGAGGGCGGCTTCCTGCTGGACTACGCCATTGCCAATGGCGGTGGGACCGTATCGGGAGGCGCGGCCACGATCAACAATACTACCGGTACCGTTACTATCCCAGGGTATGCCATCACCGGTGCAGGCTCCGGTGGCCCGACTGGGACCGGAACGCTCTGCACTTTGGCCTTCACGGCCAATGCCGCCGTTGACGCCTTCGCTGCTGTTACCCTGTCCGGAGTAGTGGTTTCTGATGTGCTCGGCGTCACTATCCCCGGACCAGTGGTCACCGGCGGCACGGTGGCCATCGGTGACGTTCCCATGCCCGACCTGGTGGTGTCTGCTCTCTCAGCGACCAAGGACGGCGACGGCACCTATACCATCGCCTACACCATCGAGAATCAGGGCGACGATGATGCTATTGCCACTTCCACCTCCATCGTTGTCGATGGAGGCACACCGATAGTGGTGGCTTGCCCGGCCTTAGTGGCCGGCGCCAGCGACACCCAGAGTCTGACTGCCCAGCCTTTCACCAGCCCTACTGACACGATTCTGGTGACTGCTGACTCTGCTGACGTGGTGTCCGAGAGCAGTGAGCTGAACAACGCCACAGAGATCGTCTACGCTCTGGCCAGTGATGGCGGCGACGTCATCATCAACGGCAACATACTGGCCAAGCTGGACCTGACCGTTCCGGCAGACATTACGGCCTGGGTCCTGGAACAGGGTCCCAACAGCATATCGGGTGGTGCGAACGTCAAGTGCAACACCCCCTGGCAGTTGCAGGTCAACGACCAGGATGCCAATACCAATGGCCACATGACCAAGTGGAAGGCCGATGCCTATGACACCGCCGTCAAGCTGGCCAACGCGCTCAATGTTGGCGGCGAAAGCACGGTGGTGCTCTCCGGGTCGAACCAGTTGATTGCTGACGGCGTTGTGGCCGATCAGGATGCTGACAATGGGCAGGACCTGACGATCACCTTCGGTCAGCAGGTATTCTACAGCGACCCGGTCCTGACTGATGGCTACTCCTACCACATTGTGGTGACATTCACGGCTTCCAGCACGATCTAGACCTGACAGTAGACCGAGAGAGGGCGGTCCTCAGGGGCCGCCCTCGATCCCCGCCTTGTGGCGGGGATGATATGGAGGAACCATGCACAGGCTCTGGCTGAGGTTCTCACCAGTGGTCCTGGCTATTCTGGTATTTCTGGCGGCGTGGCCGTTGGCCACAGCTTCCACCGCCATGGCCGCCGGACTCGGTGTGACAGGGTCCATTCTGGACGTCACCATGCCGCCGGGCACAAACCACGTTCACACCATGACGGTCTCCAACGGTTTCACCTATGCGCTGGACATGCAGGTTGAAGCCCGCGGGCTCGGGCAGGAGCTCGATGGCTCGTATGTACCTCTCACCAGCGGCGAGGACCCGAGTCCATACTCGGCGTTGACCTACATCACTCGAATAGACAAGGCCGCCTTCCGCCTGGAGCCTGGCTCTGAACAGGTGGTGAAAGCCACTATAGACTGCCCTTCAGACGCCACACCAGGGACGCGGTACGCCTGCATCTATATCCACAGCGCGGCTTCGGGTGAAGGGCCGGTGGGCGTATCCGTGGCCGCCATCGTGCCGGTTGTCATCGGCATCCCTGGTGCGACGCGGGTCCAGATCGGTGACATCACGGGGCTGGCCGTGGGCGAGCTGAAGTCCCGCGAGCCGATCGGCATATCGACCACGTTCAAGAACATGGGCACATATCACTACAAAGTCAAGAACCAGGTCACCATAAAGGACGGGGCTGGGGAGGTGTTCTCGGATGCTTCCACCGAGCTGACTGCCTCATCGATCATCCCCACCTTCTCCCGGCTGTTCTCCATGTCCTGCATTCCCTCGGACCCGGGCAAGGGCTTGCCTCCCGGAGAGTACCTGGTGGTGTCTAAGGTGATACTGGAGGATGGGACGGTGCTGGACGTCGAAACGGCCGGCCTGACCGTCCCGGAGTGGTACAAGCCGCCGGCTCCGGAGAAGGAGCCACGGGAGATCGACTGGGTCCTGGTGGTCATCGGCATTCTGGCGGGATTGGTGCTGCTGATTATCATCATGTACTTCATCCTCAGGCGATTGAGGAAATCGAGGATGCCTTTGGATGGAGGGGTCGGATAGGGTGCAACGGTAGT
>Ga0105098_10000558_pt1 | contig 13018 bp, 8 predicted proteins | sample PPLLak21cMay2015_FD_79137 | JGI IMG/M metagenome (GOLD analysis project Ga0105098, IMG submission 79137) | Freshwater sediment microbial communities from Prairie Pothole Lake near Jamestown, North Dakota, USA - PPLs Lake P7 Core (1) Depth... | ecosystem: Environmental > Aquatic > Freshwater >... | reverse complement strand
CGCGCCTTCGACACCGTTCAGGGCAATCTGGGGTTTGAACCGGGCTCAGAATTGGGAGGATTTCCGTGCGGCCGCCCGCAACTTCCATGTGCCGGCACAAAATCTGTTGTATGCCGATGTGGACGGAAACATCGGCTATCAGATGCCGGGCGATATACCCGTGCGTGCGAACGGAGATGGGACACTGCCTGTCCCCGGCTGGACGGACGAATATGAATGGACCGGCTTTATCCCATTCGAGGAGCTGCCTTACACGTTCAATCCGCCTGAGGGATACATTGTCACGGCAAATAATCGCTGCCAGCCCTGGGACTATCCCTATTTGATCACACGTGACTGGGACTACGGCTTCCGCGCCCAGCGCATCGTGGACATGATCGCGAACGCACCTGGCAAAATCGATATCGCCTACATTCAGCAGATGCAGGGTGATTCGTTCGACCCCAATGGTCCAACGTTTGTGCCAATGCTATTGGAGTTGAGCGAACTTTCTGATAATGAGACCCACGCACAGAACCTGCTCAGAGATTGGGATTACCAGGCCAGTTCGGATTCTTCGGCCGCGGCCGTGTTCAATGCCTTCGGGCGTCACTTTCTGCAAAACACATTCAATGACGATATGCCGGAAGAACGTTATTTCCCCGACGGCGGTTCACGCTGGAATGAGATCCTGCGTCATTTGGACAAGGATAGCCCATGGTGGGACGACAAAACCACAGCCGGCGTGAGGGAAACGCGTGGCGATATCATTCGAAAATCCTTCGAGCAGGGTGTGGCTGAACTCGAAGAAATATTCGGAAGAGATGCCGCAAAATGGAATTGGGGTGAGATGCATGCCTCCACGTTCAGGAACAGCACTCTCGGCGAATCAGGAGTTCCACCTATCGAGGCGCTGTTCAATCGAGGTCCCTTTCCCACAAGCGGCGGCGCTTCGATCGTCAATGCGACGGGCTGGTCTGTGGAAGATGGTTATGAGACCAACTGGCTCCCGTCCATGAGAATGATCGTGGACTTGGGTAACCTGAATAACTCACTGACGGTCCACACAACGGGACAATCCGGGCATGCCTATCATCCGCATTACGATGATATGCCGTCCATGTGGGCAAATATTGAATATTATTCGATGCTGTGGGATGAACAGGCGATCACATTACACGCGGAAGAACATCTGGTGTTGGCGCCAAAGAAAACCGAATAAGTTGAGGACAGGACTGTTCTTGATGGACTGGCGTGGGGCAAATGGCGCCTCGGTAGTCGCGCGATGGACCGCGATCTTATCCCCGTAAATCTAACCCTGGTGTTCCTCCAACCATTTTCGTGTTTCGACCACGGCATCTTCATAGGATAATTTGCCGCCTTCCGCCATGGCTGAAAAGAAGGCTTCCTCGCCTAACGTCTCACGGATTTTTGCAGTCCAATGCACGACAAATTTTTCATCCGATGGGTCAAGTTGATATCCCTTCTTTCTCAATTCCATTGCAGCTGCCCCAAACAACCGCGCGCCTTGAAGATGCTGGCCAAGTATGAAGCGCAGAATGGCAGTTGCTTCGATTGTAAATTGCATATATTCTCTCAAATGTGTTTCTTCGGCAATCCGGGCAGCCTCTCCCAATTGCGACCGTACTTTATCAAGTTTGCCCTGCATCAATGCGTTTCTGGACATGTTGACAAGACCCAAAACAATCCCTGTTGAATCCTCCCGTTCACGATCAATTGCCAAAGCCTCCTCGTAGCGGGGGGTTGCTTTTTCATACTCTTCATCCATGCGATATAACTCAGCCAGGTTGTTGAGGGCGGCTGACACCGGGCGTTTGTCTTCTATCTGGCGTCCGATCGCGATCGCTTCCTGATAAATCCTGACCGCCTCCGCATGATACCCCAGGTTCATCTGCGCCCATGCCTTCCGTGTAAGCGCCATCGCCAGTCGTACATGGTCCCCATGAGCTTGAAAAATGGAAATACTCTTTTCTATATGCTCCAATGTTGATGGGTCTTTCATCATACTTCCATAGACGCTGGCTCCATCATGCATCAGACCTTGTGCGAGTGTATGTTGATCGTCTGTATTTTCTGCCAATGCTTCGCAAAAAATCTTGAAACCCAGTTTCGCCAGACCGGCATATGTCCAGTAATATCGCGTTCCCCCAAGCAACCGAAACCTTTGCTCGGTTCTGGATTTTGAGTGCTGGCACCAATCATTTGCGGCAATGATGTTTTCCTGCTCCTCACTCAGTTTCTTCATCCACAACCCCTGCTCTTTGCCAAGCAGTTTGGGCTCGGCCTGTTCAGCCATGGCCACATAGAAATCGAGATGTCGGTTTCGGGTTATCTCTTCCTCATTTGCCTCCTCCAAACGTTCGAACAAGTATGCGCGGACAGTCTCCAGCATACGATAGCGTTCGTTCTCGCCATTGAATATCACCAGCGATTTTTCAACCAGGTTGCCAAGGAGGTCAAACACATTTGAATCGTTTATCCCCGCACCGACAGCTTCAGCGCCTTCCAGTGTCCAGCCGCCTGCAAACACGGCAAGCCGACACAACAAGGTTTGCTCCGATTCCGACAGCAGTTCCCAACTCCAGTCAATGGAGGCGCGTATCGTTTGATGACGTGGAAGCGTTGTGCGACTGCCTTTGGCAAGCAGACTCAGACTCTCATCGAGCCGGGAAGCGATCTGTTCCGTGGAAAGCAGGTTGACGCGCGCGGCGGCCAGCTCGATCGCCAGAGGAATACCGTCGAGACGGTAGCATATCTGAGCGATGGAAGAAGCGTTCTCAATTGTCACGGAGAAATTTTCCTGAACGAGCCTGGCGCGTTCCTCGAACAATTGGATCGACTCGTATTCCAAAAGTTTTTCAACCACTTGTTGAACGTTCGGCGGCCCCAGAGATGGAACCTGGTATTGAGCTTCACCTGTAATTCCCAATGTCTCACGACTGGTGGCAAGGATCTTCAAGTTCGGGCAATTCTTGAGCAATGCATCTGCCAGTTGTGCACAGGCATCGAGCAAGTGCTCACAGTTATCGAGGATGAGGAGGATATGTTTCGAGCGCAAGGCACGGATCAGATTTTCAGTGGGGGAGACTTCGGACTGTTCAAAGATGTTAAAGAGCGCGGCGACAACTTGCGGCGCGCGGGCGGGGTCGCTTAGTGAGGCCAGTTCCACCAGCCAGACGCCGTCGGTATATTTATTTATTGATTGTTCCCCCACTTTCAAAGAGAGGCGGGTTTTTCCAATGCCGCCTGTGCCGATCAGTGTGACAAGACGATGGCCCGTGATCAGGTTGATGATCTCGTCCAATTCCTTTTCGCGCCCGATAAATGTACTGACCTGGAACGGGAGGTTATGCCGTGGCGCACCCATCTCTTTTTGCTTTAACGACCGAATCGGTTTGATCTCCCCTTTGCGGATCTGCCTATAGAGGGCGCGCGTCTCCGGCTGTGGGTCAACGCCCAGTTCCTTGCGCAGGATCTTCTCGCAGGTCTGATATTGTTTCAACGCCGCGCTGTGCAGTCCTGCCTCGATATAAGTTTTCATCAACTGGCGCTGTGAGGCCTCGTTCAACGGGTCGAGTGCTATCAATCGCTGTGCATAGGGGATGGCTGTTTCGGCTTGACCCAGCGAACAGTGGTCATCTGCAAGCACGGTCAAGGCACTGGCGAGTTGATGACGCAGGTCCTCAGATTCGGCAAAAGCCCACTCGTTGAAATTGGATGCATCCTTGAGGCTGAAACCGGCCAGGAAATGGTTGCGATAAAGTTTAACGGAATCAGTTAGCAGGGAAATGCGAAGCGAAATATCCTGTTGGGCGCGGCTCTCAGTGATCAGGGATCGGAAACGAGCCACATCCAACCTGATAACTCGCTCTGCTCCCGCCGGGGGTGGCGAATGATCGGCATACGGAATTAATCCGAGGGTATCGCGGCCGGCAACGATCCAGCCATCACCAATCGTTTGCTGCGCTTCCCACAAGATGTGACGGAGGTTGGTGAATGCTTTCGTTTGATCGTGATCGGGCCACAGCAACGCGCTGACATGGTCGCGATGATGCCGCCAACGGTTGACCGCGAGATAGGCTAACAGAGCCAGCATTTTGCGCTGGTCAATAACAATAGGCGCGTTATCCAATTCCAATTTTGGGGGACCGAGCAGATCCAGGGCAAGACACGGTGACATATCAATCCATTTCCCTTTAGGTCAACCAATAGGGCAATTATACCCCTAATCTCGACCAAATACATCAAATTGCTCGCTTTTGCACCCTACAGGACACGCTGAGGACACGCGGCATGAATATACTGACGTGAATGTCTATGAATCTTAGTTTCCATTCGCTCGCGCGTTGTGTCGGACGAGTTCCATTAGTATTTATCTTAACTACGCGACAGTTCGTCATACGGCTCCTATTAACTAAGCGATATCCTGCCCATCGAAGCCATGTGAACGATGGTCAGCAAATTTCTTGGAGGAAATATGAAAACCACCCCGTTCTCACCCAGATGTTCTGCCTGCTATTGATGTTCTTTGTTTCAGCGTGTCAGTCTTACGCACTTACCGCGACAGCTATTCCTTCTCTCCCGCCTGCAAAGATAAGTACACTCTCTCCCACCGAAACTCCAACTCTCTTGTCAACCCCACCGCTGGCACCGACACCGACAAATATCCCCGCTGCATTGGGTGAACGATCCTATAAAGATCGTCCTGATGACGTTCCAGGCCTGTACCAGGTGCACCTTTTCTATGTCCTACCAGCGGATGCGACCGATCAAAATCGCGACCTGGATGGGAAAATCAACAAAACCATTGAGGCTGTGAATGCATGGTTTTTTGAACAATCGGGCGGCTCGAAAATACGTTTCGACACGTATCAGGGACAATTGGATATCACGTTTGTCCAGATGGATATGACCAACGCACAATTCCACGAGGCTTCTGTTGCAACCTATGGAGGTCCATACTGGGTACGCGATATTCTGGAAGAAAACCTTGCAAAAAAGAATCTTTTTCAGCCCGGGAAAATTTACGTTGCCATGTTCGAGATTGACAGGCAACCAATTGCCTGCGCCGACGCGGCACATCCGCCCGACTTGATGGGCCGAATGGCAGGACTGTATCCCTCAGTTGTTGTGGAGGCAGGTTGGAATTGTGCAAATTACAAACTTGGCACAGGTACTTCATCTGCTGATATGGATGTGATCCATGAAATCGTGCATCTGCTCGGCTTTGCTGCCCCCTGCGGTAAAAACCCAACGAGCCTTGCCAATATGAGCCATACCGGCGACTTTAACAACGATCTGATGTGGGCACCCGGCGCGAACTCAACGGAAGACTGGGATACCGATCATATGCAACTCGACCCGGGAAACGATGACTATTTCAAGCATGGTATCCCGGATTGTGCTGATCTCGCAAACAGTGCCTTTCTCGACCCGCTTCCTGCGAACCCTGAAACTCCTCCAGACTGGCCGGTTGAATGGAAGTTACCCTGAACTTTTCAGGCTCCGGTGCTCTCGTGTGTCACCAGGTTGGCGTTTATTGGCAGTTAAATATCTTTAATTGGCAGTTTATTTGAATCATAATTTGTATATTGTTTATTCAATTTTAGAGGAAGTCGGTGATCGGTTCACCGGCTACATATTAAAGGAGAATCTTATGAAAAACCGTAGTTATTTGTACCTGTCCGCTATTGTCTTGTTTGTTCTGGTTACGGGAATCGCTTGCGCCGGCAGCACACCTGAACCAACCCCGCTTCCGCCGACATCCACGCCATTGCCTCTACCATCGAAAACCCCTGCGCCGTCGAAAACTCCCGCGCCCACCAGCACTCCCACCAGTGAGCCTGCCCCGTTTACGATCTCGAAGGATCTCTACAAGCATCCCTCCGGCTCATTCAGTTTTTATCCGCCTGACGGCTGGGAACTAATCGAGACGGACTTCGATGCCCAATTTGTCAATCCGACCAGCAATGAGCAGGTCTATGTTTCTGTGACCAACGCCGGTTATGAATTGGATGCGGCCGGTTTCGCTAATTTTGTTACCTACAGCGAGACCAACTACTTTGCCGCTTTCTTCAGCGATTATGCTCAAAGCACCAATGAATACGACGCTGCAAACAAAAGTATCCAGGTTGCCAAAACTCTCACTTCCGGCGGCACACCCTGGACTGTGGTCTCTGATTACCATCAGGTCGGCCAGGCAATCATTGAGGTCACTTTTTGGATGATTTCTGAAGACGACATCGACGCTTATGTGGAACTGCTTGTAGATATGAAATTGCAGGAAGGCTCGGTCGCCAGTTTGTTTCCTTATGCGTTCAGCTATACGTTTGTCGACCGCAACAATTACTTTCAATTCGATGTCCCAAATACCTGGGAACATGCCTATGTTGAGGAGGGCGATTGCTATATTGATACATTCAGTTCGCCGGACGGCCAGGCCGCCATACAGATTGTCATTTGTGATACGGGCCAGACCATGAATCAGGGCGCTGCCGGCCAGTTTGCTCTTGGAATGCTCAATAGTTTTTATACGAACGGCTCCGGTGACATAAAAATCTCCAAAGACGAAATTCAACCAGATAGGAGAGAAAAGTTAACCTGGACTTCGAAGAAAGGCGGTTACTCGGGCGTGAGCTTCTTCGAAAGCCGCGGCACGAACCTGATACTTCTCACCATGTTTGCCGGTGACGCGTCATATGATCTTTATGATCTCACCTTTGGGAATGTGATCTCCTCCCATAAAGTTCCATAAGTCCAGGCTTCCGATAAGAGGCCGGTACCGTGTTGCCGGCCTCAGTTTTGCTCCTGCAACAGTGTTTGTAGTCTGTGCTTGCAGGTTCCCACTGTTTGACAGATTCATTTTCAAGAAAGAGAGGACGTATGACTGAATCTAAAGCACTACAAGAAAGAAAACATGTCTGGCGCGCTGAGTTCCTGCTTATTGTCAGCCTGATTGTGTTTGTCGGCGTCGTTTACGCATTGGACGGTGCGCTCAAGCCGGTGTTTACGAGCTCAACACTTTTATTGACCGGGGTGTTCCTGGCTCTCGTTCCAGCCGCCATCTGGCTGACGTTTTTCTATCTTCAGGATCGCGCCGAGCCTGAGCCGAAGCACTTCGTGCTGGGGATCTTTGGCCTCGGCGCGCTGCTGGCCGCGGCGGTCGGCGTGCCACTGGTGGAAAGTGTTTTTCGTGTTTCCCATTGGATCTATGCAGATACACTTACCACGATCCTGGGTGGAATTTTGGTGGTCGGCTTCGTGCAGGAGTTTCTGAAATATGCCGCTGTCCGGTACAGCATTTACCACTCGGCAGAGTTTGACGAGCCGACCGATGGCGTAATCTATGCGACCGCCGCAGGGTTGGGTTATGCCACCGTTTTGAATATCCAGTTTGTCGTCTCGAATGGAGGCGTGGATCTCGGCGCCGGTGTGATCCGCATGGCGGTGGTCGCGCTGGCACAGGCCGCATTCTCCGCCATTACCGGTTATTTCCTTGGGCGCGCCAAATTTGAGTCCGAGCAGGTCTGGTGGATGCCCCTGGGCATTACGCTTGCGGCCGTTGCCAACGGGCTGTTCAACTGGCTGCGCGGGCGCGTGGTGCAAAGCGGCGGCATAAGCCTGACGGGCGCTTCAGCCAATCCCTGGCTGGGACTGGCTCTGGCGGCATTCGTTGCGCTGGGGGTAACTGCCATTGTACTCTCGCTTGTGCGTCGGAATATCCGATCCGCGCAGGTGGCTAAATAGGAGAACACCATGTTAACAACCAACTTAAACAGACCTTCTCTCGGAGACCGTTACGCTGAAATTACTGTGGTCGCTGTAACTGTCATCGCATTACTGGCCGGGTGGTTCTATAAATCCAGCGTGGAGAGTCGCAGTGTGGCATTTGAGTCAGATGGCGTTTCAGCCGCTGTGCCTGACGGCTGGCTTCAATCGCAAGGCGAAGGCAGCCTCATACGCGCCGACGACAGGACCTCAGCAGGCTTCCCGACAACTTATGCAATCTCGAAACTGGCCGTCGCTGCAGACGTAACGGCTGCCCAGGCCGCTTCTTTTCAGACCCTCGACCGAAGCCAGCAACTGACAGGCTTCCGCGTCCTCAACCAACAGACCGTGCTGGTTAACGGACAGGAGGCATACCAGGTGAGCTACGTATTTGTCGAGTCCGACCCGAACCTCACCAGTGCTGATATTCCATCGGTGGTACTCGGTATGGATTACACGTTTGTCAAAGATGGCCAGGCAATCACCGTTTCCTACTGGGCAGACGAGCACGAATTTGAACCCGGCTTAAATCTCTTTAACCGGTTCCTCAGCTCGGTGAAATTTTAGTGGAGGCAGAGATGAATCAAAATAAGACAAATCGCATTTGGCTTGCACTAACCATCCTGGTGCTTGCCGCGCTGGCTTGTCAGCCGGGCGGCCCTGGGCCAGTGACCACACCGACTGCGGTTCAAACAGAACCCACCCCGGTGGCTGCCAACAATGGCGACTCCTCGCCCGATCAGCGCACCCAGCTGGTGCATGCCACAGTGCAGGTGCTGATGCAAGTAAAACAAGGCAACCAGTTTGAGTCGTTTAGCTGGGGCTCAGGAACGATCATCAGCGCCAGTGGCCTGATCCTGACCAATGCACACGTTGCCAGCCCGGCCTCACAAGGTGAACCCGAAAACGAGCCTGACAGGCTTGTGATCGCCCTGATTGAATCTGAAGACAAGCCGCCTGTCCCAGCTTATATTGCCGCAGTCCGGGCAGTGGATGGCTATCTTGACCTGGCAGTGCTCCAGATCACTTCGACCATAGATGGCAGTTCTATTGATACGGCCGATCTTGATCTTCCGTTTCTCCAATTGGGCAATCCAGATGAAATCCGCATCGGCGACCATCTCAACATCTATGGCTTTCCATCCATCGGGGGTGAGACCATTACCTATACAGATGGAAATGTATCCGGATTCGCCTCCGACGAGCAAATCGGCGATCGGGCCTGGATCAAAACCGACGCGACGATCTCCGGCGGTAACTCTGGCGGTCTGGCGGCAGACGACAGCGGTCAAATCGTCGGCATACCGACCTCACTCGGCGCAAGCGGCAGTGGAATGGATTGTCGCCCTCAGCAGGATACCAATGACGATGGACGGGTGGACAATGAAGATTTTTGTGTACCCATCAGCAATTTCATTGCCGATGTACGGCCTATTAATTTCGCCAAGTCGCTTATCCAGGCAGCTCAGGCAGGGAAGGAATATTCCAGTCCATTCCGGCTGCCCGGTGCTATCGCTGAAGATGGGACGGGCGAGGAAGAGCTTTCCAATTTGGGCTGGTTTAGTTCGGATGCAAACTGTAATCCGGGCGAAGTTGTCGAATCGTACGACGCCAATACACTTTGTATTGTCCCCGGCTTTAGCTACTCCGGCATGACCAACGGCGAAGCGTTCCGCGAAGTGTGGACATACAATGGAGAACAGTTTGGCGAATACACATATTCGTGGGAATGGGGTTCGGAGGGAGAACTTGTGTCTAACATGTCCAATGAGGGCAATCCCGTTCCGGAAGGCACCTACACTGTTGAATTTTTTGCGGGCGCCAATTCAAAAAAACTCGGTACTGCCCCTGAAGTGGTTGTGGGCAGCACCAGCGGCGGAACATCTCAACCTCCACAAGAAGACACCATAACGGTATATGGCGTGATCTTCGATGCAGATAGCAACAAACCGATATCCGGAGCCTATGTATTTATTCTCACTCCCGGTACGACGTACAGCCAGTGGCAGAGTGAGGGTTTTGCAGACAAATATATCATTGCATCTCTGCAGACCGGCAGCAATGGAAAATTCGAAATCACAGGCATTCCGCGCAACACGCAATTCACCATCGTCTTCTCCGCCGAGGGCTATCGAGATACCTATGGAGATAATTTGCAGGCTGGCCCGAACGATCCCGATCGGATTGATCTAAGTTACGGGATGAGCAAGTAGAAATAAAATAAAGAGAGTCTGTCAGAAAAACAGATGATCACCTTAGCGCAGAATCCAGCAACTTACCTTCAGCCAAATGTCCCGCAGGTACTACTAGAAACTTGCGGGACGTTATATTACGAACAAGCAGTAAATAACAGGAGGCACCCGCCCATGTCCGATCCACTTCTCACTGACTTAGCTCGCGCCCTGAGTTTCCCGCACTGGTAGTTGCTCTCAGCTTATTATCTCTGGATATCCAATCCCGTGCCACGAATCTTTACGCATCCACCTTCTGCGGCATACCGAGCCTGCTGATGGGAATAGCTTTTATCGATAGGAGAAATCATGGAAAAGCAAAATAGGCCTCTTGTGAATATGGCACGTTTCCTGCTCCTGGCTGGTTTTTTGGGGACCCTTTGCCTCCCGCTGCAAACAGCTTATGCCAGTCCCTCAGCCCAGGATCCTACCCTCAACCCTGCCGAAGAATACATGCTCAGTGAATTGATCGCGAACGGATATGCCGATCTCACCCTTGCATTTCCAAATGCAAACCAGCGCGTCGTCAGCGCGGATTTTTTCCTACGTGCTTTGAACAATCCGGAAATTCAAAGCAGGAAAAGTATATATATCGCCAACACCACGATTGCCGGAGTCATGGATGCTTCAGCCAGTAATATACCCTACACACTTTTTCTGGACGTTGTGGTTTTCACCGATTACGTCACCTTTTCAAATACAGTTTTTACTTCCGTGACGATCCTGGGGTCAACATTTCAGCAGGGTATCGAGTTTCAAAATATTAATGCCAAAGAGCTCGACCTGAGAAATGACATCTTTCAACATGGCATCAATTTATATGGCGCGCAGATCGGCGAACTCACCCTGCTGGACAGCCAGATTTTAGGCACCGAACCCATGCGTGAAGGGGTTCTCTTCCCTTCTGAGTTTCGAAGGATGAGTGTCTCGAGCAACGCAAACCTGAGTGGCACCTATTTTGAGGGCGTTACCGTTTTTGACGGATCAGAATTCTATACGCTCGAACTTTGGGGGGCACAATTTGCGGGCAATGCAGGTTTCAGCCAGGTTCTCATCAGTCGTTCGGGTGAATTCGTAGGCACACAGTTCCTGGGAAATGCGATTTTCGATCAAGCCGTTTTCGGGAACACCACTTTTGAAGGCTCCCATTTTAAAGGGGCTGCGAATTTCGAACAAGCTATCTTCGGGGATGCCGCTTTTGAAGGAGCCACCTTCTCAGGCTCAACTTCCTTGAAAGACTGCACCATCAGAGGGGACTTGAATCTCGCTGGAACAACCTTCAGCGCAACAGATTCACTCGTGGATCTATCCGAGATCGAAGTCGCCGATACAACTTCGTTGTCCGATATCAGTGCCGCTTCAGGGCTTGACATGAAATACGGTTCGTTCAAGGATTTGAAGATCAGCGTGCGCGATTCCGGCGTGATCCCCTCTCTGGATCTGACACAGGCGGAAATAAGCGGCCAGTTTGTGATCGAGTCTTCGCAGATCAACAACGTGAATGTGAATGGCCTCCGCAGCGGCGGCACGACAACTTTGGATCATCTTACAATCGCAGGATCTCTTGACTTGCAGAACGCCCACCTGAACCTGCTGGTAATCAATGAATTGAAATGGCCCGAATCGCCTCAAAACTTCAACTTGCGTGGCATGACCTTCAGCGATATCGATCTTGGAGAGCGCGGTCTTACCGAGGCTACCTGGCGCGAGCTTTTACGGCTTGTGAACACCTCCGTCTACAGCCCGCAAGCCTATAAGGCGATCAGTCAATTCTTTAGGGATAAAGGCTACCCCGACTGGGCGGCTGAAATGGAGCTGGCAGGCAAGCGCCGGGAAAGAGATGAAGTACTCACACCACTCAGCGGACCCTGGCTTTGGTCCTGGTTCCTGGACATTTTTTCAGGATATGGGTTCCGGCCATTTCTTGCCTTTATCTGGAGTGCGTTGGTCGTCGCGCTGGGCGCTTTTATCTATCGCCGCAGGGAAAACATGATTCCCGTGGATCAGGCTGAAGCGAAGGTTGAATACCACCCCATCTGGTATAGCTTCGCCCTCTTCCTGCCTTACATCGACCTTGGAATCCAGGGCAAATGGGAGCCCACCCCCGAACGAAAATGGGCGCGTTATTATAAATATGTGCACCTGTTGCTCGGCTGGATACTGATGCCCATTGCACTGCTTGCTTTTGGTGGAATATTTCGGTAAATCTAGCAAAGGCTACTGTGTCGCCGTCATATCTGCACGCCGTGCCTGCTCTTCGGCTTTGCGATCTTCTTTGGCCGACAGCCAGCGAAACAGGAGTGCCGGCATTATTATTCCTTTCCTGTGCTTCGCATAGGGAGAGTCAGAGCGGCAACCACGCTCCAAAAACCGCTTACAACATAAGCTCGCATGGTCAGCACTCTTTACAATAACAGGGCGACCTTTCGAGGTCGCCCTGTTATTTAGCAAATCAAATTGTTTGGGGCTCATCTCCGGCGCGTGATTTGCACAGCCAGCCACGAAAAGGAGATCAAGCCGAGGTAGCTCGCGGCAAGGTCAGCTAAGCTGAAGGACGGTTGGAGAAAAATTGTTGTGAGAATTCTTCCAGGCCGATCAACAGGGCAAGGATCAACCCGCTGATAACGGCGACCCGCTTCCAGCGTTGAAATGGAACCGAGCGGAAGAGGCTCAGATCGATGAGCAGGATCAGGATCCCATACAGAAGGAAGTGCCCCGCTTTGTCGGCATAGGGCAGTCTGGTGATCTGGTAGACAAAACCAAGGTTACCTGTGTCTGCCAGGACGATCACGAGAACAATAAAGAGCACAAAAAGAACAGTCAGCCATTTCATCTGCAGGACCGCTCCTGAATGTTGCCCTCACGGACTCCATCTACCATGATTATGATTGGGTCGCTGACCTGCCGGGCGGCAAAGTCATCTACTGGCGGATGAAAGCCACAGGAGGCTGAATCATTTGACACATTAAGACAAAGCCTGTCATATTTTACTTCTCAGAACATATGTATTTGTAACCTTT
>Ga0105098_10000557_pt1 | contig 13024 bp, 16 predicted proteins | sample PPLLak21cMay2015_FD_79137 | JGI IMG/M metagenome (GOLD analysis project Ga0105098, IMG submission 79137) | Freshwater sediment microbial communities from Prairie Pothole Lake near Jamestown, North Dakota, USA - PPLs Lake P7 Core (1) Depth... | ecosystem: Environmental > Aquatic > Freshwater >... | reverse complement strand
TTATGCCAGAAATTAAAACAAATGTGGATGATTCTTAAAAAAATAATTTCTTTTTGTGAAGGGATGAGATAAAGCCTGTCCCATGTTCGCCAGAAGAATATGAATATGAAAGGGTATACCTTTACTATCTCCTGAATTTTTAATCCGCATCCGATGGCGACATCTTAATTCATGGATCGCAGCATGCAGACGCACGCGTTGGGTGTTTTATCTTTCAATTGATTCGGGATATTAATTAAACCACAATATTACCGTTTTTTCAGGAGAAGTCTTTAATATTGTCTCTTCATAACCGTATATGAGGAGTTATGAGCAGGGAAAAGATCAAAGTCCCCGGAAAGGTATACGAGGAGTTAATCGCGCTTCAGCGCGAAATTCATTTCACCCAGGATCACCAGGATACGATAAAAAAAGCACAGGACCGTGGGTATATGAACGCCGCCACGTGGATCCGGCAGAACGAGAATGCCTACAAGATCGGATTTGCCTGGGGTTTTGAACCATCCGAAGACGAACCAAAGGGCACGCTCCGGGATATTCCTGCACGCGAGGCTCCGGCACCCAAGCGGACAATTTCCCGTCCGGCACCCCCACAGGGCAAAAAATCCCAGAAACCGGGTGCGTCAGGCGGTATCCTTGCCGGTATCAGGAACTGGTTTGGCAAACACTTCTGATTTTTTTTACACAAAAACGAATATTCCCTGGATATGACAGAGTAAATGTATGCCAACCTGCAGTGACTGTATAAGTTATACGCAAAAAACAAAAGATTCAGGCATCTGCCGGATCAACGGGGACACAACACCTGATCGTGACAGCGAACGATGCCCTTCACGCACTTTTATTCCAAAGCCGGTCAAATAAACAAAAGTCACCTTACCATGCCACGGGAACTATCCGAAAAGGACATCACGATTTTAAAAAAACTTGCGCCGGAATGCGGAGAGCTGACCTGTTCAGGATCAGGGCACATGTTCCACTCGATCCTCCCTCCTGTTTCCAACCATTTTGCCGAGGACAGCAACGATTTTATCCAGCGGATTAACAGGCTTTCTGATGATGAACTCACCTATATCATCGAAATGATACTGAAAGGCGAGGAAAGCATGGGTTGCCTCCCCATCGAGGATGTAGAAGCACTCATCCGCATTATCCATGATCGGATCTCAGCAGAAACCGCACAGAAGGTTATCACCGCATATGAGAGCGGCGGCGAATGCGAACACTGATTTTGTGCTAAATGACCGACATCAGCCTCCTTGTTTCAGAGCTCCGCAGCACTACCGTTAAAAAGCGCAGGGCTGCAGCAACCCTCCTGGGTAAATCCGGCAACCTGTCAGCGATAAAATCCCTTATTGAGGCACTTGCCGATCCTCATCCCGGTGTTCGCAGCGATATTGTCCAGGCATTGGGAAAATTACGGGATTCCTCGGCCATTGGAGGATTAATCGCTTCGTTGGAGGATACGGATCCCAATGTTCGTGCTGCTGCCATAGATGCAATCGGGAAGATCAAAGATCGTGATGCAGTTGACCCGCTCATCCACTGCCTTTTCGACACGGAGGTAATCATCAGGATCGGCGCTGCAGAAGTGCTGGGAAAACTTGGTGATCGACGGGCAATCGGACCGCTGAAGGGTCTCGTACAGGATCCGTTCTCTGATGTCCGCCAGGCAGCAGAGACAGCTGTGAGGAAGATTCAGGCAAAAACCTGAATCGTTATTGCGCATTCATCTCCGGTCTGCAAACTGATCCCAGTTATGGGTATCTTCCTGCAATCCTGCACGAGGCATTCTTCTTAGATTTCAACAAATTGCGAATCACCTATCTTCGGAGGGGACAGTGCCTGTCCCCCCGAACCGCCCCTGCGCTTTGCGATAGTGTTGTATTACTTTCTCTGGAATCATCGCTCCAGAGAGGATGTCATTGCGGCGGGGGCTAAGGCATTACGTGCCGTAGCCCAAAAAGAGCGTTGAGAAAAATATTGTGAGATTTTCAACAAAGCCGAAATTGCCATATTTTCAGCCACTTTTCATAATTCATGGCGGAGGACACAACTTTTTAGGCCTGTTGCAGCAGAAGCGGGATTTTTATGGATAAACACCGAACCTCTGGTTTGAATGGGCACCACGATCCCCGATATTATTGAAGCAATACATCTGGAAAAGACATTTGGCAGTCTAAAAGCGGTAGATGGAATCAGTTTTGCCGTAAAAAAAGGGGAAGTATTCGGGTTCCTCGGCCCTAACGGAGCAGGTAAAACTTCGACCATGAAAATAATCGCATGCGTATCACCGCGGACATCCGGGACATTGCGGGTCTTTGGCATGGACCCGGATATATCCCCTTCAGAAATAAAACAACGGCTCGGGGTCGTTCCCCAGGAGACAAATCTTGATCCTGACTTTACCTGCTATGGCAACCTGTTTACCTACTCACGTTACTTTGACATCCCTCCAGATGCAGCTCAGAAAAAAGCTGATGAGCTTCTGGAGTTTGTCCAGCTGTCGGAAAAAAGAGATGTAACCGTTGAGAAACTCTCAGGCGGGATGAAACGGAGATTAATCCTTGCACGGGCTCTGGTCAACAACCCGGACCTGCTTATCCTTGATGAACCGACCATCGGACTCGACCCCCAGGCCCGTCACCTGATCTGGGAGAGGCTGAAATTGCTGCAGGCACAGGGAAACACCATAGTCCTTACAACCCACTACCTTGATGAAGCTGAACGGCTATGCGACAGGCTCGTTATCATGGATAACGGGAAAATCCTTGTTGAAGGCTCTCCTGCAGACCTCGTGAAAAAGTACGTCGGTAATGAGATCGTGGAGGTCGAAAAGACGACAGATGTACTTTCCTGCCTTGAGAAAAATCGCATCCCCTTCGAAATTACCGGTGATACCGTCCAAATCGCAACTGAATCATCCCGCGACGTTGCCCGGGTCCTCTTTGATCACTGCTCCCCGCACAAAGTGCTCACCCGCCCTGCAACGCTTGAGGATGTTTTCCTGAAACTGGCCGGGAGGAAATTGAGGGAGTGATCATGCAGCAATTCTGGTCAGTACCCCGGATCACCCGCAGGGCATGGAAGGTCTGGCACCGGAACATCGTGGTCTTTTTCAGGACTTGGAAGGTGAACTTTTTCCCACCGCTGATAGAAGCATTCCTGTACCTGTTTGCCATCGGACTTGGCATTGGTTCCTATGTCAGGGAGATCGAAGGTATCCCGTATGTTAACTTCATTGCACCGGCAATCCTTGCCATTTCGGTCATGAACTCTGCATTCTTCGAGTGTACCTATGGATCCTATGTCAGGATGTATTACCAGAAGAGCTTTGATGCCATGATCGCAACCCCGCTGTCTATCGAAGATGTGATTGCAGGAGAACTGCTCTGGGGGGCAACCCGGAGCTTGCTGTACGTCATCATCATGTTACCGGTACTCGCTTCATTCGGTGTTATATCATTACCCATATCGCTCCTCGCTATCCCACTCGCGTTCCTGGGAGGGCTCATGTTTGCAGGTATCGCGATGTGTTTCACTGCTGTCACGCCAAGCATTGACACCCTGAACTATCCCTCATTCCTTCTCATCACGCCCATGGCACTCTTTTCCGGGACATTCTTCCCGGTAACCCTGATGCCGGCGCTCTTCCAGTATATTGCACTGGCCTTACTCCCGCTGACTCACCTCGTTGCCATCATGCGCATGCTCACGTTACCCGCGTTGTCGGGAATGCTTGTGTTCCATCTTATCTGGATTCTCATCGTCACCGCAATTTTCTGTATTATTGCGATAAACCTGATGCGGAAACGGCTGATTGTTTAGATTTCCCGGCTACGAAAAAATTTTTAAGAGTATCGGAATCCTTTCCTTAATTCCTTCTTACTATCCTGAGCACATACAGATTTTCATCCTCGACTTTTTCCTTTGCAACAATTTCTGACATGAAACCCTGCCGGTAAAAGATATCACGCACTTCGGGGAGCCCGGTAAGTGAAGAGATAAGCAACAGAATTCTTCCGTCCGGTGCGAGTACCCTGCCCAATTCTTCAGCGAACCGTTCGATCACCTCGCGTCCGGTTATTCCCCCGTCGAGGGCATACTCGAGCCAGTCATCGATCCTGTCCTCGGGGAGGGTGGGGAGGTAGGGTGGGTTGAACAGGATGAGATCGAACGTGCTCCGTATCCCCGAGAAGAGATCGTTTCGAACGACATCAATTCCTTTCTCCCGGGCGCAGAGACCCGCATGCGGGTTTATGTCTGTCGCAATTACGCCAGTAACTCCTGCCAGCTCAGCGGCGATAATCCCTGAACCGGTACCCACTTCGAGAACACGGTCACCTGGCTTAACTTCAGCCCGTGCTGCATCGAGTAAGAGAAACGTATCAGCGTCAGGCTGGTAGACCTGGGACGAATTGTATGGCATAAAACTGACACTCGCTGGATGAAGAGTATTCATCATTCAAATCTTATGAAATTCCCGTTTGATAATCCCCTTGATATAAACTCGCCGGCAGTTTAAAGCGAAGGGAATCCCCTATTATCTGAATAGTACCCATAATTATCGGGAGCCTTCAGCGAGCTGAAGAATATATGCGTACACAGATGGAGCAGGCACAGGAAGGGACGATTACACCGCAGATGCTGGACATCACCCGGGCAGAAGGCATAGAGCCTCATGAACTCCGTGAAAGGGTAGCTGTCGGCAGCGCCGTGATCATGCGGCGGGGGAAGGAGTGTTGCGGGATAGGAAAAGGCCTTTTTACGAAAGTTAATGTCAATCTCGGGACGTCCTCTACCAGAATATGTGTTGACGAAGAAATCCAAAAGGCTGGGATTGCTGAAACATTCGGTGCCGATACCATTAGTGATCTCTCGATGGGCGGAGATATTAACGCAATAAGAAAGGAGATTTTTTCCCATACGACCCTTCCGATTACCACCGTTCCAGTATACCAGGCAGTGGCTGAACATGGTTTTAAGAAGATGACCCCGGACGACATCATGGCTATACTCAGGATGCAGGCAGAACAAGGTATCAGCTCGATAGTCATTCATAGTGTGAACCATGAGATGCTCGGTGAGCTCTCAAAGAAAAAACGGCTGCTCGGGATAGTGTCCAAAGGCGGTTCAATAACCAGCGCTTATATGCTCATAAACAAGTGTGAGAATCCGTTTATTGAGCACTTCGATGATATACTCTCTATCTGCCGGCGGCATGATATTGTACTGTCTCTGGGCAATACTGCCCGGAGCGGGTGTATCCATGATCGCCGGGATCGTATGCAGCTGGCCGAGATCCGCCAAAATGTGCAGCTCGCATACCGTGCCCGTTCAGCAGGTGTGCAGGTTATCATCGAGGGAGCCGGGGGTCATATCCGCAGCGATCGTATCGCACCCACGGTGAAATATTACAAGAAACAATCACCATTCCCCCTCTTTGTTGCCGGCCCACTGCCGACAGATATTGCGGTCGGTTACGATCATATTGCAGGAGCGGCGGGGGCCAGTGCTGCAAGTGCCGCGGGGGCAGATTACCTGTGCTACATCACGCCCGCTGAACACCTGGGACTTCCCTCTCCGGATGCGGTAAAAGAGGGGTTGATTGCATTCAGGATCGCTGCTCATATCGGGGACACAGTGAAGTATGGCAGGGAAGCTGATGACACGAAGATGGCATTGCTGCGGGCAGCCCTTGACCGTGAGGGGCAGATCCGCTGCTCCATGGATCCACAGCGGGCACGGGAACTGTCTGATGGCGATCCGGAATGCACCATGTGCGGGGAGTTCTGTGCAATAAAAATAATGCGGGAGTTCTGAACGGAATTCACTCCTTTCTGAAGGACTTCGCCGGGATATAACTGTTCTTTTTTAGACACCGGGCAGGTTATACCACATTGCTGATAGTGGCAAAATCCTCAAGGTATAATTCTTCAGGCCGGCTTTTGAGAATCTCCTCTGGCAGGGTGGCAATTACCCGGTCCACCCATGTCCGTTCGAGCATACTGCCAACTGACCCCTTAAGGCAGTTCCGGACCGTCTTGCGACGGTGAGAAAACAGTGCCCGGACCACATCTGCGTACAGGTTACGGTTATTGATGGGAAATATCGGTTCGCGGGGGATCATCTTCACCACGGTCGAGTGTACCTGCGGCTTAGGTGAAAAGCAGGAGGGGGACAGCCGGAAACATGGCCGTACTGCTGCATAGGTCTGCACCATTATCGAGAGTCTCCCGCAGTCTTTGGTACCCGGTGGTGCCACCATCCGGTCCGCAAACTCGCTTTGGTACATCAGCACCGCCTCTTTAAAGCCGATATCAAGAAGACGGAAGGTAATCTTTGAAGAAACGGAATACGGGAGGTTTGATACAACCATCTCAAACAGGGGCAGTTCACAACGGGTGGCATCACCACGCAGGATGGTGAGCCGTCCCTCAGCGATCTCCTGAGAGAATACCTGAGCAAGTCCCTCGCAAAGCGATCCATCGAGCTCGACTGCTCTCACCATCGCACCCCGATCCAGCAGGGCACGGGTGAGTGCCCCGTTTCCCGGGCCAATCTCGAGGACAAGGGCTCCTTTGACGTCGGCAAGGTTCGCAATGCGCTCCACGGCGAATGGATCGACAAGAAAATGCTGATCGTGATACGCTTTCATTTTGAGGTAAATACGTGATACTTGATATCGGGATCCTGGAGTTCTTCGAGGATCCGTAACTGAATCATCTTTTCCGGGTGAGGAATTGATTTGATCCTGGCGGAAATATCAGCGAAGTTCACGAATGGTTTTTTGTTGCGCTCCTCTAATATCTCCCACATCAGTTTCTTACCGATGCCGGGGAGCAGGTGCAACATATGGAGTTTTGGCGTGATTGAGATCGCCTTGTTGAAGAAAGCAACAAAGTCGGGTTCACGGTCCGTTACCACTTTTTCAATGATGAACGGGAGTTCACCCCGTGCAGTCTGCGTAAGATCATTGTACCCTATCCGACGCTTGACCCGCTCAATTTTATCCCTTTCGGCATCACCGATATAGACCTTATCGTGAAGCTCAATGGACACGTTGTTCTTGGGCACGAGCTCAAGGAGTTTAAACTGCTCAAGTCCCATCGCCTGGACGATCGGCTCTCGCTTAAAAGGGGGACGTGGATCGTCAGGATGGCCTTTTATTAAGACATCCAGTACTATCGCATTTACCTCTTTTTTTTCCGCCTTCATGCGTCACACCTCAGAAGTGTGCCATTACCTGTTCGATAATTTTATCGATTTCTTCCGGTGACAGGGTGTACCGTTCTTTTGCATAGATCGCCCGCACTTCATCGCGGGTTTTTGGCATAATATTTGAAATCCTGAATGCAATTTCAGGCTTCATCTTTTCCATTTTCAGGAGTTCAGCTACCAGTTCGTTAGCTTTTTCAGGAGTGGTCTTTGCTAGCTGATTGGCATGTTCGATACTGCGCCGGAACTCATAGGACATCTCCTTTTCTGCTGCAATCCGTTCAGATTCAACTCTTAACAGGACTCCACGCATCTCAGGAAGTGTAACCCTCTCTTCGCTAATGATACCCTTCACTTTCATGCCAGTCACTCACAGAGAATTTACTTTTGTGCTTTTAGATGTTGTGGTCGTGCAATGACGATTTTATCTGCATTGCCGTCACGGATGGTAAGCATCCAGGCACGCCCCCGCTGTCCGAGGACAGTTCCTGTCAGACCGTGGAAACGGCGGTGTGGCATTCCCTTCTGGACAGAGGGGTTACAGACAACGTGCACCCTGTCGCCAATCTCGAATTTCTGGATGACGCAGGTTACGGGCGGAAGCCCGCGCTCTCTTAAATCCTTCTTGAATTTATACCGTGTTTTCTTTCGTGGTCCGTTATGATGTGCCATTATCTAATCTCCCTCCTTTGCTCCTTCTACCTGCACGACATCGAGGCTGAATACGTGCGCCGATCTGTTCAGGATCTCGGCTAGACTCGGACGGGTTCTTCCTCCGTCACCCGATACGAGTTCTTTGATGTAGAGACCGGCTTCTCCGAGCACTTCGACAACGAATTTGCCGTCTTGTTCCCCAGCATACTCAATATCGAGGACGATTCGCTCACGGATCTTGTCTGCTCTCCGGTGAGCGACCCTTTCGGGTGTGCGCTGGTGTATTGTAGCGCCCTGTAAGGTTTTCAGGGCATTTGCGAACATATCCGCTGATAATGCACCGTCAACCTCGACCAGGATCCTGTATTTTTTATGCGCTTTGTTTGATTTAAGGGTTTCCACTTCCGTACGGTCACTCCAGCGCTTGATCGAAACCGAAATCCGTTCTTCTGCAGTCCGGTTGATCTCTTTTTCGAGTTCTGCAAGGTCAAGAGAGCGTTTCCTGGGTTCGACAACTTCGAGGATGAATGGTCTTCCCGTCCCAATCATCCGTGCGTCTATATCCTCCCTTCCCGCCCCATGAAGAACCGCACCCTTTGCGTCAAACGCGGTAATAACTGGTCTCCCGATAAGCTCCTCTACCGAATCCAGATACTGTGCTCCGGTAAAATTGCATTTCTCACAACCGGCACCCTTGCATGCACGGCAGTCCCAGTGCGTCTGAGGGATACCCCGCTCAAATTTTTTATACCGCCCATAAAAGAAGACGGAGTTGATCTGGACTTCGGTTAAGCCTGCGGAAAGATCGAGAATAACGACAACATCCGGTTTCTTAAAGTCCACCGTTTTTCCGATACGTGCGGATACCGCTTTGCCGACTTCACGGTTCACTTCAGACTTGAAAGGTTCCGGTTCTGCCAGGGACAGATCACTCCAGACCATTTCCTCGTTCTCGGCAATGAGCGGGGGGACCCTGCACCCGATCAGGAATGTTGAAAACTCAATGCCGGCCAGAGATGAAATCACCCGATCTGCCCACTCAGGAACTGTGTCGAAGAAATTGCCACACACCCAGCACAGACCGTGGAATTTCGTATAGGGCAGGTTATCGGTAAGAGCGAGTGCAATCTTCAGGCTACGCCCGCGTTCATCATCAGTGAGCCCGTGAGAACGTTTCCCAAAGAACCTGCCGAGACAATGATCGCAGCATTCTCCGTACGCGAGAATTGACTTTACCTGTTCAGTTATTTCCATCCGCATCTTCTCCTGTCCAGTTCGTTATGTACAATGGTAATCGTATGATCAGCGTGGATGCACTCAGGCCCAACTGAAAACCGTGGATACTGCTCTACCTGCAATTCTTCATCTTTTGTAAAATTCAGGTGATCAGAGAGGAGGAAGGCATCGGGGATTATTCCTGCCGTCCTGATATCGGTTCCCTTTTCATCGAGTACACCAAACACATGCTCCGTCATAAGCTGGGCGAGTCCCCCGTTCCGGACTGATACTCCTGGTGCTGCATCCCGGAATTTACTCCCTGCCGGTAAGTCCAGGGCTTTTTTGATCAGGGCACCTGCACTTCGTTCGTCGGGAGAAAGCGAACGGACCGTATCGCCGGAAAACCTGACTGTTTTCGGAGGCACGGGTCCACCGCACAGGACCAGATAACATACCGCATCCCGGCGCAGGTCGTGCGAGAGGAACAGAGAGGTATTCACACACCTGCAGAGTATATCCATGCGGCCGCCGCTTCCCGGCAGGTCGTTGAGGGAAAAATCTGCGTCGGTATGGGCAAGGTGACCGATGATAGCAAATGAGGTCATCTTATTGCATTCCGGAAAAGCGTTTCATCAGGCGCTGGATGTTAAATTTTCCCCCGCCGGCACCCCTTAACCCTTTCAGAGTGCGCTGCATCATTTTGAAGTACTTCAGGAGTTCCCGTACTTCATCCGGAGTTGCTCCCGCCCCGCGGGCAATCCGCTGCATGCGCGAACTGTTGATCAGTGTTGGATCATCGAGCTCGAAAGGGGTCATCGAGTCCATGATGATCCGGTATCGCACCATCTTGGTGGTGGTAACATCGTAAACCCCTTCGGGAAGTTCCATATTGCCCATAGGGAGCATCCCCATGATCTGCTTGAGAGGGCCCATCTTGTTGAGCGCCTCGAGCTGTTTATACATATCGCGTAGGGTGAACTTTCCCTTCATCATCGCATTGACGTCGACATCATCTTTACTGATCGCTTCTTGTGCTTTTTCAAGGAGCGCTTTCATGTCTCCCATGCCAAGAAGACGGGAAATGAAGCCATCGGGATCGAAGCGTTCGAGGTCATCAATGGTCTCCCCGCTTCCGATAAAAACAATACCGCTTTTGGTCTCCGCGACCGCCGAAAGGGCGCCGCCTCCTTTTGCAGTACCGTCCATCTTGGTAATTATGACCCCATCGATATTGATTGCTTCATGGAATCTTTTAGCCTGGTCACTTGCCTGCTGTCCGAGTGCGGCATCGATAACAAGCCAGCGATGGGTAGCTTTTGTGAGGATATTGAGCTCGATAATTTCCTGAATCAGGTCAGCTTCAAGCGCATGTCTTCCCTGAGTATCGACAATGACCAGTTCAAGATCTTTCAGGCTTTTAAGACCATCACGGGTTATCTTTACGGCATCTTTCTCCTGCGGGTTACCGAAACACGGCACGTTGATCTTTGCACAGAGAGTAGCCAGCTGTTCGTACGCACCCGGACGGAAGGTATCTGCGCAAATTACCCCCGCTTTCATACCCTTTTTCTGGAAGTAGCGGGCGAGCTTTGCAGTCGTGGTGGTCTTACCACTCCCCTGCAATCCAGCCATGAGGATTATCTGGGGCTCAAGCTTTATGTCAGCGGTCGTCCAGACGAGCCGGACGAGCTCCTGGTACACAATCCGCAGGACATGCTCCCTGACATTGGTCCCCTTCGGCAGTTCTTCATCGAGGGAACGCGTACGGATTGCTTTGCTCAGCTCCATGACGAGCTTCACGTTCACATCCGATGATATCAGTGCCCGCTGGAGATCCTTGACCAGCTCGTCGACAGCCGTACGATCTATCACCGATTTCCCGGCAAGCTTTTTCAGGGCATCCTTCAGCGAGGTTGAGAGATTGTCAAGCATCAGCTATCACTTCCGAGGAGTTCGTCAACAACCTTTGCCGGCTCAAAGGGAATGATATCTTCATATCGCTGCCCGGTGCCAAGGAACATGAGCGGTTTTCCAATCGTGTGAGCGATGGAAATGGCCGCCCCGCCTCGTGAATCCATATCCGCCTTGGTGAGCACTATTGCATCTGCACCGACAGTCCGGTCGAATTCGGCAGCCCGTATTACTGCATCGTTGCCGGCTACCGCTTCATCAACGTAGACAATAAGATCAGGCTTCATGACACGCCGGATCTTTTCAAGCTGGTTCATCAGGTTGGATTTGGTATGGAATCTGCCCGCCGTATCAGCGAGGACGACATCAAGCTTGTGCGAAACCGCGTACTGGACCGAATCGAAGAGTACCGCGGATGGATCGGCCCCTTCCTGGTGCTGGATAATTTTTATGCCGATGCGTTCTGCATGTACGCTGATCTGTTCGGTAGCGCCGGCACGGTACGTATCTCCGGCACCAATTACAACAGAATATCCCTGTTTTTTTAAGTATGCGCCGATTTTTGCAACGGTCGTGGTCTTTCCCGTCCCATTGACACCGGTGAAGAGGATCTTTACCGGGCGGTCGTGAGCCTTGATAAAATCCACGAGGCTGAACCCGGTGCCGAGAACCTCAAGTAATGCGCTCTTTAATGCACCAACGACAAGTGCATCGACGGACTGGCCAATCTTACGGTGTTTTCCGATAAGGTTTGCCCTGACGTGGGCGATGATCGCATCTGTAACCGGCAGGGCAACATCACTGGTAAGAAGTGTCATCTCGAGTTCAGAGAGTGCGTCTGATATATCTTTTTCAGAAACGATGAGTTCCCGATCGGTGATTAATACCTTAACCTTGTCCGAAAAGGTTGGCCCGGCAGGAGAAATCGTTTTTTTTGTTGCCGTACCAGCAACGGTTTCTGCAGCAGCCGTTGCCTGAGGAGCTGCCGATGCCTGGATGCTGCTTCCCAACCGGTTTCTTACTGCCTGCAGCTTCTCTTTAAGTCCCCCGAACATAGGTAAAAAAGCCCCGTTACTCCAGATCCTGTCCAGCTGCTGATGCCTGCTGGTAACCGGATTCAAGTCTCTTGTTTATTTCATTCATTTGTGAACGGAGACGATCCAGTGTCTCGGCAACCTTCTTCTGGGAGGCCTCCATCTCCATGATACGCTCCTTTAAAAATTCGACGGCCTCTTTGTTTGGTCGCTCGACAACAACTTCGGCCCCGATGCTCAGGAGTATTTTATCAGGTTCAAGGACTTTTGCCCTGACGCTTGCCCCGCCACCAATCTGAAGGAGGACAACACCGTCGTCAGCCGAGAGCATTGCTTCAAGGGTTTCTATAGCCGCAAGTGCCTCCATTCTCCCGTTTTCCAGCATTTCCAGCTGACCAACAAAAATCTCGGCCTGCTGCCCGTATTCTTTCATGTAATGCTGAAGCGTCATGAGTTCACGCTGATCCATCTGTTGCATCGTGTCTGCCAATATTTTCACCCCGCGATAGAGAGAATTTTAATTATCTTTCTCCTGATATGTATGTCATCCCGGAGCATAAATACATCATTGTGGGGTCAGCGGCGTCGGTAGTGGTGTCTTCGCCCCGTTTATCATCCCGTGCTTTGATGAAGGGTATACGTCGGAAATGTCACAAACAGAAAACATTAATACTCGGGACAAATTTAATGTTCTTCATCGATTCCGTATTCAGGAAAAATGGTAGCAGTACAAACTTTCTATGGCTTTCCTTTTTCTATAATTTTCTTTTTCGATCCACCGGAAAATCAGGTACAACGGAGCCTGGAACGGTGCCGGTTGTACCTCTTTTCCAAAAATCACCCGGATTTGAGGTCATAATTCGCAAAAACGCGGAACACAACCCGAAAACTCCGCAGGTTTGCCGGTAAGAATAATTGAGGTCATATTTAGCTACGTTTGGTAGGCAAAAGTCAGGGCCGGACGAGGTTTAGGACGTTTGGAGTTATTC